>JAANCK010374867.1_pt1 | contig 16775 bp, 16 predicted proteins | sample 7277841 | NCBI WGS metagenome assembly JAANCK01 (sample SAMN14222788, study PRJNA588281) | permafrost metagenome | isolation source: Arctic cryosol methane SIP | place: Canada:Nunavut | collected 2015-07 | reverse complement strand
CGAGCCCCGCCGCGCCCGCGCCCTCGACCACGGTCTTCTCGATTTCGAGCAACAGCACGATGGCGTGCTCGATTTCGCCTTCGCCCACGAGCAGGATGCCGCGCGTGAGCTCGCGCACGATCGGCAGCGTGAGCGCGCCGGGCTGCTTCACCGCGATGCCCTCGGCGATGGTGTTGGCGGCGAAGGTCGCGGCCGCGCCGCGCAGCGCGCAGTGCATCGACGGGAAGTTCTCGGTTTCGATGCCGTAGAGCTCGATCTGCGGGTTCACCGCCTTGGCCGCGACCGCCATGCCCGCGATCAGCCCGCCCCCGCCCACCGGCACCAACAGCACCTCCAGGCGCGGCTCGCGCGCGAGCATTTCGAGGGCAACGGTGCCCTGTCCGCTGATCACCTGCTCGTCGTCGTAAGGATGCACCAGGCAGAGGCCGCGCTGCGTGGCGAGCGCGAGGCCGTGCGCCTTGGCTTCGTCGAAATTGTCGCCGGCGAGGATGATTTCTGCGCCGAAGGCGCGCGTATGCTCGACTTTCACATGCGGCGTGTGGCGCGGCATCACGATCACGGCGCGCAGCCCCAGGCGCCTGGCGTGATAGGCCACGCCCTGCGCGTGATTGCCCGCGGATACCGCGAGCACGCCCGCCGCGCGCTCCGCCGGCGCGAGCGACAGCAGCTTCACCAGCGCGCCGCGCTCCTTGAACGAAGCGGTGAACTGCAGGTTCTCGAACTTCAGATACACTTCGGCGCCGGTGATCTGCGACAGCGTGCGCGAGTACAGGCAGGGCGTGTCGATCACCTGATCGACAAGCACTGCGGCGGCGGCGCGGATGGATGCGGCGGTGACGGGCATGGGTTGTGCAGATCCTACCAGGCGTTCAGCGCCGCCACGAACCCTTGATGATGTTCCGGATGAGATGCAGCCGGCGGTGGAAAAAATGATCCGCCCCCGGCACCACCACCACCGGCAGCTCCTGCGGCCGCGCCCAGGCGAGCAGGTTGGCGAGCGGCACGGTCGCGTCGAGCTCGCCGTGAATGATGATGCTGTCCGCGGGCACCGGCGCCGAGGTATAGCTGCGCCCGCCGCTGACGAAGCCTGCGGCCACGCCGACCAGCGCCATGCGCTCGGGCCGGATGCGCTGCGCCACCAGCGTCTGCACGTAGGCGCCGAAGGAAAATCCCGCCAGCACCGGCGCTCCCGCGTGAAAGCGCGCGCGCGCGTATTCCAGCACGGCGAGCAGATCGTCCGCTTCGCCGCGCCCCTCGTCATGTGCGCCGGTGCTCGCGCCCACGCCGCGGAAATTGGGCCGCAGCGCAACGTAGCCGAGTTCGACGAAGGCTTTCGCCAGGGTCTGCGCCACCTTGTTGTCCAGGCTGCCGCCGAACAGCGGATGCGGGTGTGCGACCAGGGCTACGCCCCCGGGGGCGTCGTGAAAACCGCCCTTGTGTTCGCCGCCGCCAGGCAGGTTGATCACGCATTCGATCTTGCCCGCGGCGCCATCGAGCAGAACGCGCTCGATCAATACCCGCGTCATATTTTCAGGCGCTCGACCACGCGCCCGTGCCGCAGATGTTCTTCGATGATCTCGTCGATGTCGTGCTCGTCGACATAGGTGTACCAGGTCTCCTCCGGATACACCACGATGCAGGGGCCTTCCTCGCAGCGGTCCAGGCAGCCGGCCTGGTTGATGCGCACCTGTCCTTTGCCGGCGAGATCGAGTTCCTTCACGCGCTGCTTGGCGTAATCGCGCAGCTTCGTTGCGCCCTTGTCGTTGCAGCATGTGCGCTCGCCGCCCTCGCGCTGGTTGCAGCAGAAGAATACGTGGTGCGCGTAATAACTCATGCGGAATAGGCCGGAAGGAAAGGCGGTTCAAAGCGTGCCGGTGTCTGACGGGCACGCCGGATTATAGCGCCCCCGGGCTGGGCGGCTCGCCCCGGCCCGGGCGCGGCGCAAGCAGCATCAGGTAGAACAGGGCTGCGAACGGCCAGGCCCGCGACACCAGGTGTGTCACGCCGTTGAAATTCAGAAAGTAACCCTGCGGCCACTGCTGCAGGGCGTCGGCGAAATAGGGGTTCTCCGGCGTCAGGTTCACCAGCACGGTAGCGGCCATCAGCAGCAGGCCGGAGAGCGCACGGCGCGCGGCGCGCGGCAGCGCCGTGGCTGGAATCAGCAGCAGCATGCCGCCCGCGAGGCCGAGCAGCGCGCCCGGCGTGAGCCAGGCGAACACGTGCTGCGCCTTGAGCAGTTCGCCCACCGCCACGGTCTTCAGCGCCAGCGCGCCCGCGAGCAGCGCCGGCAGCAGGCCGCGCAGTGACCGCACGTCCTGCGTCAGGCAGGAGGCGAACAGGCCGAGCGCGACCAGGTTGCACGCGGCGACCACCGCCTCTCCCTGAATGAACACCTCGACCGGATGCAGCGCGGTCGGTGGCGCCTCGAGCAGGCCGCGCAGATCACCGTTGCCGAACAGCAGCGTCTCCGGATTGAGCTGGGTGAACAGCCACAGCCCGAGCAGCACCAGGCCGAGGTCGTACTGGTGGCCGTCGAGAAACCAGCGATGGCGCAGCGCGTGAATCCGGCCGCGGCCGAGCAGGTCGACGCCGAAGGCGAGCGCGAGCGCGGCGCCGGCGAATGCCCCCAGCGCATTGGTCGCGAGATCGAGGTTGGACGGGATGCGGCTCGGCAGGAACGTCTGCAGCGCTTCCAGCGCAAGGCTCAGGAGGCAGCCGGCCAGGCCCGCGACGGCGAGCGCGCCCGCGCCGCGCAGCAGCGGGTGCAGCGCCAGCAGCGCAAAAAATCCCAGCGGCAGATAGGCGGCGAAATTGGTCACCAGATCGAAGGCGGTGATGTAGCGCGGCAGCCCGCCGCCGAGATAGGCGAACGCCCCCACGCCCTGGTCGCGCCAGCCGTAGAACGGGTGCAGGCTGGCGTAGATCACCAGCAGCACATAGGCGAGCAGCAGGTAGCGCGCCAGCGGCGAGGCTCGGGCATCCATGATCGGCAAGCTGCGCATCATGCTAGCTGCGCGCAAGCTCCGCGCGGTACAGCGCCAGCATCGCGGGCTCGAAGCAGGCGAACGCGATCTGCTCGATCTGCGCCTGTTCTGCGGCGACCTGCGCGCACTCGCGCACGGCGATGCGTGCGGCGTCGCGCAGCGGGTAGCCGTAGACACCGCAGCTGATCGCGGGGAAGGCGATACTGCGCACGCCATGCGCAAGCGCGAGTGCGAGGCTCGCGCGATAGCAAGAGGCGAGCAGTTCGGGCTCGCCCTGGGTGCCGCCCTGCCATACCGGACCGACGGTGTGGACTACGTGTTTCGCTGGCAGGCGGTAGCCGCGCGTGAGCTTGGCCTCACCGGTGGCGCAGCCATTCAGGCTGCGGCACTCGGCGAGCAGCTCGGGCCCGGCGGCGCGGTGGATCGCGCCGTCCACCCCGCCGCCGCCGAGGAGCGAATTGTTGGCGGCGTTGACGATGGCGTCCACCGGCAGGGTGGTGATGTCGGCTTCGACGGCGATGAGCTTTGCGTGCATGCTGCGATTCTACCCCGCGGGCAAGAGGCGGGGCGGGCGCCCGGCGGCATCAACACGCTTGTCGGCGCGCAGTACACAGCGCAGAATCAGGAAACCGCAACGCGCATTGTGCGGGATCGAATTCGCGCTGCAACCAGACGGGCGCAAGCCTGCCGCAATCGCCGCCACGAAGGAATGCAACATGATCGAAGACAGAATCAAAGTCAATATTGCCGGAGGACTGGAGTTCGCGCTGCCGCCGATGGCCAGCGTGCGGCAGAAGTTCGCCGCCACCCGCATCGACGATATCGACGCGGTCGTGGCGCGCGAGTTCGAGCGGCCGGAGATACGCGCGAGCATCAAGCGCGGCGCGCGCATCGCCGTCGGCTGCGGCAGCCGCGGCGTGGCCAATTACGCGCAGATCGTGCGCGCGGTCATCGGCGAGATCAGGGCTCTGGGCGGCGAAGCTTTCGTCTTCCCCGCCATGGGCAGCCACGGCGCCGCCACCGCCGAAGGGCAGCGCCAGGTGCTCGAAGGCGCCGGCATCACCGAGGCGTACGTCGGCGCGCCGATACGCGCCTCCATGGACACGATCGAGGCCGGGCGCCTGGCCGACGGCACGCCGGTGCATGCGGACGCGATCGCCGCCGCCGCGGACGGCATCGTGCTCATCAACCGCATCAAGCCGCACACGACGTTTCGCGGCCACATCGAAAGCGGCATCACCAAGATGCTCACCATAGGCATGGGCAAGATCAAGGGTGCGGCGCAATTGCACACGCACGGCATGGACCGCTTTCCCACGGTGCTGCCACTGGCGGCGAACGTGGTCATGGCGCGCCTGCCGTTCCTGTTCGGCGTCGCCGCGGTCGAGAACGCCCACGAGGATACGGCGCTGATCGAATGCATTCCCGCCGCGCGCCTGCTCGAGCGCGAGCCGGAGCTGCTCGCCCTGGCCAAGGACAGCATGGCGCGGCTCTATTTCGACGAAATCGACGTGCTGATCATCGACGAAATGGGCAAAGAGATCAGCGGCACCGGTTTCGATCCCAACGTCACCGGGCGCAACAAGCGCTTCGTCGACTGGCCCGGCGGGCCGGTGATCAAGAAGATCGCGGTGCTCAGCCTGACCGAACGCACCCACGGCAACGCGACCGGGGTCGGCTCGGCCGACATCATCACCATGCGCCTGTTCCGCGCGATCGACATCGGCCCGACCTACGCCAACTGCATCACCTCGACTTTCCTCGACAGCGCCGCCATACCGATGATCATGAACACCGACCGCGAGGCAGTGCAGCTCGCCGTGAAGACCGTCCTGCGGGTGAAGCCCGCCGACGCCCGCGTCGTGCACATCCGCAACACGCTCGAGCTGCAGCGCATCCGTGTCTCTGCGCCGCTGCTCGCCGAGGTGCGCAGGCAGCCGGAACGATTCGAAATCCTGAGCGAGCCCGTGCCCTGGGTGTTCGGGGCGGATGGCAGTCTGGCGAAGGTGGAATCGGTTGGCTGAAGTACTTGCGCGATCCGCGGAACATCAAGGAGGAGACGGACATGGCAACGCTCTCGACCCGAATGACGCGCGCGCTCAGGCTGCGACATCCAATCGTCTCCGCTCCGATGGCATTCGCTGCCGGCGGCCAACTCGCCGCAGCCGTCAGCCGCGCCGGTGGACTGGGCTTGATCGGTGGCGGCTACGGCGACCCGGCCTGGCTGGAGGAGCAGTTCGCCGCCGCCGCCGGCGCGCGTGTGGGCGTGGGCTTCATCACCTGGTCCTTGCGCAAGTCGCCGTCACTGTTGTCCGGCGTGTTGCAACACCGCCCCGCGGCGGTGATGCTGTCCTTCGGCGACCCCAGGCCCTTCGTCGATGAGATCCGCTCCGCTGGCGCGCTGCTCATTTGCCAGTGCCAGGACCTGGGGCATGTGATGGACGCCGTGGAAGCGGGAGCCGATGTGGTGGTGGCCCAGGGTGCCGAGGCGGGCGGCCACGGGGCCTTGCGCGGCACCCTGACGTTCGTGCCGGAGGTAGCCGACTATCTGATGCAGCACTCGCCGGATACGCTGCTGCTGGCCGCGGGCGGCATCGGCGACGGCCGTACGCTGGCAGCATCGCTGATACTGGGCGCTGACGGCGCGCTGGTCGGCACCCGCTTCTGGGCGGCGCAAGAGGCGCTGGTCAAGGAGGGCCATCACCGGGCCATTGTCGAGACCGACGGTGACGGGACCTTGCGCACGACGATCGCAGACATCGCGCGCCAGCTTCCCTGGCCGCGCGGTTTTACCGCGCGCATCCGCCGCAATGCTTTCACCGACCGCTGGCACGGACGTGAGTCAGAGCTGGAACAGAACGTTGCCGTCGAGGGGCCGAAATACCGGCAGGCCTTTGCCGCAGGCGATCCGGAGAATACCGGTGTCTGGTTCGGTGAAGCGGCCGGATTGATCGACTCGATCGATCCGGCCGCGGCCATCGTGGAGCGGATGGTGAATGACGCAGCGTTTCGGCTCGAACGCAGGGGCGGCGCGGCGCTGGACGGCCAGGGGTCGTCTACGGCCATTCACGGCGCCTCGACTTCCCGGCTTGCCTGACAGTTGAGTTCCGGCCGACTTACCTTAGCCCGATCTCGATCCGCATGTGGTTGAACAGTCGCCGCTCGGCGCGCGTGAGTTCGTGCAGCTGCTGCATTTGCGCGAGCTGCTCGGCGCCGGGAAAGACCGCGCGCTTGCTCGCGATCTCGGGGCGGATCAGGCGCATCGCCGCGGCTTTTAGCGGCGCGCGAACCAGTTGATGCGCGGCTGCTTCTGCCCGCCGGCGAGGGAAACCAGCGAGCCCACGAGCATGCCGACGAGGCTCATGGCGAGGCCGGCGAGCTGCGGCGGCACCAGGCCGTTCGGGTTGATGATCTCGAGGTTGATCCAGGTCGCCAGGCCAAGCACGATTGCGAGCGTCGCGCCGAGGCTGGTCGCGCGGTGCCAGTACAGGCCGAACGTGAGCGGCACGATCGCGGCGACCAGCGTCACCTTGTAAGCGTTCTCGACCATTTTGTAGATGCTCGCATCGGTGTTGAGCGCGAACACCGTCACCATCGCGGTGAAGCACAGCACCACCGCGCGCATCGCGAACAGGAACTGGCGGTCGGTCCAATGCTTGAACGCGCCGCGCAGGATGTTCTCGGTGAACGTGACCGAGGGCGCGAGCAGCGTGGCGCTGGCGCAGCTCTTGATCGCCGACAAGAGCGCGCCGAAGAACATCACCTGGGCGAACACCGGCACGTGCTGCATGATCAGGCTCGGCAGGATCAGCTGCGGGTCGGTGTCGATCAGGCCGGCAACCATCTTCGGGTCGATCAGCGTCGCCGAGTAGGCGAGGAACATCGGGATGAAGGCGAAGCAGAAGTAAAGTATGCCCCCGGTGATCGATGCGTTGCCGGCGATCTTCTCGTTCTTGGACGAGGCCACGCGCTGGAACACGTCCTGCTGCGGGATCGAGCCGAACATCATGGTAATCCAGGCGGCGATGAACCAGAGCATGTCCTTGAGTTCGGGCGCAGGCAGCAGGTTGAATTTGCCCGCCGCCGAGGCGTGGCTGACCACGGCGCCCACGCCGCCGACCATGCCGCTGACCTCGAACGCGATGTACACCATGCCCACGAGGATGATGATCATCTGCAGGAAGTCGGTGACCGCGACCGACCACATGCCGCCCCACATGGTGTAGATCAGCACCGTGGCGGCACCGACGATCATGCCGGTGTGCTGCGACATCGCGCCTTCGGACACGACGTTGAAAACCAGCCCCAGCGCCTTGATCTGCGCCGCGACCCAGCCCAGGTACGAAATCACGATGCACAGCGTGGTCAGTACCTCGACCGTGCGGTTGAAGCGCTTGCGGTAGAAGTCGCCTATGGTCAGCAGGTTCATGCGGTACAGCGGGCGCGCGAAGAACAGGCCCACGAGGATCAGGCACAGGCTCGAACCGAAGGGGTCGGCGACCACACCCGCGAGCCCGTCCTTGAGGAAGGACGCCGGTATGCCGAGCACGGTCTCGGAGCCGAACCAGGTCGCGAACACCGTGGCTGTGACGATGTAGAACGGCAGCGCGCGCCCGGCTATGGCGTAATCTTTGGAGTTCTTGACCAGCGTGCCGGCCCACAGGCCGATGCCGATCGAGATGATCCAGTAGGTGATGACGAACCAGAGCAGCATCGCAAAAGGTCTATTAGTCCGGGAAGGGCGGGCCGATTATATCCTGCGCCCGCCGTGTGCGAACTGCGCGCTACAGGATGTTTAACGATACGAGGGGACACGTCCCCTCGTGCTCCCCTAAGTCAGCCGCCTAACGATAAATCTGTAAGGCGCGCTGAATTATGGCGCCCCTACAGTGAGAGGTAGATCTGCCAGACGAGCAGGGCCGCGAGCAGCAGCGCGAGCATGACCGTGCTGCGGTGGTGCTGGCGCTGATCGGCCGCGAGCCGCTCCAGCGCGCGCTCGATGCCGGCGCCGTGGTCGGCGTCCATCACGCGGTGCATGAGCCGCGGCATCTGCGGCAGCATACTGGACCAGCGCGGCGCCTCGGTCAGCACGTTGCGCACGAAGCCGCGCCAGCCCAGCTGCTCGCTCATCCAGCGCTCGAGGTAGGGTTTGGCGGTCTTCCACAGGTCCAGCTCGGGGTCGAGCTGCCGCCCCAGCCCTTCGATGTTGAGCAGCGTCTTCTGCAGCATCACCAGCTGCGGCTGGATTTCGACATGGAAGCGGCGCGAGGTCTGGAACAGGCGCAGCAGCACGCGGCCAAAGGAAATGTCCTTCAGCGGCCGGTCGAACACCGGTTCGCACACTGCGCGGATGGCATTCTCGAACTCGTCCACACGCGTATCCGGGGGCACCCAGCCTGCCTCCAGGTGCGCCTGTGCCACGCGCTTGTAGTCGCGCTGGAAAAAGGCGAGGAAATTCTGCGCCAGGTAGTTCTTGTCCACGTCGGTGAGCGTGCCCATGATGCCGAAATCGACGGCGACGTACTGGCCGCGCGGATCGGTGTCGGTGGACACGAAAATATTGCCCGGGTGCATGTCGGCGTGGAAAAAACCGTCGCGGAACACCTGGGTGAAGAAAATCTCCACGCCGGCGCGGGCGAGGCGCGGAATGTCGACGCCCGCGGCGTGCAGCCTTTCGATGTGGCTGATCGGTATGCCGCTGATGCGCTGCATCACCATCACCGAGGAGGAGCAGTAGTCCCAGTAGATTTCGGGGATCACCAGCAGTTGCGAGCCGGCGAAGTTGCGCCGCAGCTGGCTCGCGTTCGACGCTTCGCGCATCAGGTCGAGCTCGTCGTTGAGGTGCATGGCGAATTCCGCCACCACCTCGCGCGGCTTCAGGCGCCGCCCGTCGACCCACAGCGCCTCGATCAGGCCGGCGGCGCTGTCGAGCAAGGCCACGTCCTTTTCGATCGCCTGCTGCATATTGGGGCGCAGGATTTTCACCGCGCATTCGCGCCCGCCGGGCAGCACCGCGAAATGCACCTGCGCGATGGAGGCGCTGGCCACCGGCTGCGCCGAGAACTCCTCGAATACCTGCGCCACCGGCCGGCCGAAGGCGCGTTCCAGCTGGGCGTGCGCGAGTTCGGTCGAAAACGGCGGCACCTGGTCCTGCAGCCGCGCCAGCTCGTCGGCGATGTCGGTGGGCAGCAGGTCGCGCCGGGTGGAAAGCACCTGGCCGAACTTGACGAACAGCGGTCCGAGGGCTTCCAGCGCGAGGCGCAGCCGCACCGCGCGCGGCTCGGTCAGCCTGCGCCAGAACAGCACGCGCTGCACCGCGACCAGCAGGAAGCGCGTGCGCGCATGGGCGAGCACGAACTCATCCAGGCCGAAGCGGATGCCTACGTATATGATCCGGGCGAGGCGCAGAAGGCGCTGCAAATTAGCTGCTCAGTGCAATGCAATAGTGCGATTTTAACCGCACAGGCGGCAAAGGCGCGGATTGTCGTATGCCGTGTCGGCGCGGGTTTCAGGCCTTGCGGCTGAGGGTTTCGATGCGTTTCTCCAGCCGCGCGAGGTCGTCGCGCAGCTGGTCCGCCTCGGCGAGGAAGCGGCGCGCTTCCGCGGGTCGCGCCAGCAGCGGCTGTTCTTCGATCAGGTATTCCGTGATGTTTTGCGCCAGCTTGTCCGCCGCTTCGACATTCCAGGCAGCGAAACGCCTGCCTTCGCGCACCATGCGCTCGGCGATCACGTCGCCGAACACCTTGGACAGGTCTTCGGCAATGTCCCAGCGCAGGTGGCGAAACAGGTACTGCACCGTGCCGGCGAGGTCGGCGTTGCCCTCGATGCCGATTTCCCGCAGCAGGGCGTCTTCGCCGCGCAGCATCGCCGGCAGCGCGGCCGGGCCTATGGTGACGACCAGGTTCGGTGCCGCATCTGCGGCGGCGGCGCGCAGCAGGCCGGTGTCGAGAATGTCCAGGCGCAGCGCCGGCAGCGGCGCCGAGCGGAATTCCACGCACTGTCCGGCGTAGGGCTTGAGCTTGTCGCGTGCCCAGGCTTCCGCCTCGAGCAGGTGGTTGAGTGCGAGTATCCCGGGATGTGGCAGCACGTTCTGCTCCGGCGCGTCTGCGGACGGCCTATTGCAGCTGCTGTATGCCGGCCAGCAGCCAGCCGCTGCCGCCGGAGGCGGGTTTCGCCAGATTCCACACTTCCTCGAACGCTTCCGGCTGCGCATCGGCGCTTTCGCGGATCATGCCCGAGAAGCGCACGCTGGCCCAGTGCGTGTCGCCTTCGGTCAGCGCTTCCAGCAGTTCGGCGTCGAGCGTGACCACGTCGGTCTGTTGCTCCACCGCGCCGTGCTGCAGCAGATCCTGCTTGTTCGACTCGAACATCGCGTCAGTGGTGAACTCGCGCAGCTCGCCCAGCTTGCCGCTGTCATGCACTTTCTGCAGTTTGACGAAATTGAGCTTGGCCTGGCGCAGGAAGCCTTCGGTATCGAATCCGGCCGGGATGCGCGGCTGTGCCTGCGGCCCAGCGCCGATGCCGGACGTAAGCGAAGGCGGCGCGGCCGTGGCGGGCTGCTCGCCCGCGCCGGCATATTGCAGATTGCCTGCGTCCCGCGGCCGGGCGAGCAGGCGAATGAGCAGGAACACGCCTATGCCCAGCAGCACCATCATCAGTACCCCGCCCATTCCGCCCAATCCACCATGGCCGATCAGCCAGCCCAGGCCGAGGCCGGCTGCCAGTCCTGCAATCGGTCCAAGCCAGCGGTTGCCCGCAGGTTTGGCGGCGCCGGCCGCAGCCGGTGCGGCAGCCGGAGCCGTGGCCTGCGACGGCGGGGTGGCTTGCGTGCTCCGGCTGGGGCTGATGGTGGAGCGCTGCGCGCCCAGACTCCTGCCCCCGCCGAGGCGCCTCGCCTCGGCGTCTTCGACTGCGATAAACAGCACCAGAAATGCAAGCGCCAATGCCGAGAATGCCTGTCTCATCGTGTTTCCTTGTAGTGTCAGTGGGCCGATAGCTGCCCTGGTTGTCAGACTTTGTACGCGCGGTGCAGTGCGACCACGCCCGCGCTCAGATTGAAGTATTCGACCCGTTCCAGGCCCGCCTGTTCCATCATGGCTTTCAATTGTTCCTGGTCCGGATGCATGCGTATGGATTCCGCCAGGTAGCGGTAGCTGTCGGCGTCGCGCGCTATTTTCGAGCCCAGCCAGGGCAGCACCTTGAACGAATACCAGTCGTAGACCGGCGTCAGGGGCTGCCATACGCGTGAGAATTCCAGCACCAGCAGGCGCCCGCCGGGCCGGAGCACGCGGCGCATCTCGGCCAGCGCGGCGTCCTTGTGCGTCATGTTGCGCAGCCCGAAGGCGACCGAAACGCAGTCGAAATAATCGCCGGGGAAAGGCAGGTGCTCGGCATTGCACTGCGCCAGCGGCAGCGCGCGCCCTTCGTCGAGCAGCCGGTCGCGCCCGCGCTCCAGCATTGCGCGGTTGATGTCGGTGAGCCAGATCTCCCCTGTGGGGCCGGCGCGCCGGGCAAATACGCGCGCCAGATCGCCGCTGCCCGAGGCGACGTCGAGCACGCGCTCACCCGGCCTGATTGCGGCGATGGCGATGGTGAACGCCTTCCACGCCCGATGCATTCCGGCCGACATCAGATCGTTCATCAGGTCGTAGCGGGGGGCGACCGAGTCGAACACGTCCGCGACCTTGCGCGCCTTCTCCGACTCGTCCACCTGTTCGTAGCCAAAATGGGTCTTGCCGTTCATCGAAGTGCCTATTTGAAAATGAGGGGATACGCCCCGAAGGAAGTCCCCCTGGGGGACATCCCCCTGGGGGACATCCCCTCATACTCCCCTAAATTGGGGGCCATTTCGTAAATTCTGAAATGGCCCCCAAGCTTCCATTCCGCGTAATGGCCCCCGTTCGCAGCCGAGGGCGTCTATGATACCGCGCCCGGCCTGCTTGCGGCTGTAACCAAACTGTCACGCAGCCGACATATGATTGCGCCGACCATGCCGCTCAACATTCTGATCGTCGAAGACGAAACCGCCATCCAGGAACTGATCGCGGTAAACCTGGAGGGCGCGGGCCATCACGCCTTGCGCGCCGCCGATTCGGAACAGGCGCTCGCCATCATTCGCCAGACCCTGCCCGACCTGGTGCTGCTCGACTGGATGCTGCCCGGGCAGTCCGGACTCACCGTTGCGCGCCATTTGCGCGGCAACGCGCGCACCCGCAGCATCCCGATCATCATGCTCACCGCAAAATCGGCCGAGCAGGACAAGATCCTCGGACTGGAAGCAGGCGCCGACGACTACGTCACCAAGCCGTTCTCGCCGCGCGAGCTGCTGGCGCGCATCAAGGCCGTGGTGCGCCGGCGCGCGCCGCAGATGAGCGACGAAGTGGTCGAGGTGCAGGGACTGCGGCTGGACCCCGCCGCCCACCGCGTCAGCGGCAACGGCCGCACGCTGGACCTGGGACCGACCGAATTCCGCCTGCTGCACTTTTTCATGACCCACGCCGAGCGCGTGCACACCCGGGCGCAGCTGCTCGACCAGGTCTGGGGCGATCACGTGTTCGTCGAGGAGCGCACCGTGGACGTGCATATCCGCCGCCTGCGCAAGGCGCTGGAGGCGAGTGCGCACGACACGCTGATCGAAACCGTGCGTGGCACCGGTTACCGCTTCGCCGCCGCTGCCTGAACGCCGGTGCGGACGTGCGATAATCGCCGCTCCGCAATCTGGGGCTATTGATTGAGCTCTGTCTGGACGCGCAGCGCCTTCGCGCTGGCCGCAGTGGGTATCGCCGGCCTGCTTACCTGGCTGCTCGCGGACGCGGAGTGGGCGCTCGCTGTGGTGTGTTTCGGCCTGCTGCTGCTGCTGCTGCGCCATGTCGCCAAGCTGGCGGCGCTGCAGGACTGGCTCGGCGATCCGCTGAGCCGTCCGGTGCCGCAAGGCGGCGGGGTATGGGACGAGGCGCTGGTCGGGCTCTACCGTTTCGTGCGCACCCGCGCCAAGCGCGAGGACCAGCTCAGCGCCGATCTGCAGCGCTTTCGCAACGCCGGCCTGGCCCTGCCCGACGGCGTGGTCCTGCTCGATGTCAACGGCCATATCGAATGGTGCAACCCGATCGCCAGCCAGTACTTCGGGCTGGAGGAGCAGCGTGATCTGGGCCAGCCCCTGGTGAACCTGGTGCGGCACCCCGATCTCACCGCCTATCTGGAGCGCGGCGACTACACCGAGCCGCTCACCCTGCGTCTGGCGCGCGGCGAGGGGCGGGTGCTGTCGCTCGCGATCATTCCGTATGGCGAAGCGCAAAAGCTTCTGCTCGCGAGCGACATCACCCTGGCGGAAAAGGTCGAAACCATGCGCCGCGATTTCGTCGCGAATGTGTCGCACGAGCTGAAAAGCCCGCTCACGGTGGTGGCCGGATTCCTGGAGACGCTTACCGACGGCGAGCTCAAGCTGGACGAGGCGCGCCGGCTGGGCTACCTGAAGATGATGCGCGAGCACACCGGGCGCATGCAGCGGCTGGTAGAGGACTTGCTCACGCTGTCGGCACTGGAGGCGAGCCGGGGCCTGAGCGACGAGAGCGCGGTCGACGTCGCGGCGCTGCTCGCCGGGGTGCGCGACGAAGCCCTGGCCCTGAGCGCCGGGCGCCATCGCATCGAACTGCGCATCGATGAACCGGTCCTGCTGCAGGGCAATGCGCAGGAGCTGCGCAGCGCGTTCGGCAACCTGGTGAGCAACGCAGTGCACTACACGCCCGCTGGCGGGGACATCGGCCTTTCCTGGGGGCGGCGCGGCGCGCAGGCGCTGTTCAGCGTGCGCGACACCGGCCCGGGGATAGAGGCGCGCCATATCCCGCGTCTGACCGAGCGCTTCTATCGCGTCGACCAGAGCCGCTCGCGCGAAACCGGCGGCACCGGCCTCGGTCTGGCCATCGTCAAGCACGTGCTGACGCGGCATCAGGCGGCGCTGGAAGTCGAGAGCGAGCCGGGACGGGGCAGCTGCTTTTGCGCGGTGTTCCCGGCGCGGCGCGTGAAACCGGCGGCAGGTGAGGCCGCGCTTGCGGCTCCGAGCCGAGCCGGGACCTAGCGATCGGCTTCTTTAGGGCGCGGGCTCGATCGAAACGCGCTCGAAATCGCTGCCGCGCTCGATCACGCCGCTGAGCAGCAGCATTTCGGACTTGTCGCTGTGCACTTCGAGCACGCGTTTGGGGCGGTACCAGCCGGGCGGAAGAATCAGCGAGGCGGGCGCGGACAGCGCCGCAAGGGCAGGGCAATACAATGCGGGCACGAATTTCTCTTTCTGCGCGTTCAGCCCGGTGGGCCGCACGGCCACTGCCTGCGGCATACCCGGGACGATGCGCGCCCCGAGGTGCAGGTCTTCGTTCGCGGCTATCCTGATCCAGCGCACCACACCGAGCAGATAATTCTTGGAATCGGCCGGCCGCACCGCAATCAGCTGCGTGTGCGCGTAGCGCCCGCCGGCGGCGCCGGCAGTGCGCAGGATGCGCAGACCGGACAGGCTTTCCTCCTGCAGCAGCCAGTCCTCGGTGGCATAGCCGCCGCCTTCGATGAACGCCTCTTCGACGCGGGTGCTGGTGTGGCCGAAGGTGGCGATTTCGTCGCGCTCGCGCCGCGTCAGCGTGGTCGCGAGTCCGGGCTGGCGGAACGCCTTCCCGCCCGAGATCTGAAAGTGCATGGACGCAAGCGTGCTGCACACTTTGGCCTTTGCGCTGACACTCCGGCGCACCTGCGTGCGTCCGTTCTTGCCTTCGCACCACAGGCGGAACAGCAGCACCAGCAGCTGTTCCACGCTGGGCATGGCGCAATCCTCGCCCAGCCCCAGGCTGGCCGGCGATTCGCCCTTGCGCAGCAGCACCACGCATTTCTTCAGGGTGTGCGCGAGGTCGGTGACTTCGAGCCAGGCCGCAGCGCTGCGCGCGCCTGCGTCGGCTTCGCGGTATGGGCCCGAGGCCGCGGAAAAATCCAGCAGCAGCGGCGGCAGGCTCTTGTCCTCCGGCGGCTTGCGCCGTACCGGCACATGCTGGGCCCAGCGCTCGAGCCAGCGCTGAATCTGCGCCAGCTGCTTTTGCTGCTGCTCGTCGGGGTTGGCAAGCGAGAACAGCAGCGCGCGCACGTATACCTCGGCGCAGCTGGTGTCGACTTTTCTGACTGAGTCCGCCACCGGCGTGACCGTCTGGCCGGCCTCCTCGGCGCGCAGATAGAGTTGATGCAGGGCCGGCCAGTAAGCGTCGGGGATATCATGGTAGGTGCGGTAGTGGTCGAACATGGCCGACGCCAGGCAATCCATGCCGCGCTGGCACAGGAGCGAAATCTGGCTGCCAGGCGTGTCCGCGTCCGCCCCCTGCAGGCAGTGCTGGTAGCCGAACAGCAGTTCCTGCCACAGGTCCACCACCTGCGCGAACATGCCGCGCTCCACCTTGGTCAGCGGCATGGGTTTGCCCGCCAGCTTCTTGATCTGCTCCGCCTGCACGAAATAGATCGCCTCGCGCAGCGTCTCCAGCACCTTGAGCCGTTCGGCCGCGGCCAGCTGGCAGCGGTTGAGCTGGCGCAGCTGGTCCAGCAGGCGTATCTGCGAGGGCGCGACATTGACCAGCGGCAGCTCGGCCAGCCAGGCGGCGCAGCTCGCGGCGTCCTTGAACTCCGGCTTGGCGTCGGCAGAGAATTCGGGTGGATTGAATTCGGTCATGGTTGCGTCAGATTGCCATGATGGCGCTCATTCTGCCACTGCTTGCAGCAACTTGCGCAGGGACCGTTCCAGGGCGGCGCGTCCGGGCGCGCGCGCAAGCCCCGCGCGCAGCGGCTCGCTCCAGACCGAGCCGGGAAAATGCCGGTCGTCGGGAAAGCGCGCGATCACATGCCAGTGCAGGTGCGGGACCTTGTTGCCCAGGCTGGCCAGATTGATCTTGGCCGGCCGCAGCAGCTCGCGTAAAGCCTGCTCCACCGCAAACACCACGTGCATCAGTTTTTGCCTGGTCGCCATATCCAGATCGGTCATTTCGCCCACATGCCGGTTGAGAATGACGCGGCAGAGTCCGGGATAGTCGCGGTCAGCGACCAGGACCACGCGGCACAATTCGTCCTGCCACAGCGTATCCCCGCCGGCAGAATCGCACAATTCACACGGCGGGTTTGCCAATTTTTTCACGCCGCCACCGGGCCTTTGGCGCTGGATGTGAAGTTATTCACGCGGGCCTCAGAGCAGCACGCGCTCGATCCCGCCCTGGTTCGCCTTGGCCACGTAGTCCGCCATCCAGTCCGGGCCGAGCAAGTGCCTTGCCATCTCCACCACGATGTAGTCGGCTTCGGTGCCGGCGTCGTCCTTGTAGCGCGCCAGACCCTGCAGGCAGGACGGGCAGGAGGTGAGGATCTTGATCTGGCCGTGAAACTCGCCCTCGGCGCCGCCCGCGCGCAGCGCAGCCGCACCTTTTTTCATTTCCTCTTCCTTGCGAAAGCGCACCTGGGTCGAAATGTCGGGCCGCGTCATGGCCAGCGTACCCGATTCGCCGCAGCAGCGCTCGTTCAGGGCTACCGCGCTGCCCATGAGCTGGTTCACCACTGCGAGCGGCTGGTAGACTTTCATCGGCGTGTGGCAGGGGTCGTGGTACATGTAGCGCACGCCGGCGACGCCCTCCAGCCTGACGTCCTTCTCCAGCAGGTATTCGTGGATGTCGAGCAGGCGGCAGCCGGGGAAGATCTTGTCGAATTCGTATTTCTGCAGCTGATCCATGCAGGTGCCGCAGGACACGATCACGGTCTTGATGTCGAGGTAATTGAGGGTGTTGG
>JAANCK010020695.1_pt1 | contig 16912 bp, 13 predicted proteins | sample 7277841 | NCBI WGS metagenome assembly JAANCK01 (sample SAMN14222788, study PRJNA588281) | permafrost metagenome | isolation source: Arctic cryosol methane SIP | place: Canada:Nunavut | collected 2015-07 | reverse complement strand
TCTGGAACTTCTCCGATATGGTCGTGCGCACGCCGCTCGCCGCCAGCATCAGTTCCGATACCTTCGCGCGTACGGTGTAGTCCTGATAGGCCGGCAATGCCACTGCAGCCAGAATGCCGATAATCGCAACCACGATCATCAGTTCGATCAGGGTAAAACCCTTTTGGATCGTTTTCATAGTGAGAGCCCCAATTAATTGCAGCGACAAATTACCGCTGTGCGGTAATGCTAAGCAATCCGTGTGCCAGAATTTCTGGCAAGCTCATGGCTGACTCCGATCCAAGCCCGGAGAACGCCCCGCATAGCGGCCGCACTCCGCCGCGACCTTGGCAATAATCCCTCCCCAGTCACCGGGTGCCGCCTGGCGGAACAGACGCGCGCTCGGATACCAGGGCAGCGTCTCGCCGTGGTCAAGATAGCGCCATTCGGCTATTGCCGGAACCAGCACCCATACCGGCTGCCCCAGCGCACCCGCGAGATGGATGACTGCGGTGCACACGCTGACCACCAGATCGAGCGCGCAAACCAGGGCCGCGGTTTCGTCGTAATCGTCCAGCGCGTCCTGCCAGTGCGGCAGACCCACACCGTGGCCGCGGCTGAACGCGCTCAACTCGCCGCGGCAATCGCCGTACTGCAGGCTGACGAACCGGGCCGGCTGGCGCAGAACCGGCAGGAATTCCTCCAGCGCGAACGAGCGCAGGTGCCGGCGCGTAATGGCGATACCGCCGCGCCATGACACGCCGATTTTCAGGCCGGGCCCGAGTTCATCCAGTCTGGAGCGCCAGTAAGCGACGCGCTCCGGCGCCGCGTGCAGATAGCCTGCATGGCGCGGGAATTCTTGCTCGCGCCGGCGAAATAATCCGGGCAGGCTGCCCATCGGAATCTGGCGGTCGACGGTTTGTGGCGACCCGGTCCCGGCCGTGTTCCCCGCCACCGCCGGCTCCGCGCAGACGACGGCGTCGGGAAAGGAACGCTGGAACAGTCGCAGCAGCTTTGGATTGCACTCAATGAGGCAGTGCCCGCTGCGCGCAATCACGTCGCTGAAACAGGAGGCGAACATGATTTGGTCACCCAGGCCCTGCTCAGCGCTGATGAGCAGGGTCCGATCAGGCATCGGCGCGCCGTCCCAGCGCTCGAAACCGGTATCCCGGGCACGCGCAAAGCGGCTGTGATGGCGCGCTTCGAAATCGCGCCAGCCGCCTTCGAAATCTCCGTGCTTGAGCTTCATGTAGCCGCGCGCAAGGCGCGTCTCCTGATCTTCCGGGTTGCGCTCCAGGACGGCGTCCAGCAGATCCAGGCCGCGTGCGTAGTCTCCCCTTTCCATCAGGATCCAGCCGAGGTTGCTCAGCGCCACCGGCCATTGAGGATCCGGCTCCAGCGCGCGCCGCAGCAGGCGCTCGCCTTCGGCGAACCGGCCAAGCTCGCGCGCGAGGATCAGCCCGAGCAGACTGCACGCATCGCGCTGAATCGGACGCAGGTCCGCAAGCGGCTGCAGCAGCGCCAGCGCCTCATCGTACTCTCCCCTGCCGTGGTGCCAGACCGCAAGCGCATAGGCCGCACCCGGATGCCCGGGGTTGGCGTCCAGGAATTCGCGGTAGGCGGCGTCCGCGTGCCGCTGCAACGCCGCGAGCGCCTGCGCCCTGGCGGCACAGGCGGGAAACAGGTCTGGCGCGAAGTGCAGGGCAAGATGGAAGTAGTCCAGCGCCGCCGCCGCATCGCCTGAGGCGAGTTGCTCCAGGCCTACGCGGTAATTCAGCTCTGCGTCGTCCGGACGCTCGGACAGCGCGGCCTCCAGCGTCGATGTTTTCTGCGGCTGCTGCGCCAGCGGCGCGACGGCCGGCGCGCCGCCGTGGCTGCCCCGATCGAGCCAGCGCTTTAGCCTGTTCAGCACGGTCGGTTTCTGCGTCGATCGGGCGGACTAGCGCTGCGCCACGGCGAAGAGCATGGCGGCGCGCTCCTCGCGCCATTCGTCGGCGAGAGCGCACTCGGCATATTCCGCGAAATAGGGCCCGCCGATAGTGTAGTGCGCCAGCGCGATATCCGCATTGGGGGGATCGTAGCCGACGAGGTGGTTCCAGCGATGCGGCAGCTCGCCTATCAGCGCGTCGCTCGCCAGCCACTTGAACTGGTGCAGTTCCAGTCCGCTGGCGCTGTTCACGTAGTCCGGGGTGAGTGCGCGGCACCTGGCATTGTTGAACAGCATGACGCTGGACCAGTTCTTCTTCGTGTATGCGGTCTGCGCCGCCCCAAGGAACTTGACCGTCTCGCGCGGCCTGTGGTCGTGCTTGACCACCTGCACCGCATAGCGCTCATCGCGCAGCGCCCACAGCCTGGCCACGTCGTCGCGCATCAGCATGTCGCAATCCATGAACAGGCTCCATCCCTCGTAGTCGGACAGCCAGGGCACGAGAAAGCGCGAAAACGAAAAATCCGTCGACTGCAGCGTGTGGCGTTCGCGCGTGAGCACCTGGCCGAGCTGCGACAGCGCCAGCCGCGCAATTGCGACCGGCGCGCTCGCGCGCGCCTGTATGCTGTGCGCGAGCACATTGCAGGCGACCGTTTCGCGCGGGTCGAATCCTATGAAGATCCTGATCAAGCTTTCTCCTTCCGCAACGCCGGCATGCACCGGCGGCTGCAACGATCCCGCCGCGGGCACCCAATCAAATCATGCCCTGTCCCGCCCCCGCCGATACCGGGCATAAGTCACGGCTCCTGCGCGATTCCCGCTTCATCCGCAACGGTCGGGCTGATATAATCCGCGCAGGTCCTCACTTGGCCATCCCGGCGGGAGAATCATGATTCTAGAGTTTTTTTCTACGCGCAAGGTGACGGAATTCGCCAAGAGCCTGGCGCAGGACGTGGCCAAGCGCTATCCGCCCGCCATTGCCAACAATCCCGCCCAGATGGTGTCGCAAAAAAGGCTTTCGGGCATACTCGAAGAGGCATTTACGCGCGCCGCCGAATTCAACAACGAGAACCGGCTCGGCTGGTACAAGAAGGCCAAGCTCGGCAATGAATTCAAGTGGGAACTCAAGGAAATGGGCTACGACGAGAAGTTCATCGACGTGGCGACCGAGGGCCTGATCGTCTATGTCACGCGGCGTGCGCCGCCCAAGCCCTAGCGGCGCGCAGCAACGCGCCTCAGGGCGTGTAACCCGGAATCTTGCCCTCGTCCACGCGGTCGATCTGGTTCGCGTCGAGGAACTGCTCAGCGTAGCGCTGGTAGACCTTTTGCCGGATGAACACGTCGAACAGATCCGGATCGATGTGCCCGCCCTGCTTGAACTTTCCCAGGATCTGCAGCGACTCGGTCAGGGTCTTGCCCTTCTTGTAGGGCCGGTCGCGCGCGGTAAGCGCCTCGAAGATGTCGGCGATGCCCATGACGCGCGCCTGCACCGACATCTGCTCGCGCTTGAGACCGCGCGGATAGCCCCTGCCGTCCATGCGCTCGTGATGTCCGCCCGCATATTCGGGCACGTGCTGCAGGTGCTTGGGCCAGGGCAGCGCCTCCAGCATCTTGATCGTGGCGACGATGTGGTAGTTGATGACCTCGCGCTCCTTGTCGGTGAGCGTGCCGCGCGGGATGCACAGGTTCAATGCCTCGTCCTCGGTGAGGAAATGCGCGGTATTGCCGGACTGGTCCAGCCATTTGTATTCGCCAATTTTCCTCACGTGCTCCTGCGCTTCCGGCGGCATGAATTCCCCGCCGATATTGCATTTGCGCAGAAACTCGCGGTCCTGCTCGAGCTGGCGCAGGCGCGCGCGGTAGGCCTGCTCCAGCTGGTTGCCGCGCTCGCGCACGCTGAGCTCGTCCAGTCCCGTCTGGCGCAGGGCGGCGCTGCTCTTCAGCATTTCTATCTCGGCGTCGCGCTTGAGCACTTCGAAGCGGGTGTCGATCAGGTGGATGCGGTCGAAAATCGACTCCAGCTTGGTCGCCTTGTCCACCACGTGCACCGGCGTGGTCACCTTGCCGCAGTCGTGCAGCAGGCCCGCTATCTTCAGTTCGTAGCGGTCCTTGTCGCTCATGTCGAACCCGCTCAGCGGCCCCTGCCTGGTTTCGTTGACCGCCTCGGCGAGCATCATCGTAAGCTCGGGCACGCGCTGGCAGTGGCCGCCGGTGTAGGGTGATTTTTCGTCGATCGCGGTGTTGATCATGGCGATGAACGACTCGAACAGCGCTTCCAGCTGATTGATCAGCTGCCGGTTGGTGAGGGCGATCGCCGCCTGCGAGGCGAGCGACTCGGCCAGGCGCTGGTCCGCGTTCGAGAACGCCACCACCTCGCGGCTGACCGGATCCTGCGAATTGATCAGCTGCAGCACGCCGATAATCTCGTTCTCGTGATTCTTCATCGGCACCGTGAGGAAGGACTTGGAGCGGTAGCCGGTCTTCTTGTCGAAGTTGCGCGTGCCGTTGAAGTCGAAGCCGTCGGCGGTGTAGGCGTCGGCGATGTTGACCGTCTGCCCGGTCAGCGCCGCAAACGCGGCCACCATCTGGTTGTTGGGTTTGCCGTCCTTGCCGTACAGGTGGATCGGGTAGAACGGAATCGCGTTGCCGGTGGTGCCGCCCATGGCGATGTTGAGCGACTCGGTGCGCATGATTTCGAATTTAAGGCGCTTGGTGCCGTCCTCCTCGGTCAGCAGATACAGCGTGCCGCCGTCCGCGCGCGTAATCGTCTTGGCCGCGAGCAGGATGCTTTCGAGCAGCCGGTTGATGTCCCTCTCGGCCGACAGCGACGCGCCGATGTCGTTCAGCTGCTCCAGCCGCCGGAACAAGTCTTCCACCGATTGCGCCGCCGCCCCCGCCTCGTCGCGCGCCGCCGTCACCTTATTCCTTCCCATCGGCGCCTGCGCCGCGCCTATTTGATGCAGACCGCGCGCACGGTCGGCATGTCGGTGAGGCCCATGAGGACCTTTTCCATGCCGTCCATCTTCAGGGTGCGCATGCCTTCGTCCAGGCAGCACGCCAGCATCTCGGCCACGCGCGCATGTTCCTGGATCAATTTCTTCAGCGGGTCGGTGCCCACCAGCAGCTCGTGCAGGCCCACCCGCCCCTTGTAGCCGCTGCCGCCGCATGCCTCGCAGCCGATCTTCTTGTACATGGTGAACTGGCCCTTGTCGTTGGCGTAGTTCTTGACCCATTCCTTGTACACGTTCTCGTAACCCTCCTTCGGGTTCTGCTTGAACGTCTTGGTATTGATCAGCTCGCTGCAGTATTCGGTCAGGAACGACTTCATCTCCTCCGGCGCCGGGTTATAGGACTGCTTGCACTTGGCGCACAGGCGCTTGGCCAGGCGCTGCGCCAGGATCCCGAGCAGCGCGTCGGAGAAGTTGAACGGGTCCATACCCATGTCGAGCAGGCGGATGATGGACTCGGGCGCGCTGTTGGTGTGCAGGGTTGCGAATACGAGGTGGCCGGTGAGCGAGGCCTCGATGCCGGTTCCCACGGTTTCCTTGTCGCGCATCTCACCCACCATGATGATGTCGGGGTCGGCGCGCAGGAATGCCTTCATCACCATGGCAAAGTCCAGGCCGGCCTTCTTGTTCACCTGCACCTGGCGCAGGCCTTTCTGGGTGATTTCGACCGGATCCTCCGCAGTCCAGATTTTGGTATCCGGCGTATTCAGGTGCTTGAGCACGGAGTGCAGCGTGGTGGTCTTGCCCGAGCCAGTAGGCCCGCAGACGAAGAACAGGCCATAGGGCTTGCTCACCACCTCCTTCAGCGTGTCCAGGTTGTGCGCCGTCAGGCCGAGCTTCTCGAGCGGAATCGGCTCGCCCGCAGCGAGGATACGCATGACGATGTCCTCCACCCCGCCCTGGGTCGGGATGGTGGCGACGCGCAGCTCGATGTCCAGCGGCCCGAATTTCTTGAATTTGATCTTGCCGTCCTGCGGCCGGCGCTTTTCCGATATGTCCAGGTCGCACATGATCTTGACGCGGGCGACGATGGCGTTGCGGTAGGAGGCCGGCACCTCGATGTAGGGCGCGAGCGAACCGTCCTTCCTGAAGCGGATCTCGGTCTTGCCCTTGCCCGGATAGGACTCGATGTGGATGTCCGAGGCGCCCTGGTTGTAGGCGTCGATCACGATCTTGTTGACCAGCTTCACCAGCTCGTTGTCCGCAGCCTGCGACAGATCATCCGCCGCACCTTCGCCGCCGCCCTCTTCATCGTCCTCCAGCCCCGAGAGCAGGTCGCCGATGTCGCCGGTATCGACCACCTCGGCGCCGTAGAACAGGTTGAGCGTCTCCTTGAACTCGCGCTGCGTGGTCACCTTGTAGATAAGCTTGCTCTTCGGAAACACGTTCTGCACGATGCGCGAGCTCTTTACGCGCTCCGGGTCGAGGCACAGCACGACCACGCCGTCCTTGCTGTCGTCGATCGGCAGCCACTGGCTCTGCTCGACGTACTCGCGCTTGAGGTTCTTCAGCAGGTCCGGCGGCTTGATGCGGTCGGCTTTGAACGGTTCGTAGGGCACGCCGAAGAATTTCGACAGTGCCTGGCCGATGGCGGGCAGCTTGACCTGGAATTCCTCCACCAGGACCTGCTCCACATCCACCGCTTTCTTGCGCGCCGAGCGCGCGGCAAGATCGAACTCCGCCGGCGAGATTACCGCATCGCTCACGAGGAAGTCGTACTTGGTCTTGATGATCTGGGGTTTTTGCCGCTGCCTGAACGCGATGGCCAGCGTCTGCGCGAGCGCGGTCACGCCCTCTTCCATCAGCGCGGTGAACGGCACGCCCGCCTTGTTGTTGATGATCTGAATAACGCCGATCAATTCGTCGCCGTCGAGCACCGGCGCGGCCAGCACTTGCTTGGTGCGATAGCCGGTGCGCTTGTCCACTTCCTGCAGGAAGCGCAGATTGGGATTGATCGCCTTGAGCTCGGACTCGTCGTAGCAGTCCTTGATGTTGATCATCTTCTTCGAGTAGGCGACATAGCCGCCCATGGAGTGTTCGGCGATAGGCAGCTTCAGGTCCTTGAACGAATTGAGCCCGGTCTTGACCTTGGACACGATCGACTGCTTGTCCTCGCCGACGACATAGATGGTGAGCCGGTCGGCGTTGAACAGGCTGCAGATGTCCGAGGAGACCTCAAGCATGATCTCGTCGATATTGGATGTGGCATGAATCTTGTTGGTGACGTTCTGTAGATTCTTCTGGAACAGCAGCCTGGCGTTGACGTCGGCCGGCCCCGCGGCGGCGGCCTGTGGTGTATTCAGCACTGCGCTCATAGTGACCTCGCCAATAGATCCGGACAGCCGGTAGCGGCTGCCACAACCACATAATTCACACTATACGACAAAAAAAGCCGGCCGCGCTCAGGGTAATCGGTCCCCGCCCCACAGCCCGCCTTCGAGCAGGTATACGTGATATCCGCGCTGTGCCAGCAGGAATGCGGCCGCCGAACTGCGCCTGCCGCTCTGGCAATAGATGATGTACTCCTCGTCCATCTCCAGCGCACCGAACGCGTTGCGGATTTCCGACAGCGGGATATTGCGCGCACCCGGCAGGCGGTCGTACTGGTATTCAGACGGGTAACGCACGTCTATCCACTGGGCGCCGGCCAGCACTTTCTGCGCAGCCTGCTCCATGTTTATCGCGTGCAGCAGAGGTTCGCGCAGCAGCGCGTCGAAATCCTGCTTGGCGAGGCGCAGCACGCTGCCGTCGGTTTTCATGGTGACGGTGGCGTTGCGCCTGGCCTCGGCCACCAGCGCTTCCTCGCCGAAAGTGTCCCCGCTCTTGAGTTCAGCCAGCATCATGCTGACCCCCCCGACCCTGCGCTCGACCTGGCACCTGCCGGATTCCACCAGGTAGTAGTAATCGCCTTCGGCCCCTTCGCGGATGATCACGTCGCCTGCCTTCGTTTCGATTCGTTCGAAACGCCGCAGCAGCTCGTCGATGTGCGCCGGCGGCAGCTCGGAAAAGGCGCTGAAGCGCAGATTGTTGATGCCGAACAGGCCCGACATGACGCTCCAGTCGGCGCCGCTCGCGGGCCGCGCCTCGGGCGGTTTCGCCCCGGACTGCTCCTGCATCGCCACCTGGTCCCAGGTCAGCATGATGTCGAGCAGATCGTCGTCGATGCGAACCAGTTCCAGATCGGTCACGGCCCTGGCAGACGTGAAGGCACGGCCCTTGCCGAGCGGCCGGCGCGCCTCGGCGGATCCGCCGAAAATCAATTCGGAACTGCCCCGGCCATAGACCAGCGCAAGCTCGCCGCGAACCACGTACACCGACTGGCCGGCGATCGGCCGTTGATGGAACGGATCCACGCCGCGGCCCGCGGACTCGACGAGGCACAGTTGCGCGAGCTCGTTCAGTCGCACCTCCGAAAGCGAGGCGAGCGGATCCAGGGCTTTTAACGTCTCTACGCTGACCTTGCTGGCTGCCATACGCGTATCCCCGGGGGTTCGGCCTGCTGCCGCCGCTAGAACTCGAATACCTGGTTGTTCTGCAGCATGCGCGGCCGGTACTGCCCCGCGCATTCTTCGATCTCCTGCATGGTCAGTTCGATCTCGCCGGGCTTGAGGTGGGTGATGAAAATATCCGCGTTGCGCTCGAGCTTGGGCAATTCCTCGGCCAACAGGCTGGGGCAAAAGTGCTTGGCCGCCACCGCCAGTTCCCGCTCGCGGTTGCAGAAAGCGACCTCAATGATGAGATAGCGCAGGTTTCCGATCTTGTTCACGACCTGCCACAGCGGATCGTGCGTGGTGGTGTCGCCGGTAAACACCAGGCTCGCCTCGCCCGAATCGACCTGGAATCCGACCGCAGGGACCACGTGATTGGCGGGTAGCGAGGTGATCCTGCGCCCCTTCAGTTCGATCGTCTCGCCCAGCTCCATCGCCTGGTAGGTCATGAACGGTTTGGCCGGCGTCGGAATCTGCGAGAAATCGGGCCAGATGCTCCAGTTGAAGATGTGGTTGCGGATGATCTCCAGCGTCGGCTCGCTCGCATGCACGGTAAGCGGCTTGTTGCGCATGCCGCCGACGGTGTCGACCAGGAACGGAATCGAGCAGACGTGGTCCAGATGCGCGTGGGTGACGAAAATATGGTCGATCAGCATCAGTTCGGCGAGCGACACGTCGCCCACACCGGTGCCTGCATCGATCAGGATGTCGTTGTCGACCAGCAGCGAGGTGGTGCGCAGATGCCGCCCGCCAATTCCACCGCTGCACCCCAGCACCCTGAGTTTCATCGCCCGCGCCTGCCTATTTGGTCTTGAATGTCGTCACGCCGTCCCAGTTCTCTCCGGGCGGCTCGATGCGGCACTGCTGTATGCGTCCCGCATACAGCTGGTAGAGCTTGCATTGCGGCGACATCTGCTGCGCCTTCGACAACTCCGCCTCGGCCTCATCCCAGTTCTGCGCGCGATAGGCCTTCAGCGCCCGGTGCCACAACTCAAGTTCCTCGACGACCTTCTGCCCGACCTGGCCGTAGACGCCCAGCGGCTCGAATATTTCAACGGGCTCGTCCTTGCCCTTCACCCTGACCCGATCGATCTCGCGGAACACGATGTCATTCACTGCGTTCCTGGTATTCGGGCCGACCAGGATTCCGACGCCGTAGACGCGCGTCAGCCCCTCAAGGCGCGAGGACAGATTTACCGCATCTCCCATGACCGTATACGCCTTGCGCAGCTTGGAGCCCATGTCGCCGACGCTCATCTGGCCGGTATTCACGCCGACGCCGATGCGGATATCGGGCCAGCCGCGCGCGCGCATCTGCTCGCGCAGAGTGTCCAGCTCGGCCTGCATCGCCATCGCGCTGATCACCGCCTGGCGCGCGTGCTGCGCATCGGCCACCGGCGCGCCCCAAAAGGCCATGATAGCATCGCCTATGTACTTGTCGAGCGTGCCGCGGTTGGTGCGGATCACCAGGCTCATCGCGGTAAGGTAGTCGTTGATGAACTGCGACAGTTCCTTCGGCGACAGGCTTTCGGAAATCGAGGTGAAGCCGACGATGTCGGAAAACAGCACCGTCAGCTCCTCGCTCTTGCCCTCCATGCTGTATTTCTGCGGATCTTCCGCCATCTTGTCGACCAGTTCCGGCGGCACGTACTGGCCGAACAATTCGGTGAACTGGCGCTTGCTGCGCGACTCGACGAAATAGCCCCAGGACATGTTGAACGCGAACAGCGCCGCGATCATCAGCAGGCTTGAGGCCAGCGGCAGCACCAGCCCGCCCTTGGTCCACACCAGCACGTCGAGCCCGGCAATGAGCAAGGTCGCCAGCAGCGATACCAGCGTCGCCTTCAGCGGGCTGAGCAGCGGCACCAGCAGCGACAGCGTGATGCCGCCGATCAGCAGCAGAATCACCTCGGTGCCGAGCATGTAGGGCGGCTTCTGCTTGAAGTCGTTGTCGAGCATTGCCGTGATCATGTTGGCGTGGATCTCCACCCCCGGATATACGCTGCCCACCGGCGTGGAGCGCAGGTCGAGCAGTCCCGGCGCAGAGGTGCCGATCAGCGCGATCTTGCCCTGCAATTCTTCCTTCGGCACCTTGTCGAAAAAGACATCGGCGAGCGAAATATATTTGAAGCTGCCGCGCTTGCCGCGGTAGGGAATGAGCGCGCTCACGGTGTCGTCCACCGGAATGGTCACCGGACCGGCCTTGAGCCATTCCAGCCCGGAGTAGCTCTTGCTGGAGAAATCCTCGGATGCGAAGCCGGGCTCCACTTTGGGGAAGCCCGCGAGCACGCGAACCATCGCCAGCGACAGCGCCTCGTAGAAGGCGCCATGGTACTCCGCCAGCATCGGCACTCGCCGCGACACGCCGTCTGAATCGATCAGCGGGTTGAAGTGGCCCGCATTGGCGGCGTTGGCCTGGAACTCCGGCAGGTTGCCGCCATAACCGCGCCAGGTGGTGATGCGGATGTTGCGCCCTTCGAATGTCCCCTTGGGCAGCACCGGCGCGGGTATGGCGCCCGATTGCACCGCGCCCTCCTCGCTATTGAAATAATAGCCGAGCACGACCGGCCGCCCCTTCAAGGTTTTGGCGAAAATTCCGTCGTAATCGAGTTCCGGCCGCAGGTCATTGAGTGCCGACTTGAACTGGCTTAGGTTATTGAGTTTGCCTTTGGCGAGCTGTTCCAGCACCGGCAGCCCCGAGCTTTCGTCGGGCTCGGCGAAGACCACGTCGAATCCGATGATGACGACGCCGTATTTGTCGAACAACTTGGTCAGCAGCGCCGCGAGCTTGTCGCGCCGCCAGGGCCAGCGTCCAAGCGCCTTCTTGTCCAGGCTGCGCTCGTCGATATCGAGTATGACCACGCGCGGGTCGACGCCGCCGGGCATGGTCAGCGCCAGCCGCGTGTCGTAGATGATGTTGTCAAGACGGGTGATCAGCCCGATATTGTAGATTTCGGCGACGTGGCCGACGAACACCAGCATCAGTGCCAAGCCCAGCGCAATCCTGACGATGTGCCGTTTCAAGCCTGCTCCTTCCTGCCTTCCTATTATTCCAGGAGGGACGATCAGTGCCTGAAGAAGAATTCCACCTTCACCCCGGCAAGCTCGATGACGTCATGGTCGTTGAGCGCGTGCGCCTGCTGCTCTATCGGCCTGCCGTTGACGCTGGGTTTGCTCGCGCCTTCCACATGGGTAATGAAGAAGCCCTGCGGCCGGCGCGTGATCACCGCAACCTGCACGCCCGGCTTGCCCAGCGTGGTCAGCGGCTTCACCAGTTCGAGTTCCTTGCCGGCATTTGCGCCGGACATGAGTTTCAGCATGGCGCGGCGCGCCGGCGCGGCGGCAGCTGCGGCGGCCACCGATGCCGCGGTCACGCCGACCTGGGTGTCGGCATGCGACCTTGCGGCGCTGGGTGCCTCGTGCGCGGGCGCGGCGGGTGCTGGGGTAGGTACGGTCGGGACGTGGGCCGGTGCCGCGGCCGCGGCCGGCGCGTGAGCCGGCGCCTCGGCCGGCTTTTTCATCGCCCCCGGGCGCAGCACCATGGTCTTCTCGAAATCGGCTGCCTTGCTCGCGCCCGGCGCAGCTTCGGCCATGTACTTGAGCTTGTACTTGCCGAGTTCGATCACGTCGTTGTTCTGCAGGAAGTGCTTCTTCACCGTCTTGCCATTGACGAAGGTGCCGTTGGTGCTGCCCAGATCCTCCAAAAACGAATCTGCAAGTATGGTCACGATGACGGCATGCTCGCCGCTGACCGCCAGGTTGTCGATCTGGATGTCGTTGTGCGGCTTGCGGCCGATGGTGGTGCGTTCCTTGGCAAGCGGAATTTCCTTGAGCACCAGACCGTCCATACTGAGTATCAGCTTCGCCATAGCGTTTTCCTCGTGCTATCTAAACCATCCGAAAAGTTTCGATGCAAGGCCCTGTCCGGCCGGGTATTCCCGCAGAATCTTTATCAGGATCACCGATACGTTGTCGCGCCCGCCGTTGTCGTTGGCCATTTGCACCAGTTGCTGCGCCGCCAGGTTCAGGTTCGCGCCCAGCGCCTGCAGCGTCATGCCGATATCCTCGTCGTTCACCATGTCCGACAGCCCGTCGGAGCAAAGCAGGTAGATGTCGCCGGGAAGGGCGTCGTATTCGTGGATCTCCGGTTCCACCGCGGGATCGATGCCCAGCGCCTTCGTAACCAGATTCTTGTTCGATGAATGCTTCGCCTGCTCCTTGGTCAGCATGCCGGCGTCGATCTGCTCCTGCAGCAGCGAGTGGTCCTTGCTAACCTGGGCGAACTCATCGCCGCGCATCCGGTACAGTCGTGAATCGCCGATGTGCGCGACCATCACCTTGTTATCATAGAACAGCGCCGCCACCAGCGTCGTGCCCATGCCGGAATACTGCGGCTGGCTCTGCGACGCCTGATAAATCGACGTATTGGCCTTCGCAATCTGCTGCTGCAGCATTTTCAGCGCAGCTTTTTCCCCGCTTTTCGGATCAAGCTCGTGCGCGCCGTGCTGCTCCAGCAGCTGCCCTAATTCCGTGGTCAGCACCGTGGTGGCCATGCCGCTGGCGACTTCGCCGGCGTTGTAGCCTCCCATGCCGTCGGCCAGCACCACCACACCCTTGTCCGGTATCGACGCGATCGAGTCCTCGTTGTGCGAGCGCACCATGCCGGGGTCGGTATGGCTCGCGATTTCCAGGGCCTGGCTCAAATCCATGCGGCACGCTGCCTAGACATCGTCGCCCATGCCGGCGGCGCCGAGAAATCCCTCGATGCTGCGTAACCCCGCGATCCTCATACCCGGCTCCCTGCGTCACTGCTGATCTTTTTATGCCAACGCCCGGTTAACTGCCCGATAGCGAAGGCATTTTACGACAATAGCCCCGGCGCCTGTGCTATTTCCTGCCGACAACGCCGCGGCGCGCGCCTCTCGCGGAGGAGCGCGCTGCATAACATGACCACGGCACCGGTTCTACAGGCACCGGTTTGCCCTGCGCTGCAGCCTTGCCGGCCGGAACCGCCAAGTCTTATTTATAAACAGGGCGATAATGCCCATTCTTGCAGTTAAATATCAGATTAGTCAAATTTTTTTGTGGTGTTGGCGAATCGCGCACGGCGCCACAGAACACGCGGGGGGAGCCGGAACCGCGTGGCGACGCGGGGAATATCGCAGCGGCTACGCGGCCGAGGATGAAGCGCAGCGTCCCCCGGGGGAATTTCCCGGAGGATCGCCCGTCGCAGTCGAATGAATCCTAACTGCCGAGTATTGTTCCCGCGGCGATTCCGAGTTCGGCCGGCGAGACCTTCTTGCCGCTGCCGAGTTTGCCCTTGCTGACCTCGATCTGGCCGCCTTGGGCGGTGATGGACATGCTGCCGGCACTGATCGACGTAATTTCGCCTATCTTGCCCTTGACCGCCCCGAAGGTGCGCACCAGATGCTTCTTCGAGCCGAACAGCTGCAGTTTCTCGCCCTTGTGCGTGGTCCACGCGCCGGGCGCCGGGTCGCAGCCCCTGATCAGGTTGTGAATGAAATCGACGTGACTGGCCCAGTTGATCCTGGCCTCGCCCTCGCGGCACCAGCCTTCGTAGCTTGCGCAGGACTCGTCCTGAACCGATTCCTTGTGCTTGCCCGCGAGCACCAGATCCGCAGCCTCGAGCATGGCGTCCACGCCCATCGGAAACAGGCGGTCGAAGTAGACCGTGCCGAGCGTGTCGTCGGCGCCCACCGGCGTTTTCTTCTGCAGGATCACGGACCCCTCATCCAGTCCGTCTGACGGGCGGAATATGGTGAGCCCGGTTTCGGTCTCGCCCTTGATGATGGGCCAGTTGATCGAAGACGGGCCGCGGAATTTGGGCAGCAGCGAGGGGTGGTATTGGATCGTGCCGTGCGTCGGGATGCTGACGAATTCCTGCGGCGCGAACTGCAGCACGAAAGCCATGATGCCGATGTCGGCCCTGGCTTCGGCGAGCGCCTGCGCCGCTTCGGGTGCGCGCAGCGATTTGAACTGAAACACCCTGATCTTCCTTTCTTCGGCGGCCGCGCGCAGGGCGTCCGGTCGCGCGCCCTCTTTCTCCGGCGCGCAGAACACCGCGGCGACCTCGTCGCCGCGCGCAAGAAACGCTTCCATGACGGCCTTGCCGAAGTCCTGTTGCCCGATGATCGCGATACGCATGATGTCGTCCCTTAAGAGTCTGTAACAAAACGAGGGGAGACCTCCCCTCGTGCTCCCCTAATTCGGGCCGTAACAAAAGGATTTTTGTTACGGGTTCTCAGGCAAATCCGTCCCGCTTCCCCGCGCTCAGGCCGCTTTCTTCGGCGGCGCGCTGAAAGCCCCTGCGGTCTTGAGCCCGGCGACTTTGGCCTCGTCGTAGCCGAGCACCTGCTTGAGAACGTCCTCTGTGTGTTCACCCAGCAGCGGCGAACGTTCGATCCTCGCCGGCGAGGCCGACAGCTTGATTGGCATGCCGACATTCCACCACTTGCCGCGCTGCGGATGGTCGAGCTCGACCCACATTTCGCGGCCACGAACATGCTCGTCATTGGCCAGATCCTCGGTCGACATGATCGGACCGCAGGGCACATCGAGCGGATTCAGGATTGCCATGAATTCGCGCTTGGTGTGATTCTCGGCGTACTTGTTGATCAGCGTCCACATCAGCTGCTGGTTTTTGCGCCGCTCGCCGATGGTGGCGAAATGCGGATCGGTAGCGAGATCGGGCATGCCGAGCTCCGGCCCGATGCGCTTCGCCAGCGCGCCCCACACCGCTTCCTGCACAACGACATAGAGCCAGTCGTTCGCCCCGTGCGGCTTGCAGTGGATGGCGTTGCCGAGCTGGCCACCGCCGGAGTCGTTGCCGGCGCGCGGCACCTCGCCCATGCCCTGGTAAGTGGGCACCGAATACTCCGGCATGTCGCCGCGCGTCAGCCGCTGGTGATCGCGGAACTTGACCCGGCACAAATTCATCACGCCGTCCATCATCGCCACTTCGACGTACTGCCCCTCGCCGGTGCGGTTCGCCTGGTGCAGCGCGGCGAGCAGCCCGATCGCCAGATGCAGCCCGGTGCCGGTGTCGCCAATCTGCGCGCCGGTGACGAACGGCGGGCCGTCGGGAACGCCGGTGGTGCTCATCGCGCCGCCCATCGCCTGCGCCACGTTCTCGTAGGCTTTGAATTCGGCGTACGGCCCGGAAGAGCCGAAACCCTTGATCGAACCCATGACGATGCGCGGGTTGATTTCGTGAATCTTGTCCCAGGTGAAACCGAAGCGGTCAAGCACGCCCGGGCCGAAGTTCTCCATGATGATGTCGCATTTCTTCAGCAGGTCGACGAATACCGACTTGCCTTCGGCCGATTTCATGTTCACCGTGATCGAGCGTTTGTTGCAGTTGAGCATGGTGAAATACAGGCTGTCCGCGCCGGGTACGTCGCGCAGCTGGCCGCGGGTGGCATCGCCCTGCGGATTTTCGAACTTGATCACGTCTGCGCCCATCCACGCGAGCAGCTGCGAGCAGGTCGGCCCCGCCTGCACGTGCGTCATGTCGAGAATACGGACTCCCTTGAGTGCTTCCATGCTGATACCTCTCCTGTATTCGCTCCCGCGGCAGCGGGACCATTGCGGCTTTGGAAGAATTCGACCGGATTCCCGCTTGCGCGGGAAAATTGTGCGCCTGCCCTTGCCCCACATGCGCATTCGCGGCGACGATTTCTTGTAGCGACTATACTAAGAAACTCGGCCGCTTGCGCACCTTGACTGAGGTCAATAATTTCGCTTTTAATTCGCACACTGTCCGCCCCCCTCCCGCACAGCGTATGTCATCCATCGAAAGCCATCCACAACGCAACACCATTCGCCTGCAGCTCAGGCAGTGCCTGATTCTCAGGGACATGCCGCTGCAGGCGTGGCGCGAGCTCGAGCCGCTGCTGGAGATTGCCGACTTCGGCAAGGGCGACCTGCTGGTGAATCAGGGCCACAGCGCGATGGAGCAGTTCTTCATTCTGGACGGCATCCTCAAGCGCGTGGTCAGCGACCCGAAAGGCAAGGAAATGATCCTGCGTTTCGCCGCGGAGACCGATATGGACACCTCCTATGCCGCCTGGCGCCTGCGCACGCCGATGCCCTACAGCATCGTCGCCGTGACCAAGGTGCGCGTGGCCAAGCTGGCAATGCACGGCTGGGTCGGTTTTCTCGAGCGCCATTCCGATGTAAAGGCGCAGTTCGAATACGAAGTCATGAGCCTGATGTCGGAAGTCATGGCGCACACCATCACGCTGCACCTGCTCGACGCGCCCGGCCGGCTGTCGCGCTTCAAACGCAAGCACCCGGAGCTGCTCACGCGCATACCGAAAAAGGAGCTGGCGTCCTATCTCAACCTCACTCCCGAGACGCTTTCGCGCCTCAGGCAGAAGCTCGCGCGGCGCTAGGTTCTCGGAGGCCGGTTCAGGACAGGCGAAACTGCCCCGACCCGGGCAAGCGCGAGGGGAGCCACCCCCTCGCCGCGCAGGCGGCCGTCAGCGCAG
>JAANCK010421534.1_pt1 | contig 16945 bp, 14 predicted proteins | sample 7277841 | NCBI WGS metagenome assembly JAANCK01 (sample SAMN14222788, study PRJNA588281) | permafrost metagenome | isolation source: Arctic cryosol methane SIP | place: Canada:Nunavut | collected 2015-07 | reverse complement strand
TGTTCAGTGCGACCGCCCACAGCACCGAGTGGATCAGCACGAAGATGATACTGCCGTTGCCCAAGCCGAACCAGATCAGCGCCAGCGGCAGCAGCGCGATCGCCGGCAGCGGATTGAACATCGAGGTGAGCGTTTCGAGCAAGTCCGTGCCCACGCGCGACGTGATCGCGAGCGTGGTGAGCACCGCCGCCAGTGCGAGTCCGGCGGCATAGCCCATGAGGAGCACCTTGATCGAATACCATGCCTTGGTGAGCAAGCCTCCGGTGGCGATCCCTTCCCACAGCGCCTGCAGCGTCGAGCTGAACGTGGGGAACAGCAGCGGATTGCCGAGGTGGCGCGCATACAGTTCCCACAGGATCGCCAGCAGCACGAGCAGCACGGCCTTGCGTACGGCGCCGAGATTCAAGATCGTCTCCCATGCGGTCAGCGGCTTTTCCACCACGCCGTAGGTGGTCTCGAGCGAATCGCGCACGAACTCCGGCCTCGGGACATTAGACATTGGTCGCCTCCTCCTCGATTTCGTCGGCAAACAGCATCGCATGGATGCGGTCGGAGAGCCTCTGCCCGCTTGCCGCATCCGGCGCGTCGGAGCCGTCGCTGTTGAGCTCCGCCTTGACCTGCCCCGGGTGCGGCGACAGCAGAAGTATGCGATTTCCGATCCGCACCGCCTCCGGAATCGAATGCGTCACGAACAGCACGGTGAAGCGCGTGTTCTCCCACAACTGCAGCAGCTCCTCCTGCATCTTCCTGCGCGTCAGCGCATCCAGGGCCGCGAACGGCTCGTCCATGAGGAGTATGTCGGGCTCCATCGCCATGCCGCGCGCGATCGCCACGCGCTGTTTCATGCCGCCCGAGAGGGTGTGCGGATAACTGTTCGCGAACTTCAGCAGGTTCACTTTCTCGATGTACTGCATCGCCTTGTCTTCGGCGGCCTTGCCGCGGAATCTACCCGAGGCCTTGAGCGCGAATACCACGTTCTGCTTCACCGTTTTCCACGGCAGCAGCTGGTCGAATTCCTGGAACACCATCATTCGGTCGGGCCCGGGCCTGGTGACCGTCACGCCCTTGAGCGCGATCGTACCCTCGGCCGGCCGCATGCAGCCGCCGACCGCCTTGAGCAGCGTCGACTTGCCGCAGCCCGAGGGCCCGAGCAGCACGAAGCGGTCCGACCGGTGCACCTGAAAGTCCACACGGTAGGTCGCCGTCACCAGGTGGTGCCGGGTCTTGTACTGCAGCGTCACGCCCCGGACATCGAGCAGCGCCGCAGGCGCGCCTGCGTCTATCATTGATTCCTCCTCCATCATCGCCTGGCGCCCACTGGCAATCGTGGCGCCTTGTATTTCGCCGGATATTTCACTCCCGTTCATGGACCCGACGCCGTCAGCCGTTCGGCGGCCCTGCCCGGCAACACGGCTCCAGTCGCCGCGAACCTCAGCTGCCGGGGAGCTGATGGATCTCCGGGAAGAACATCTCTTTCCACGACGCGGGCTTCAGCTTGATCGTCCCGACCCGGTACATGAAGTCAGCCTGCTTGACCGTATTCTTCGGCGTCATGACGAATTCGGACCCCGCCGCCGTGATGAACTTCTGTATGTTCTCCACCGTGTCTTTGCTCTTGGTTTCCGCGAGGTACATCTGAGCCACACCCCTGTTGTCGCGGGCGATGATGGCATCGGCCTCCTCGAACGCGGCCAGAAACGCGGCAAAGGTCTTCGGGTTCTGCTGGCGGTACTTGGCGGTCGTCCATACCATCGCAAACGTGTGCGCTCCGCCAAGAAGGTCGTACGAACTCACGACGGAATGAATGCCGGGCACCGCCAGCTCCTGGTACTGAAACGGCGGCGCCGAGAAATGGCTGTTGATCTCCCCTCCCGAGAGCATGGCCGTCATCGCATCGGGGTGCGAAAGCGACACGGTCAGCGAATCGAGTTTGTGCGCGCTGCCTTCGCCGAACGCCTGTTCCGCGGCCATCTGCAGGAACATGGCCTGGTTGGACACTTTGATCGCCGGCAGCGCGATCTTGTCCCTTTCGGTGAAATCCTTCACGCTCTTGATGCCGGGGTTGCGCGTGTTGAGATACAGGGGCATCGCCGCCATCGCGCACACGCCTTCGACGTCGAGGCTCCCCCGGGTCTTGGCCCACAGCGTGATGAACGGCGGTACCCCGCCGGAAGCGAAGCTCAGATCGCCGCCGAGCAGAGCGTCGTTCATCACGCCGCCGCTCGCGAGCTTGACCCAGCTCACCTTGACCTCGCCGAGCCCCGCCGCCTTGACGTGTTTCTCCAGCAGTTTGTAGTGCTGCATCACCATCAGCGGCAGGAAGGCGAGGCCGTACTGCTGCGCCATCTTGATCTCGCCCCCCTCCGCCATCGCGCGACCGGCCGCAGCGAATGCAAGAACACCGCTGAGTAGAATCGCAATCAGATAGCGCATTGTTTTCATGCTGCCCTCCTTTGTCGCCGTCACGCTGCTCGAAAGACTTCCGCTTCGGAACCGGTTGGAAAAGACCTGCCCTCAGCTTCCGGGAAGGCTTTGGACCTCCGGCATGAACAGGTCCTTCCACGACGCTGGTTTGACCTTGATCGAGCCGATCTTATAGAGGAAATCAGCATATTTCATGACGTTTTTCGGGGTCGTCGTGAATTCGATCTCGGGATCATTGAGCATCTTCAGAATCGACTCCGCCGGTACTTTGCTGTTCGATTGCTTGACATAGATTTCCGCAGCGCGCTTCCTGTTCTGATTGATGAAATCGACCGACTCATTGAGCGCGTTATAGAATGCGCGGTAAGTCTTGGGATTGGCTTCGCGGAATTTGCTGGTCCCCCACACCACGACGAAGGTGCTGGTGCCTCCCGTCACATCGTAGGAACTGAGCACCTTGTGTACCCCGGGGTTCTCCAACTCCTCATTTTGAAACGGCGGTGAGGTGAAATGGCTGTTGATTTCGCTCTTGCCAGACAGCATCGATATCATGCCTTCGGGGTGGGCCATCGAAACTGTCAACGAATCGAGCTTGTGGGCATCGGCTTCACCAAACGCTTTTTCGGCAGCCATCTGCAGCGTTACCGCTTGCACCGAGACTTTCACCGCCGGGAGTGCGATCTTGTCCTTTTCCGTGAAGTCCTTGATGGATTTGACGTTTGGATCGCGCGTATTGAGGTAGAACGGCATGCAATTGAGCGCCGCCACACCCTTTACGTCCAGGTTGCCCTTGGTCTTGGCCCACATCGTGATGAGCGGTGGCACCCCTACGGCGGCGAACTGAAGGTTGCCGGATAGCAGCGCGTCATTGGCAACGTTGCTGCCCGCGAATTTGCGCCAGTGGACCTTCAGGTCACCGAGCCCCGCCGCCTTGGCCTGTTTCTCGATAAGCCCTTGCTCCTGCATGATCATCAACGGCAGGTAGGCAATTCCATACTGCTGCGCCACCGTGATTTCATTCACTTCGGCGCAGGCCCGGCCCGACAATCCCGCCAGCAAAGCCACCATTGCAACCGCTTTCAATGAAACGAGCTTTTTCAGTTTCATGGTCCTCCTCCTCTAGTTATGCGGGCACAAAGCCGAGCGGCCCGGCGCCCATGCCGCGTTCACCTCAAAAAGCGCTTCTGTCCCTGGATGACTTTCCGGCTACAGCGGCGTAGCCGATGTTCTCAAGGATCTCGTGGGTGTTCTCGCCGATCCCCGGGGCATGTCCGGTCTCGCGCCCGGGCTCGGCAGCAAATTTTATCGGTGTGCCGAGCCGGCTGCCTGCCTCCGGGTCGTCCAGCACCATATTGCGCGCGCGCACCTGCGGATCCCGGTACGCCTCGTTCAAATTCAGCATTGGAGCATAGCAGACGTCCAGCGTCCTGAACCACTCCGTCCATTCATCGCGCGTACGTGCCGCGAAGGCTTCGGCAAGAAAAGCATGCACCGGCTCCTGCTGCGGACCCGGCCCCTCCCCGGCAAGACTGATCAAGTCGGGGCGGCCAAGCGCCGTCAGCAGATTCTCGATGAATTTCGGCTCCGAACCGCCCAGCGTGATATAGCCGCCGTCGGCAGCACGATACACATTGTAAAACGGCGCGCCGCCCCACCAGCGCTCGTTTGCAGGAACCGGGGCCTTGCCATGCACGAATACCCGATCGGCGAAATGCGGCGTCCAGGCAAGCAGCGAATCGAGCATGGCAACATCAAGATAGTCGCCCTGTCCGGTCTGCTCTCTGCGCAGCAGTGCCATCAGGATGCCGACCAGCGCAGTCAGCGCTCCCGCCATATCGGCGGCGGGGACACCCGGGAGGACGGGGGTGCCGTGCGCATCGCAGCCGAGCGCCAGAAAACCGGTCATGGCCTGAATGCTGATGTCGTGCGCCGGACGACTGCGCATCGGGCCGGTCTGGCCGAACGCGGAGACCGAACAATAGACAATCCGGGGAGCGCGCTCGCGCATTTTTGCATAAGCGATTCCCAGCCTGTCGACCACGCCCGGGCGAAACGATTCCACCAGCACGTCGCTTTCTTCCGCCAGACGCATCAGAACTTCCCGGCCCACTTCGGTCTTCAGATCGATGACGATGCTCTTCTTGTTGCGCTGGGTCTCGCGAAAGTAAACGCTCTGCCCCGCCACCGGGGTGCCCATCTTCCTGCTGGGTTCGCCTCCCGGGGCTTCCACCTTGATGACCTCGGCGCCGTGGTCGGCCATCATCCTGGTGAGATAGGGCCCGGGCAGATACTGGGACAGATCGAGCACGCGAACACCGGAAAGTTTCATCGCAACCCTTTCGGCGTTCAGCGCGGGCGGTCGAGCAAGGTCACGCAGCAGGACCACATGCCGGTGTTGGAGGCAAGGCCCACGCGCGCGTTCTCCACCTGGCGCGGACCGGCTTCGCCGCGCAGCTGGATTGCAATTTCGGCGATCTGTGCCACACCGGTGGCGCCCAGGGGATGCCCCCGCGCCAGCAATCCGCCGCTTGGATTGACGGGAATTTTTCCGCCGATCCAGGTCTGGCGCTCGTCGATCATGCGCCCGCCCCCACCCTTGGGGCACAGGCCCAGCGCTTCGTACGCGATCAATTCGGACACGGTGAAGCAGTCGTGGGTTTCCACGACGTCCAGGTCATCCGGCCCGAGGCCGGCGCGTTCGTAGGCTTGCTTCGCCGCGCGCTCCATGATTTCGAGCGTATGCATGTTGCGGGTCTGTTCGTCGATATCGGAAGTGAGCGCGCTGGCCACGACCCGCACCGCGCGGGATCGTCCGTGCTTCTTCAGGAAATCATCCGAACACATGATTACCGCGGCCGCGCCGTCGCTCGTCGGACTGCACTGGAGCACGGTGATGGGGTCGCAGATCATGCGCGAATTCATCACCTGCTCCACGGTCACCGCCTTGGGGAACTGGGCGATGGGGTTGTGGATGGCGTGGTCGTGGTTCTTCACCGACACCTGGGCAAACTGCTCCAGCGTCGTGCCGTATTCGTGCATGTGTTTCATGCCCATCAGGGAGAAACGCATGGGCAGCACCGTCAGCCCCATCACCGTGCGCGGGTCATCGTCTGGATACACCGCGAGCAGGCCGGGATCCATTTTCTCGAATCCCGCTACCGCCACCACGTCGTATTCCCCGGCGCGGATGGCCAGGCTCGCTTCGCGGATGGCGGTAGCGCCCGCCGCCGCGCAGTTCTCCACGTTCAGCACCGGGAGCCCCGACGGGCCCACCTGTTTCGCGACGCGCTGGCCGGCGGCGACGCCCTGCTTCACGTGAGCCGCGTAAAACTGCTGCACCTCGCCCCAGCCGATTGCGGCATCGGCCAGCGCCTTCTGTATCGCTTCGGCCGCGATCGATTCCACCTCCCGGTCGGGGTAGCGGGCGAACCTGGTGATGCCCAGCCCGATGATGTATGCGTCGCTCATGACTCGATCCTCGCAGGGCTGGATTGTTCCGCTTCGGCCAGATCTTCCGGCGTCGCGGGCGCGAATCCGTAGCACAGCACTTCGCTGCGCTTTTCCGCATCGCGCGGCAGCAGGAACGCGTAGGACGCCACGCGCTCACCGCATTGCCACGCTTCCGGTTCCTTTCCGATCAATTGGCAGATGACGCTGGCGCCGTCGTCGAGCACCACGCTGCCGACGGCAAACGGCACCGGGCCGTGATACCCCCTTGGCGCCTGGCGTGCCACGGTGAACGCGTCCACCTTGCCCAGCCGGGTCAGCTGCGCGGGCTCCAGGTCGGGGCTGTAGCAGGCGATGCAGCTTGCGCGAGCGCCGGGGAAGAAGCGCGCGCCGCATTTGCTGCAGCGCTGACCCACCAGGTGAGTATCGTTGCGCTCGCCCGGCGGCGTAAACGCACCGGGCATCACCTGCGTCAATGTATTTTCAGGCGCAGTCATATCGAGCGGCCAAAAACGCGCATCCTGTCGCGCGCTCCCTTTGTTGGAGTGCCTGAGCTGGGTTCCGGCTGCATCATGGTCAAATAGCTTCCAGTGATTGAGGGTCGCTGCACTCGATACTGCTGTAGTTTCATTTGTCCGACCCGTGCGATTCGGCGCGGGCATGCCTAGCCGCGCATCGGCGGCACCCGCTACTCTCATCGGAACGGATCAATTCCGGTAAGTTCCCGCCCCTGGATGAGAGTCAGAATGCCCGGGGTGCCGTCGGGGATGGCGAGCGTGCGCACGTCGCGCGCCATTTGCTCCAGGCCCAGTTCGCGGCTCAGCCCCATGGCTCCGTGTATGCGCATCGCCAGCGCAATCGCCTGATCGCAGGAATCGACCGCATAGCGCTTGGCCATGGCGGACAAGCCATTGGCCCGCTCGCCGCGGTCGATCGCAGCGAGCGCGTGATAGCAGGCGAGGCGGCTGGTGATCACCGCGGTCTCGATGTCGGCGAGGTCCTTCTGAATCGCCTGGAAACCGCCGATCAGGCGGCCGAACTGCTTTCTGGTGCCCGCATAGGAGCGCGCCGCATCGAGCGCTTTCTGCGCCATGTTCACCGCGAGCAAGCCGACCAGCGGCCGGTTGGCGAGCCAGGTCACCGTCAGCAGGCGCGCCGTGTCGCCGGTATCGGGGCACAGGTTGCGCTTGGGTACCCGGCAGTCGTCGAACAGCACTTCGCCCAGCGGCGCCTGGCGCAGGCCCATCATGTCCAGCTCCCGCGTTTCAAACGGAGATTCCGCCCGATCAACCAGCACCCGCGCCAGGCGCGTGCTGCCGTCGGCGTTGCTGGCGCGGCAGGTGACATTCATCAGGTCGCAGACCGTGGAATTGGAGATCCATTGCTTGCGCCCGTTCAGTACCAGGTAATCGCCGTGGTCGGCAGCGCTGGTCTTGACGCCGCGGGGATCGGAACCGACATCGGGCTCGGTGCTGGCGGTGCAGGCAATCTTGCGGCCAGCCATGCAATCGGCAAGGATGCGTTCTTTTTGCTCTTCGTTGCAGCCGAAATAAATGCGCGTGGTGGTGGCTTCGTGCGGCTGCAGTATCAACGCGACCTGCGGCGGAATCTGCTCGCCGATGAGGCCGTAATCGAGCATCTTCAGGCCGGCGCCGCCGCCCTCCTCCGGTATGCGCGCCGAAGTAAGTCCCAGGTCCGCAGCCTTGGCCATGATCTTCAGGATCGCGGCCTTGGGCAGGGCCTTGTCGCGATCGTTTTCAGCAAGGATCGGCTGGATGTGTTTCTCGACCATCCGCCGCGCCGAATCGACCATCATCTGCTGCTCATCCGAGAGCGAAAAATCCATCCCCACTCCTTTTTTTTGCGAGCGCGGCGGCTCGCCCCTGGCGTCAGGGTTTCAATTGTTTCCGTATTTCTTCGCGGTCACTGGCATCGCAAGAATATTTGCCGCCCTCCAATTATCGGCAAAGCCGTTGGCCTTGCCGACGACGCCGTCCTCCGGTTTCAGCTTGTCGTCACGGCAATGACGGAGCTCTATTTAAGTGCCTTCGACCCTACTTCGACGACGATGCGCCCGACCGTGCTCGCATCGAAAAATTTATCCATGGCCTGATCCAGCCCCTCGAAAGCTATGGGCCTCGAAATTTCAGCCAGGTGATCCGGCTTGAGATCGGTCGCCAGCCTCGACCACAGGCGCTTGCGCTCTTGCATGTGCAACTGCCGCGAGACGTTGATCCCGAGGATGTCGATCGCCCGCAGCACCAGCGGCAGGACCGTGGTCGTGAGCTCGGCACCGACAGCCATTCCCGCCACCGCGAGCTTGCCCGCGGGATGCATCCGCGCCGCCAGGCGATCGAGGTAGATTCCCCCGACGTTGTCCAGCGCGCCCGCAAACAGCGACGGTGCGAGCGCCGCGCGATTTTCGAGGAATGCCTCGCGTGACATGATGCTGTCCGCGCCGATCGACCTGAGATAGCCTTCCTGCTCCTTCTTTCCGGAGATGGCGACGACCTTGTAGCCGCATTTGGCGAACATGTCCACGGCGAGGCTGCCGACGCCGCCGGTTGCGCCGGTTACCGCGACGGCGCCCATGGCCGGGGTCAGCCCCGCCCGTTCCAGCCGATCGACGGCGAGCGCGGCAGTCAGGCCGGACGTGCCGAGGCCCATGGCTTCATACAGCGTGAGACCGGCCGGAAGCGGCACGATCCAGTCGCCCGGCACGCGCGCGAAATCCGCGTAGGCTCCGTCCTGCTCCGTGCCGAGCTTGTAGTTGGTGACGATTACCTTGTCGCCCTTCTTGAAGCGGGCGTCGGTCGAACTGGCCACGACGCCGGAGAGATCGACCCCGGTGACGCAGGGGCGGCTGGTGCGCACGTTCTTGCCGACCCCGCGCGCAGCCATGGCGTCCTTATAGGTGACGGCCGAATAGGCCGTCTCGATCACCACCGCACCGGGGTCGAGTTCATCCAGCGTCAGCTGCTCGAAGCGGCACACCGCTTTTGCGTCGATGGTATGGACGCGAAACGCCTTGAATCTTTCCGTCATGGGTCTATCTCCGGGGTTTCGATTGGCCGGGACTGGTCAGCCACCGGCGCCGGTCGGCGCCGCTGTTGAATCGGATTTCGGATCGCAGAAGACGACGCCGGCTGCGGCAAGCGCGTCTATGCGCGCGTCCGATAGATTGGCGTATTGCTTGAGAACGGCGCGCGTGTCCTGCCCGGTCCGGTGGCCCGACCAGCGCACTTTTCCAGGCGTGCCCGACAACTTCGGCACAATGCCCGCGAGGGTAACCGAGCCGATGTCATCATCATTGGTCTGCACCAGCATGTCGCGCGCGCGATAGTGCGGATCCTTGAATATGTCGGCCATGGTGTAGATGCGGCTCGCCGGCACGTTGCCTGCCTCCAGTGCGCGCTCGAGTTCGGCCAGGTCGCGGGAACGGGTCCATTTGGCCACCAGCTCATCGGTCAAGTCTTCGTTGCGGTTGCGGGAATTTTGGTCGGCAAAGCGCGGATCGGTGCCGAGTTCGGGCTGGCCCATGACCGCGGTGAGTCGGCGGAAGACCGAATCGGCGAACGCGGCGATATGGATATAACTGCCGTCGCGCGTCGGATAAAGATTGTTGGGCGCGGCGTCCGGCAGCCGCGTGCCGGCGCGCATGCCGGTCTTGCCGGTTTTCTCGTACGCCGGCACGAAGGATTCCATGAAACTGAAGGCCGATTCGATCAAGGTCGCGTCCACGCACTGGCCGGCGCCGGTTTTTTCGCGCGTAAGCACCGCCATTACGGTGCCGAACGCCGCATACAGCGCAGTGATGTAGTCGGTAAGCGGGATCGCAACCCGCGACGGCGGGCGATCCGCGTCACCGATCATGTGGCGCAAGCCGCTCATCGCTTCGCCGATCACGCCATAGCCCGGACGATCCTTGTACGGCCCGGTCTGGCCGTAGCCGCTGATCCGGGTCATGATCAGATCCGGCTTGATGCGAATCAGGTCGGTATAGGCGAGCCCCCATTTTTCCAGCGTGCCCGGGCGAAAGTTTTCGACCACGATGTCGAAATGCGGGATGAGCGTTTTCAGCAGCGCGACAGCCTCGGGCTTCTTGAAATCGAAGGAGGCGATGATCTTGTTGCGCAATATGCTGGCGGCGTACAGCGACTTGCCCTTGACCGTCTCGCCCAGCTGGCGTATCGGATCGCCCTCGGCCGCCTCGATCTTGACCACCTCCGCGCCGAAATCGGCGAGCAGGCGTGCACAAAACGGGCCGGCGGCGGTCGACCCGAGTTCGAGTACCCGGTAGCCGGTCAAGGGCCCGGAGCCTGTCGTTTTGCTATGCGGCACGCTTGACCTTTCCCTGCCCAATCGGCTGGTAACCCAGGTCTGCGGATATACCCGAGGCCGCCTTCAATACATGGGGAACGCAACGGTCGACGAGTTCGCGATCCATGCGGAAGGCCGGAATTCCCACGCCGCAGGACGCGACCACGTTTCCCGCGTAATCACGGATCGGCGCGGCAATGCCGCCCATTTCCGGATGATTTTCCGACTTGGTGACCGCATACCCCTTTGCGGCGATGTCGCGCAGGAAGCTGCGGATCCGCTTCGGATCCGTCACCGTCTTGGGCGTCCGCGCCACGAGCGGCGCGGCGAGGACCTTGTCCGCCGCCGCGGGGTCGAACGCGAGCAGTACGCGCCCGGTGGCGGTGCACCAGGACGGTCCGATCTGACCGATCTGCGTCTGCACCCGTATCGACTGGGAACTCTCGACTTTGGAAATGTAGACGATGCCGCCGGACCGATCGAGCAATGCGAGGTGCGGGGTTTCGCCGGTGTCCGAGGCCAGCCGCTCCAGCCAGGCCCGCGCCGTCTTCACCAGGTCGAGATCGCGCACCGCGGCAACGCCGATGCGCCAGAGCTTCAGCGTCACGCTGTACATTCCGGAAACGGGATCCTGCGCGACGAATCCCGTGTTTACCAAAGTCGACAGCATCCGGTGCACCGTGCCTTTCGGCCTCCCGGTGCGCTCAACGACGGTTCTGAGCGGCATCCCCTCGCGGGAGCCGCCGAGCACCTCCAGCACGCCGAGCGTGGCGGCCGCTGAAGCGATCAACTGATTGCGGTTTGTCACCTTGGGATCATCGTTCCGCAATGCGGAACATACTATTGAGATGCGTCCATCGTAGCCTTCGACGGCGGGAGCTGTCAATGCATCGCTCGATGCGCAACCAGTATTATGGCGTTTCTGTATGCAGAACGCGCGGCACCGATCTCGAATCGGCAGCCCGCGGCCGGGCTAACGCCGCGCTGTCGCGATCAGCGTCTCGCGCGGGACTTCCATGCCCTTCGGGGAAACATAAGAGCGCATGGCGTGCGCAATATCCGCCACCAGCGCCGCGCGCACGCCGGACTCCAGGCGCGCATAAATGCTGTTCAATCGACCGGAACTGGCGAAGAACAGCGGGATCGATTCCGCGGGCGGTCCCATGCGCCGCGACACGGTAAGCGGCGCGACCTCGGCCTCCCGAAAACCTGCCTCCTCGATCAGCGCACGCAACTCGCTCGCGTCGCCAAAGGCGTACGTCGCCTGGTCCGCCGCTTCCTGGCCCACGTGGCGCGCGAGCGCTTCACCCGCCGCAATGGTGAACGGATCAAACTCCGACGAGCGCCACAGGCATGCGCCGAACCGCCCGCCCGCGGCCAGAACGCGCAGCATCTCCCGCAGCGCGCCGAGCCGGTCGGGAAAGAACTGCAGCCCTTGCTGGCACAGCACCACGTCGAAAACGCCGGCCGCAAAAGGCAGCGCCTGGGCATCTCCCGCACGCCAGGTCAGCGGCGCCGACCCGTGGGGCGCGTTGGCGCGCGCGACGGCGAGCATCGCGTCATCCCGATCCAAGCCGGTAACCTGTCCCGACTCGCCCACCCGCTCGGCCGCGAGGCGTGCCACGATCCCGGTGCCGCAGGCGACATCCAGCACGGCATGGCCGCGCTCGGGCGCGACACGGTCCAGCAGCATGCGCGCGAGCTGCTCGAATTCACCCGGAACGCGGACCTTTTCGTAGATCTCGGCCCCGGCCGCGTCCATTCGCCAAATCTTGGTCTGAGCCATGCCCGCGTATCGCCTTGTCGTGGATTCAAGCGCAAAGCCTGGCGCAAGCGCGCGCCCTGCGCGCAGGCCGGCATGCGCGGAAGTTTTCAGCCGCGGCGGTGCTCGCCCACTTTGACTATCTTCATGGTATTGGTCCCGCCGGCCTTGCCTATGGGTTCGCCGATGGTGAGCACGATCAAGTCGCCCTTTTGCACCAAGCCTGAGCGCAGCAGCACGTTCTCGGACTCCTCCAGCAATTCCTCGCGGTCGCTGCCGGAATAGTTGACCATCAGCGGATAGGTATCGCGCAGCAGCGAGCAGCGGTAGCGCGTGCCGGTGCGCGTGGTCAGCGCATAGATCGGCACGCCGCAGTTCAGGCGCGACATCCACAGCGCGGTCGAGCCCGACTCGGTCAGGGACGCGATCGCCTTGACCTTCAGGTGGAACGCGGTAAACAGCGCCGCCATCGCAATCGACTGGTCGACGCGCGTGAACACGCGGTCGAGGAACTCGCGGTCGAGCGAGACCGGGGCCGAGTTCTCGGCTTCGATGCAGATGCGGCTCATCGAGGCGACGGTCTCCACCGGATACCTGCCGCTGGCGGTCTCGGCCGAGAGCATCACCGCGTCGGTGCCGTCGAGCACCGCGTTGGCGACGTCGGATACTTCCGCGCGCGTGGGCACCGGGCTCGCCACCATGGATTCCATCATCTGCGTCGCGGTGATGGTGAGCTTGTTCGCTTCGCGCGCCATGCGGATCATGCGCTTTTGCAGCGCCGGCACCGAAGCGTCGCCGACCTCGACCGCAAGGTCGCCGCGCGCCACCATGATGCCGTCGCAGGCCGACATGATGTCTTCGAGCGCGCCCGGCGCCACCGCCTCCGCGCGCTCGATCTTGGCGATCAGGAAGGCTTCGCCGCCGGCGGCGCGCAGCAGCTGGCGCGCCATGTACATGTCGGCGCTCGACTTGGGAAAGGACACCGCGAGGAAGTCCACCTTGATCGCGGCGGCGGTGCGGATGTCGTCCATGTCCTTGGTCGTCAGCGCCGCCGCGGTGAGGCCGCCGCCGCGCCGGTTGATGCCCTTGTTGTTCGACAGCACGCCGCCGTGGACCACGCGACAGTGCACTTCGTTGCCGCTGACCCGCTCGACCGTGAATTCGATGCGGCCGTCGTCGAGCAGCAGCACGTCGCCGGCGCTTACGTCGCGCGGCAGCTCCTTGTAGTCCAGGCCGGCGCGCCCCGCGTCGCCGAGCTCGTAGTCGGCGTCGAGGATGAAGGCATCGCCGGGCTTGAGCGTGACCTTGCCGTCCTTGAATTTGCCGACGCGGATTTTCGGGCCCTGCAGGTCGCCCATGATGCCCACAGTACGGCCGGTCCTGCGGCACAGCTCGCGCACCATTTCAGCGCGTTTGAGGTGATCCTGCGCCGTTCCGTGGGAAAAATTGAAGCGCACCACGTCCACGCCCGCGTGGAACATGCGTTCCAGGATTTCGACATCGTTCGAAGCGGGACCCAGGGTTGCAACTATCTTGGTGCTGCGTGCCATGTGCGGACAGACCTTTTCTGTTAAAGCCGGTTGATGCATTTGTTATGCGGCAGGCCGATTCGGCGCAGCGCAGGGGAAGTGTAGCCGCGTTGCGTTACAGAAGGCCGCGTTAAAGGCGCCCCGGCGTCTGAAGTTTATCATCAGGGCGCGACCGGCGCCGCCCGCGGCGGCACCCTGGTCCAGACTATATGCAGCGCAGGGTTGCCTATTTGCAGCGCAAGTTTGCCTATTTGCAGCGCAAGTTTGCCTATTTGCAGCGCAAGTTTGCGCTGGGCGCCATCAGCGGCTGGCTGCAGTCGCGCTCGGCGATGGCGCGATTTTCGTCCAGCTGCGGCGCCGCGCGTTGATCCGGACCGTAGCGCCAGTCCGCATAATTTCTCTCCACGCCGGCGGCAAACATGCCGAGGAACAGCAGGCTGAAATAAGGGTTCGAGTTGAGTTCGGCGTGAACCGAGGCCGACTGATAAGAGCTCCCCAGCGGCGGCGGGTCGCCGGCGCGAACGGCAACATTGGTGTTGGCGCAGCCCGCCAGCGCGGCAGCGGCAATCAGCGCAAGGGTCGCCAGCGGGAATTTCATGCTTCGATTCTAGACTGCTGCGAGGCCCGGGACAAACCGCTGCAGCCGCGCACGCAGCAAATTGGTGCATGCGCAGTGCTCGCTGCACCAATAAAGATCGCGCGCGGTTTGCATCCGGCCTGGCGCCAGGTCGGACGCCCCTCTTTGCCGGCTGCATACGCTGAATAAACAGCCGCTTAAATCCGCAATCCTGACCCTCTCCGCCGCCTGGCACAGGCCGTGCTAATGAAGGGCATGACCTGACTAACGCAAGCTCAGACAGTCTGAGTCATGGCTCGATTTACTTACTCTTGGGAGGCATCACTATGAAACGGCGCAGTTTTGTAAAAAGCGTAGCGGCAGGCGCGGTCCTCAGCGCCATGTCACTGATTCCGGGGCATTACGCCCTGGCTGCCGACACCATCAAGGTCGGCGTCCTGCACTCGCTCTCGGGCACCATGGCGATCAGCGAAACCGTGCTGAAAGACGTGACCCTGATGGCGATCGACGAGATCAACGCCAAGGGCGGCGTGCTCGGCAAGAAGCTCGAACCGGTGGTGGTCGACCCGGCGTCCAACTGGCCGCTGTTCGCCGAGAAAGCGCGCCAGCTGCTGTCGCAGGACAAGGTGGCGGTGGTATTCGGTTGCTGGACCTCGGTGTCGCGCAAGTCGGTGCTGCCGGTGTTCGAGGAGCTCAACGGCCTGCTGTTCTATCCGGTGCAGTACGAAGGCGAGGAACTGTCCAAGAACGTGTTCTATACCGGCGCCGCGCCCAACCAGCAGGCGATTCCGGCGGTCGAATACCTGTTGAGCAAGGAAGGCGGCGGCGCCAAGCGCTTCGTGCTGCTCGGCACCGACTACGTCTATCCGCGCACCACCAACAAGATCCTGCGCGCGTTCCTGCATTCGAAGGGCATACAGGACAAGGACATCGACGAGAAGTACACGCCGTTCGGCCATGCGGACTATCAGACCATCGTTGCCGACATCAAGAAGTTCTCTGCCGGCGGCAAGACTGCCGTGGTGTCGACCATCAACGGCGATTCGAACGTGCCCTTCTACAAGGAACTGGGCAACGCCGGCCTGAAAGCGACCGACGTGCCGGTGGTGGCGTTCTCGGTGGGTGAAGAGGAACTGCGCGGCGTCGATACCAAACCGCTGGTGGGTCACCTCGCCGCCTGGAACTACTTCATGTCGCTGAAGAATCCGACCAACGACGCGTGGAAGAAGGAATGGGCCGCCTATGCCAAGCTGCACAAGCTGCCCAATGCCGACAAACCGCTGACCAACGACCCGATGGAAGCCGCCTGGATCGGCATCCATATGTGGAAGCAGGCCGTCGAAAAAGCCAAGACCACCGACGTGGACAAGGTGATTGCCGCGATGGCCGGGCAGACGTTCAAGGCGCCCTCGGGCATCACCTCGACCATGGACCCGAAGAACCACCATCTGCACAAGTCGGTGTTCATCGGCGAAGTGAAAGCCGACGGGCAGTTCAACGTGGTATGGAAGACCAAGGGCCCGGTCAAGGCCCAGCCCTGGAGTCCCTATATTCCCGAGAACAAGGGTAAGAAGGACGAGCCGGCCAAGATGTAATTGCAGTAGCGCAGGCCGCGGCGCCGCCGCGGCCTGCTTCTCTCCCAGCCTCAAAACAATATGCTCCTCAAGAAAATAGCGCTGGCCCTGAGCCTCGCCTCCCTCCTCCTCTTCTGCGCGCGCGCCGCATGGGCGCTGCCGGCCGGGCTGGTGCTCGCGGTCGCCGCCGGCGACAGCGACCAGCAGGTGGCTGCGGTGAGCGAGCTGGTGGCCTCGGGCGACCCCGGCGCCGGGGCATTTTTCAAGGCGCTGCTGGACGGCGAAGTGCAGGTGGCCGGCGGCAAACGCGTGCTCATCGTCAAGGACGACAAGGCGGTCGACGCCGTTACCGGCGAAAAGGTGGAGCCGCTGCCGGAAGATGTGGAAGACGCGCTGGTAAATAACCGGCTGCGCGGCACGCTCGAGTCCGCGCGCAGCGCGCTGCGCCTCGCCTCGCCCAAGCGCGAAGAGCGGCTGGCCGCGGTGAAAACGCTGGAAGACGGCGCTGGCGAGGAAATGCTGCCGCTGATCGGCAAGGCGCTTGAGCGCGAGACCGATGCGCAAATCAGGAAGCTGCTCACTTTGGTGCAGGCGAGCGTGCAATTGAAGAGCGCCGACGCGGCGCTGCGCCTGGCGGCGGTGAACGCGCTGGCGCAAAGCGACAATCCCAGCAGCAAGATGCTGCTGCTCGGCCTGCTGGAAAAGAAAGGCGAGGGCGATGCCGAGCCCGATGCGAGCGTGCGCGCGGCAGCGCAGGCCTCGCTGCGGGCGGTGCAGTCGCGCCTGTCCAGCGCGGACCGCATCAACCAGATATTCACCGGCGTCAGCCTCGGCTCGATCCTGCTGCTGGCCGCGCTCGGCCTCGCCATCACCTACGGCCTGATGGGCGTGATCAACATGGCGCACGGCGAGCTGATCATGGTCGGCGCCTATGCCACCTACCTGGCGCAGAACCTGTTCCGCGCGCAGGCGCCGGCCTTGTTCGACTGGTACCTGCTGGCGGCGGTGCCGGCGGCGTTCTTCGCCTCCGCGCTGGTCGGCATGGCGCTCGAGCGCAGCGTGATCCGCTTCCTCTACGGCCGGCCGCTGGAAACCCTGCTCGCCACCTGGGGCATCAGCCTGATCCTGATCCAGACGGTGCGCACCCTGTTCGGCGCGCAGAACGTGCAGGTGGAGAATCCGGTGTGGATGTCCGGCGGCGTGGAAATCCTCGCGAATGTGGTATTCCCGTGGAACCGCGTCATCATTATCGGTTTTGCGCTCGCGGTGCTGCTGCTGATATGGTTCCTGCTCGCGCGCACCCGTCTCGGCC
>JAANCK010489274.1_pt1 | contig 17085 bp, 14 predicted proteins | sample 7277841 | NCBI WGS metagenome assembly JAANCK01 (sample SAMN14222788, study PRJNA588281) | permafrost metagenome | isolation source: Arctic cryosol methane SIP | place: Canada:Nunavut | collected 2015-07 | reverse complement strand
TTCCTAAGTTATCAGGGAGAGAAATGGACATACGGGAACTGGAAATTTTTCTCACCATGGCGGACCTGCTCCACTTCGGACGGGCCAGCCAGGCCTGCAACCTGAGCCCCTCGGCCCTGACCCGCACCATCCAGCGCCTGGAAGAGCAGGTGGAGCAGCCGCTGTTCCTGCGCGACAACCGCACCGTGACGCTCTCCCCCGCCGGCGAGCGCTTCAGGGCCTACGCGCGGCAGGCGACGCAGGAGTGGAAGAGCTTTCGGGCCTCGACCAGAAACGAGCAGGCGGTCGCCGGAACGCTCTACCTCTACGCCTCCATCACCGCCGTCTACAGCCTGCTGCCGCAACTGCTGGAATCCTACCGGGGCAGCTTTCCGGAGGTCCAGCTGGAATTGCGCACCGGGGCCGCCGAACAGGCCGTGGCGCTGGTGCAAAGCGGCGAGATCGACCTGGCCGTCGCGCCGCTTCCCGACCGGCAGCTTTCCGGGGTCGAGACTCTCCCCATGGTCACCATTCCGCTGGTCTTCATCGCCCCCAAACACCCGTGGGCCGAGGCCGCATTCGGCGCGGGAAACGAACTCGACCTTTCCCGGGCCCCCCTGGTGCTCCCCCAGACCGGACTCTCCCGTCGCCGGCTGGACCAGTGGCTGAAGGAGCACCGCATCACCCCCAACATCACCTCGGAGGTTTCCGGCAACGAGGCCATCATCGCCATGGTGCGGCTTGGCTGCGGCGTCGGCATCGTCCCGGAGCTGGTGCTGGAGCGAAGCCCCTTTCGCGAGGAGGTGAGCCTTCTCGACAAGGCCCCGCGCCTGGAGCCCTACGTGGTCGGGCTCTGCTCCAGCCGGCGCAACCTGCAGCGCCCCAGCGTGCGGGCCTTCTGGGGGCTGGCCGAGGAGCGCTCGAAGCTTGGCGCGGCTAGTACATAGATACGGCAAGCAGCGCCCCAGCCGCGCCGCCAGCCGCTTCGACCCCGAAAAGGCCGGGAGAAATGCCCTTGCCAACCTCGCATTCGTGTGCTATATAAGTTTGCTGTTTAAAATTCGCACGCCACCTTCTTACTGCCGGTGGTGCCCGCACCGCGCGGGTTCCGGCAGCCTTGGTGGCGGAGGGAAAAAACCAAAGGAGAATTACCCCATGTCGAACATCACCATGAAGGAACTGCTGGAAGCAGGTGTCCATTTCGGCCACCAGACCAAGAGATGGAACCCGAAAATGAAGCCGTACATCTTCGGCGCACGTAACGGGATCTACATCATCGACCTGCAGAAGACCGTCCGTCTTTTCAAGGGCGCCTACAGCTTCGTCACCGAAGCGGCGCAGCAGGGCGAGACCGTCCTGTTCGTCGGCACCAAGAAGCAGGCGCAGGATTCCGTCGCCGAAGAGGCACAGCGCTGCAACATGTACTACGTAAACGACCGTTGGCTGGGCGGCATGCTGACCAACTTCGCAACCGTTAAACAGAGCATCGACCGTCTGAAGCGTCTCGACGCCATGAACGCCGACGGCACCATCGAAGCCTATACCAAGAAAGAGCAGCTCAAACTCGGCAAGGAGCGCGAGAAGCTGGAGAAGACCCTGGGCGGCATCAAGGGCATGGGCAAGGTCCCGGGCGTTCTGTTCGTCGTCGACCCCAAAAACGAAGAGATCGCGGTTTCCGAAGCTAAGAAACTCGGTATCCCGGTAGTTGCCATCGTCGACACCAACTGCGATCCGGACGACATCAACTACGTCATCCCGGGCAACGACGACGCCATCCGCGCCATCCGCCTGCTGACCAGCAAGATGGCTGACGCAGTCCTCGACGGCGTGCAGGCCAGAAACTCCCGCCTGCAGACCGGCGCCGAGGAAGAGTTCTCCGCCGAAGGCGAGGAAGTCGTGGAAGAGGCAGCCGGCGAGGCCTAATAAGCCGCTCCCGTGGTAGAGACAACCTGACAAAACAGACTATTGGCTTCCCCGCCCCCGCGGCGGGGGGCTAAAGCGGAGGATAATGATGAGCGTTACAGCGGCAATGGTAAACGAACTGAGAAAAGCAACCGGCGCAGGCCTGATGGATTGCAAAAGGGCTCTGACCGAAACCCAGGGCGACCACGAGAAGGCGATCGACTACCTGCGTACCAAGGGCCTCGCAGCCGCCTCCAAGAAGGCAGGCCGCGTGGCAACCGAAGGCGCCGTCGGCTCCTATATCCACGCCGGCGGCAAGATCGGCGTCCTGGTGGAAGTCAACTGCGAAACCGACTTCGTCGCCAAGAACGAGACCTTCCAGGGCTTCGTCAGGGACATCGGCATGCACATCGCCGCCGCCAGTCCGCTCTTCGTGCGCCGCGAGGAAGTACCGGTCGAAATGATCGAGCGCGAGAAGGAAATTTACCGCGCCAAGGCGAAGGAAAGCGGCAAGCCGGACGCCATCATCGAGAAGATCCTCGAAGGGCAGATCAACAAGTACTTCTCCGACATCTGCCTCCTCGAGCAGCCCTACGTTAAGGACCCGGACAAGACGGTTCAGACCTACCTGAACGAGACCATCGCCACCATCGGCGAGAACATGAGCGTACGCCGCTTCGCCAAGTTCGTGCTCGGCGAGGGGCTCGCCAAGAAGGAAAGCGATTTCGCGGCAGAGGTCGCCGCGGCGGTCGGCGCGTAACACACCCAACGGAGCCGGCCATGCGAATGGGCGGCTCTTTTTTTATCTGGAAGGCTGTTCAAGCTTAGGAGGGGACTGGCTCCACAGGTGCCTGTCCCCTTTCATGAACTCTGAACTCCGAACTCTGAACCCCGTTTATCAGGTGACCACAAATGGCAGAACCCTACTACAAAAGAGTACTCCTGAAGCTCTCCGGCGAAGCCCTTGGCGGCGAGCAGGGGTACGGCATCGACCCCAACACCATTACGGCGATCGCGCGCGAAGTGAAGCAGGTCGTGGAACTCGGCGTGCAGCTCTCGATCGTTATCGGCGGCGGCAACATCTTCCGCGGGCTGGCAGCCTCCTCCAAGGGGATGGACCGGGCCAGCGCCGACTACATGGGGATGCTCGCCACCATGATCAACTCGCTCGCCTTGCAGGACGCTCTGGAGAAGGCCGGCGTTGACACCCGCGTCCAGTCGGCAATCGCCATGGCCGAGGTCGCCGAGCCCTACATCCGCCGGCGTGCCATCAGGCACCTCGAGAAGGGGAGGGTGGTGATCTTCGTGGCCGGGACCGGCAACCCCTACTTCACCACGGACACCGCCGCGAGCCTCAGGGCGATGGAGATCGGCGCCGACGTGATCCTGAAGGGGACCAAGGTGGACGGCGTCTATTCGGCCGACCCGAAAAAGGACCTCACCGCCACCAAGTTTGAGACTCTGGACTATCTCGAAGTGCTGAGGAAGGGACTGCAGGTTATGGACGCCACCGCGATCTCGCTCTGCATGGACAACAGCTTACCGATCATCGTCTTCGACGTGACGACCGAGGGGAACGTGGTCCGGGTCGTCTGCGGAGAGCACATCGGCACCCTCGTTAAAGGAGTATAGACATGGTAAAGGATGTCATCGCCAACATGAACGTCCACATGGACAAGAGCATCGAGGCACTCAGGAAGGAATACCAGCGGGTGCGCACCGGACGCGCCAGCACCTCGCTTTTGGATGAGGTGCGGGTGGATTTCTACGGCACCCCCTCCCCGATCAGCCAGGTGGCGACCCTCGCCGTGCCCGAACCGCGCACCGTCACCATCCAGCCCTGGGAGCCGAAGATGATCCAGGCCATCGAGAAGGCGATCATGAACGCCAACCTCGGGCTCACCCCGGCCAACGACGGCAAGCTGATCCGCCTGAACCTCCCGCCGCTCACCGAGGAGCGGCGCAAGGATATCGTGAAGCAGTTAAAGCGCGACGCCGAGGAGGCCAAGGTGGCCCTGCGCAACATCCGCCGCGACGCCATCGACAACCTGAAGAAGCAGGAGAAGGACAAAAAGATCTCCGAGGACGAGCTGAAGCGCGCCGAGAAGGAAGTGCAGGATTTCACCAACAGCCACGTCGCCAAGATCGACGAGGTGCAGCTTCACAAGGAAAAAGAGGTCATGGAGGTCTGATAACGGCCCCGGCGCTCGGGGGGATTTCCCCCCCTTGCGGCCTCGCCGCGCGACCCGCGGAGTTCCGTCCCGTGCTACCCCCTGGTTTAAAAGGGGATTTTTTGTTTTTAGGGTGGCTATGAATACGTTAAAGCCGGAGAACCTCCCCGCACACCTGGCCGTCATCATGGACGGCAACGGGCGCTGGGCCAAGAAGCGGATGCTGCGCCGGATCGTCGGCCACCAGAAAGGGGTGGAGACCGTCCGGGTGATCGTCGAGGAGTGTTCGCGCCTGGGGATCCGCTACCTGACGCTGTTCGCTTTTTCCGCCGAAAACTGGCTGCGTCCCAAGACCGAGGTGAAGGCCCTGATGGCGCTGCTGAAGCAGTACATCCGTGCCGAGATCGCGCGCATGATGCAGAACAACATCCGCTTCAACGTGATCGGCAACCGCGCCGACCTTCCGGTCGACATCAACCGCGAAATAGACGCCGCCATCGAGAAAACGGCCGGCAACTCCGGCATGCTCCTGACCCTGGCCCTTTCCTACGGGGGGCGCCAGGAGATCGTTTCGGCGGCCAAGCGCCTGGCCATGGACGCGGCGGCGGGCCACCTCGACCCGGAGGCGATCGATGAGCAGCTCTTCTCAGGAAGGCTTTTCACCGCGGGGATTCCCGACCCGGACCTCCTGATCCGGACCAGCGGGGAGATGCGCATCAGCAATTTCCTGCTCTGGCAGCTCGCCTACGCGGAGCTCTACTTCACCGAGGTGAACTGGCCCGACTTCGACCGCAACGAACTGGCCCGCGCCTTTCGCTGCTACCAGTCCAGGGAGCGCAGGTTCGGCATGACCAGCGACCAGCTCCGCGGGGAAGAGGCCTAGCTGCTGCGCCGAATTCTCGCTAGTTTCAGGTCCCTTCGACTCCGCTCAGGGACCGGCCGTTCGCTGAGCGGAGTCGAAGCGCAACAATTGGCCCAATAACACCGCAAAGGCGCGAGTTGCCATCAGCAAGCGAACACGCTTTCGCTTCATAGGAGTGCGCTATCCAACGATTAATAACCGCCGCGCTGCTGCTGCCTCTGGTCATACTGTTCACCTGGAACGCTTCCGTGTTCCAGTTTTCCCTGTTCATCTTCCTGGTGGCACTCGCCGGGCTGGACGAATTCTACCGGATGGCGCTCCCCACCCGAAGGGGCGAGGGGAGGCTTGCTGCCCTGCTCGGCGCCTGCGCGCTTTTCACGGTTTTCGCCGGCAACCCTGTTTTTCCCCTCATGGCACTCACCTTCCTGGTGCTCGCCTTCTCCCTGGTCGCGCTCTTCAGGCTCCAGGAAATCCGCCTGGCCGCGGCGCAGGCCGCCCTGGTGCTGATGGGATTTCTCTACGTGCCGCTGCTCCTCTCCCATCTGGTTATGATCCGGATGCTGCCCCACGGGGTCCCCTGGCTCTTCCTGATCATGGTCATCGTGATGACCGGAGACTCCGCCGCCTACTATGTCGGCTCGAATTTCGGCAAGACCAAGATCTATCCCGCGGTGAGCCCCAAGAAGAGCGTCGAGGGGTCCCTGGGCGGGCTCGCCGGGAGCGTGGCCGGCGCCTTCATCTCCAGGGCCATCTTCTTTCCCGAACTGACCCCCCTCGACTGCATCGCGACCGCGCTGCTGCTCGGAGTGCTCGGCCAGCTGGGAGACCTGTTCGAGTCGCTCATCAAGAGGAGCTGCGGGGTGAAGGACTCCGGCGTCATCTTTCCCGGTCACGGAGGAATCCTGGACCGGTTGGACAGCTTACTCTTCGCCGGGCCGGCGGCGTATTACTATGCCTACTTCCTGATGCGCTGAACTTGACTCACTAACGAGGTTTTATGAAAAAGCTTACCATTCTCGGCTCGACCGGCTCCATCGGCGTCAGCACTCTGGACGTGGTCACGGCACAGCCCGACATGTTCAAGGTGGTTGCGCTTACCGCCGGGTCCAACCTGGAACTGCTGAAAAGCCAGATCAAGGCGTTTTCCCCCGACCTCGTTTCGGTCCTGACCGAGGAGCATGCCCGCACCCTGAAGCGGATGCTCACCGGGAAAAAGCCCGAGATACTGCACGGAGTTGAAGGGATGATCGCCGCGGCGACCGCCCCGGAGAGCACCATGGTGGTGGCCGCCATCGTCGGCGCCGCGGGGCTCGTGCCGACTGCGGCCGCGGTCATGGCCGGCAAGGATGTGGCGCTGGCCAACAAGGAGACCCTGGTGACCGCCGGGCACCTGATCATGGACATGGTCCGCGAGCGCGGCGTGAAGCTGTACCCGGTCGACTCGGAGCACTGCGCCGTGTTCCAGTCCATGGTGGGGCACCGCAACCAGGACATCTCGCGCGTGATCCTGACCGCCTCCGGCGGACCGTTCCTGAACTGGTCCCGGGAGCGGCTGGCGAGCGCCACCGTGACCGACGCCCTGAACCATCCGAACTGGAGCATGGGGAGGAAGATCACCGTCGATTCCGCTACCATGATGAACAAGGGGCTCGAGGTGATCGAGGCCCGCTGGCTCTTCGACATCCCGGTGGAGCGCATCGCTGTGAACGTCCACCCGCAGAGTATCATCCACTCCATGGTCGAGTACCTCGACGGAAGCGTCATGGCCCAGCTGGGGGTTCCCGACATGAAGGGGCCGATCGCCTACGCCCTGACCTATCCGGCGCGGATTCCGTCCGGAGTGAAACCGCTCGACCTGACGACCCTTTCGGGGCTTACCTTCTTCAACCCTGACCTGGAGCGCTTCACAGCCCTCAAGCGCGCCTACCACGCGGTGCAGGCGGGCGAGAGCATGCCCGCGGTGATGAACGCCGCCAACGAGGTCGCCGTCGAGGCGTTTCTGGGCGGCAAGATCGGCTTCATGGCGATCGCGGAATCGATCGAGCGGGTCATGGACCTGCACGCCCCCCACGCGCTCAACTCCATCGAGGAAGTCCTGGAGGCGGACCGCTGGGGAAGAAGGACGGCGCGCGAAGTGCTGGGGTTCGAGGCGGCCTAGGAGCCGGACGTTACACCACGTGGGCACCCGCATGGAGTGCCCCTACACAATCAGTTTCCTGTAGGGATTCCCCTTGCGGGTATCCTGGTCGCTCCGCCGGAAAGCTGAATAATTACCCAAGATAGTATTCTGTCGATATACTTAGATGGATGAAACCAGGTGTGCAGCCCGCAAGCCCGCGGTCCGCTGTCTTTGCCCCTGGGGCCGTTTCCAGCTGCACAAAGAGAGGGTAGCTTATGAGCATACTGTTCGCGATCATCGCCCTCGGGGCGCTGATATTCATTCATGAACTGGGGCACTTCCTGCTAGCCAAGAGCTTCGGGGTCGGGGTGGAGAAGTTCTCGCTCGGTTTCGGCCCCAAGATATTCGGCAAGAAAATCGGTGACACCGAGTACCTGCTTTCCGCCCTTCCCTTGGGCGGTTACGTGAAGATGGTCGGGGAGGGGGAGGACGCCGAGGTCAGCGAAGAGGACCGGCAACGATCCTTCGCCGAAAAGGCGCCCCTGAAAAGGATCGCCATCGTCGCCGCCGGACCGGTATTCAACCTGCTGTTTGCCTTCGTCATTTTCATCATCATCTACCTGATGGGGGTGCCCGCGGTCACCACGAAGGTGGGCGAGGTCATGGCCGGGAAGCCCGCTGCACGTGCAGGGCTGCAGGCAGGCGACCTGATTACCGCGGTGAACGGCAAACCGGTCACCCGCTGGGAAGAGTTCGCCAAGATCATCGCGGAGGGGAAACTTGCCCCATTGCAGATGGAGGTGCGGCGCGGCCAGACGCCGATGCAGTTCACCATGGTCCCCGAGAGCCGCACCGCGAAGAACCTGCTGGGCGACACCGTCACCCAGCCGATCGTCGGGGTGATCGCCGCCGGTGACACGGTCATTGACCATTTTCCTCCGGGTGAAGCGATCCAGAGGGGTAGCGCCCAGTGCTGGAGCGTCATCAAGCTGACCGTGCTCTCCATGGTGAAGCTGGTGGAGAGGGCCATCCCCCTGGACAACATCGGCGGTCCGATCATGATCGTGAAGATGGCCGGCCAGCAGGCCGCGGCAGGCGGAGTGAATTTCCTGGCCTTCGTGGCGCTCCTGTCGGTGAACCTCGGCGTGCTGAACCTGCTTCCCGTGCCGATCCTGGACGGCGGGCATCTCGCCTTCTTCGTTATCGAGTTCATCATTGGCCGGCCGGTGAACAAGAAGGCCCGCGAGATCGCGCAACAAATCGGACTGGTGCTCCTGATCAGCCTCATGATGCTCGCCTTTTACAACGACATCGCCCGGATGTTCCTGGGGAAGACGTGAAACGATTGACGATGGACAATTGACAATTGACGATGAAAAATCTGGATGACCCTTTGAAAATACTTACCATCGATACCTCCAGCAACTGCTCCTCGGTCGCCCTGAGCGCAGGGGAGCAGCTGCTCGGAGAAAGCATCCTCGGGGAAGACCGCTGCTGCTCGGGAAGACTGCTGGACGCGGTCACCAAGCTCCTGGCGGCTGCCGGACTGACCCCCGACGCCCTGGACGCCTTCGCCGTCTCGCTGGGCCCCGGCTCCTTCACGGGGGTCCGGGTCGGCATCGCCACGGTGAAGGGACTCGCCCTCGCCACCGGCAAGCCTGCGCTCGGCTTCTCCTCGCTCGCCATGCTCGCCATGAACCTTCCCTTTGCCTGCGCCCCGGTCGCCCCGATGTTCGACGCCCGGAAAAACGAGGTCTACGCCGGCCTCTACCGCTGCGGCGCGCTCGCCGAGCCGCTTCGTGAAGACGCCGTCATAGCGCCGGAGCAGTTCCTCGCCGGCATCGACTCCCCGACGCTTTTCATCGGCGAAGGGGCGCTGCGCTACCGCGACCTGATCCGGAAAACCCTGGGCGAACTGGCGCTTTTCCCCGCCTGGCACACCCACCTGCCGCGGGCAAGCGCGGGGGCCGCACTCGCACTGCAGGCCGCTCTGGAGGGAAGGTTCATTCCCCTGGCCCTCCTGAACCCCATCTACCTGCGCGCCTCCGAGGCGGAAATCGCCAAGCGCCGGCGGGACGCCGCCTAACCGCGACTGAATTAACACTGTTTTACTCGACTGTTGACAGCCCCCCCTTAATGTATTATCTTGTTCGTTCACGTTAATTCCGATAACCACCCCGAAACACAAAGTTTTTTCAACCTGACCAACTACCGGTTTGCCGTCCTCAAACAGGGGCGCAACCGTGGCAAGGGGAACCATATGCGTAGCGATACTATCACTCAAGGGTTGGAGCGTACCCCGCACCGGGCGCTTCTGAAGGGAACCGGGCTCCCGCAAAGCGAAATGGGCAAGCCCTTTATCGGCATCGCCACCAGCTTCACCGATCTGATACCCGGCCACGTGGGGATGAGGGACCTGGAGCGCTTCATCGAGAAGGGCGTGCACACCGGCGGCGGCTACTCCTTCTTCTTCGGCATCCCCGGGGTCTGCGACGGCATCTCCATGGGGCACAAGGGGATGCACTACTCGCTCCCCACCCGCGAACTGATCGCGGACATGGTGGAGTCGGTCGCCGAGGCGCACCGCCTGGACGGCCTGGTGCTTCTCACCAACTGCGACAAGATCACCCCGGGCATGCTGATGGCTGCGGCACGCCTCGACATCCCGTGCATCGTGGTAACCGCCGGTCCCATGATGAGCGGCCGCGGCGACGCCGGACGCAAGTACTCCTTCGTCACCGACACCTTCGAGGCGATGGCGCGCTACAAGGCCGGCGTCATCGACGACAAGGAACTGGCACGCTGCGAGGAGAACGCCTGTCCCGGGATGGGGTCCTGCCAGGGGCTCTTTACCGCCAACACCATGGCGATCCTGACCGAGACCCTCGGCATGAGCCTGCCGCGCTGCGGCACAGCACTCGCGGTATCGGCGCTGAAGCGGCGCATCGCCTTCGCCTCCGGCGAGCGGATCGTCTCCATGGTGCACGAGAACATCACGCCGCGCTCCATCATGACCCGCGCGGCCTTCGAGAACGCCATCAGGGTTGACCTCGCACTGGGCGGCTCCTCCAACACGGTGCTGCACCTCCTCGCCATCGCACGCGAGGCCGAGGTGGAACTGCCGCTGGAGACCTTCGACATTCTCTCCAAGCAGACCCCGCAGATCGCCTCCATGAATCCGGCGGGCGAGCACTTCATGGAGGACCTCGACGCGGCGGGCGGCGTCGCCGGCGTCCTGAAGCAGCTGGGCGACAAGATCATCGACTGCCCGACCGTTTTCGGGCTCACCACGCACCAGCTGGCCGCTTCCCTGCAGGGGGTCGACGAGGACGTCATCCACCCGCTCTCCAATCCCGTCAAGAAGGAAGGGGGGATCGCGGTCCTGTTCGGCAACATCGCTCCCATGGGGGCGGTGGTGAAGCAGTCCGGCGTTTCCGACGCCATGATGAAGTTCACCGGAACCGCGCGCTGCTTTGATTCGGAAGAGCGCGCCATGGCGGCGATGATGGGCGGGGTCGTCAAGGGTGGCGACGTGGTGGTGATCCGCTACGAGGGACCCAAGGGGGGGCCCGGCATGCGCGAGATGCTGGCACCTACCGCCGCACTCATGGGGCTTGGCCTCGGGGACTCGGTGGCGCTCATCACGGACGGACGCTTCTCGGGAGGCACCCGTGGCCCCTGCATTGGGCACATCTCGCCCGAGGCTGCGGTGTGTGGTCCCATCGCGCTGGTCGAGGACGGCGACACCATCGAACTCGACATCCCATCGCGCTCGCTCAAGCTCGTGGTGAGTGACGAGGTGCTCGCGGAGCGGCGCAGCCGCTGGGTGGCGCCCGAACCGAAGATCAAGAAGGGGTGGCTTGCGCGTTACGCGAAGGTCGTCACCTCGGCCCATACCGGCGCCATAACGACCGCGGATTAGGCAGTCTCTTCATCGGTCGGATCTGTCGGATCCGACCGATCTGAAGGATAAAAAAAAGAAGCACAACCCTTAATTGTTTTTCCTTTACAGGAGGACTTATGAAAATGAACGGTGCACGCATATTACTGGAGTGTCTGAAAGCGGAAGGAGTCGACACCATCTTCGGCTACCCCGGGGGGACCGTCATCAACCTGTATGACGAGCTCTTCTCCTTCAAGGAGATCAGGCACATTCTGCCCCGCCACGAGCAGGCCGGGGTCCACGCGGCCGACGGCTTCGCGCGCGCGACCGGCAAGGTCGGCGTGGCGATCGCCACCTCCGGCCCGGGGGCCACTAACACCATCACCGGCATCGCGACCGCCTACATGGATTCCATCCCGATGGTCATCATCACCGGACAGGTGCCGACCGCGCTGATCGGCAACGACGCCTTCCAGGAGGCGGACATCATCGGCATCACCCGCCCCTGCACCAAGCACAACTTCCTGGTGAGGGACGTGAAGGACCTGGCGCTCATCATGAAGAAGGCCTTCTACATCGCGCGCACCGGACGCCCGGGACCGGTCCTGGTCGACCTCCCGAAGGACATCCAGGTGGCACAGACCGAGTTCAGCTACCCGGAGACGGTCGAGATCCGCGGCTACAAGCCGACCGTGGAGGGGCATCCCAAGCAGGTGGAGAAGGCCGTTGCCATGATCCTGCAGGCGAAGAAGCCGGTCATCTACGTGGGTGGCGGCGTTATCCTCGCCAACGCAGCGGAGGAGCTGACTACCCTCGCCAAGCGGCTCGGCATCCCGGTCACCACCACGCTCATGGGGCTTGGTTCCTTCCCTGAAAATGAGCCGCTTTCCCTGGGACTGCTCGGCATGCACGGCCACTACAGCGCCAACATGGCGGTTTCCCATAGTGACGTCCTGATCGCCGTCGCCGCGCGGTTTGACGACCGGGTCACCGGGAAACTCGCCACCTTTGCGCCGCACGCGAAGATCATTCATATCGACGTCGACCCAACTTCCATCAAGAAGAACGTCCGCGTGGACCTGCCGATCGTCGGCGACGTCCGCGAGGTGCTGCTGCGCATGCTCAAGGTGACCGAGGAGCGCGAGGCGGAGATCGTCGCGTCCCGGGAGGCGATCGCCCCCTGGGTCAAGGAAATCGAGGACTGGAAGGCGAAGCACCCGATGGCGTACCAGCAGAACACCCAGACCATCAAGCCGCAGTACGTGGTCGAGCGGCTGCGCGCCCTTTCCGACCCGGACGCCATCGTGGCGACCGACGTGGGGCAGCACCAGATGTGGGTCGCCCAGTTCTTCGGGTTCACCCGCCCGCGGACCCTGCTCTCCTCCGGCGGGCTGGGGACCATGGGGTACGGCCTTCCCGCGGCCATGGGGGCCCAGGCGGCCTTCCCCGAGCGCCAGGTCATGGTGGTCTGCGGCGACGGCGGCTTCCAGATGAACCTGCAGGAAATGGCGACCATCGTGCAGAACCGGCTCAACGTGAAGATCATCATCCTGAACAACAACTTCCTCGGCATGGTGCGCCAGTGGCAGGAGCTCTTCTTCGACAAGCGCTACTCCTCGACCTGCATGGAGCTCCCGATCGACTTCGTGAAGCTCGCCGAGGCGTTCGGCGCCGTCGGACTTCTCGCCACCAAGGTGGACGAGGTGGACGATGTCATCAAGAAGGGATTCGCCACGCCCGGCCCGGTCCTGATGGAGTTCAAGGTTGCCCGCGAAGAGAAGGTGCTCCCGATGGTTCCGGCCGGCGCCTCCCTCACCGAGATGGGCTTGATGAGTTAGAGGCAATTGACAAGTGACGATTTACAATTGACAATGAACGTCGGTTGTTTGCTCCCTGGTCCGTTGTTAAGCCTATTCACAGAATCTGCCGGTGTCTCAGTGCATAGAGGCGCCTGTTCCTGAAATATTTTGACTGTCATTGTCAATTGTCAATTATCCATTGTCAATTGCTTCGGAGGGTTTTATGAGACATACCATAGCAGTCCTCGTTGAGAACGAATTCGGCGTCCTGTCCCGCGTCGTCGGACTCTTTTCCGGACGCGGCTTCAACATCGACTCGCTCACCGTCGCACCCACCAACGACGAGTCCCTGTCCCGGATCACCGTCGTCACCCGCGGTGACGAGCAGATCATCGAGCAGATCACCAAGCAGCTCAACAAGCTGATCGACGTGATCAAGGTCATCGACTTCGAGCCGGAGAACGCCATCGAGCGCGAAATGGTGCTGGTGAAGGTTTCCGCCGAGGACGACAGCCGCGCCGAGGTGCTGCGGATCGCGGACATCTTCCGCGCCAAGGTCATCGACGTGACCCCCAGGTCCTACACCCTGGAGGCGACCGGGACACCTGCGAAGGTCGCCGCCATGGTGGAACTGCTGCGCCCGCTGGGGCTCAAGGAGCTGGTGAGCACCGGCCCGGTCGTCATCGGCCGCGGCGCCAAGGGCTGGAAAGGGTAGCCTGCTGCGGACAAATCTAGCATTGCACGAGAGGTCGTTTTCGAGCTATAATCGCCCGTTGAAGCGAGGATGCCCGATTGCGGCCTCTTTTGCTGTCTACCGATCAAAAAATTCACGAGGTAACTAGATGCGTAATACCAATACCCCGATCGCTTTCGAGGGGTACCCTTTCATCTTCGGCTCCCTCGCTCTGGCGGCCGTCCTGACGCTGCTCGGGATGTATCTGCACCCCGGCTTCTACGCGCCGGCGGCGCTCTTCCAGTTGCTCACCGTCTTCATCGTTTTCTTCTTCAGAAACCCCGAGCGGAGCACCCCGGACAACGAGAACAGTGTGATCGCCCCCGCCGACGGCGTGGTGATCTTCTCCGGCAGAGTCGTCGAGCCGCACACCTCGACCGAAATGGAGAAGATCAGCATCTTCATGTCCGTATTCAACGTCCATGTGAACCGCGCCCCGATCAGCGGGAAGGTGGCTGACAGCTTCTATACCAAGGGGAAGTTCTACGATGTGAGGGACGAGCGCGCCACCTTCGAGAACGAGCAGCAGGGGCTGGTCCTTGAGGCGGCTCCCGGCTCGAGGCTCGTGGTGGTGCAGGTGGCCGGTCTCATCGCCAGGCGCATAATCTGCTACGCCAAGGTGGGCGACCTCCTGACGCGCGGCCGCAGGTACGGCCTGATCCGCTTCGGCTCCCGGCTGGACGTCTACCTTCCCGCCGGCTCCAAGATAAATGTCGCCATGGGCCAGAAAACCAGCGCCGGCGAAACCGTCCTGGGGTTACTGCCGTGAGTGTGGAAAAGGTCCGGATAGAAAGGGAAGGGATGCGCAAGGGGATCTACATACTCCCCAACCTTTTCACCGCGGGAAGCCTCTTCGCAGGCTTCTACTGCATGGTCTCCACGGTCAACGGCGATTACAAGACGGCGGCGCTCTGGATCCTCGCCTCGTCCATCTTTGACGGGCTGGACGGCAAGGTGGCGCGCCTCACCGGCACCGCGAGCAAGTTCGGGGTGGAGTTCGATTCCCTGGCCGACGTGGTTTCCTTCGGCGCGGCTCCCGGCCTTCTGATGTACTGCTGGGCGCTCAAGCCGTTCGGCAGGCTCGGCTGGCTCGCCGGCTTCCTGTTCCTGGCCTGCGCGGCGCTCCGGCTGGCCCGGTTCAACGTCCAGGTGGAGACGGTGGAGAGCAAGCGCTTCGTCGGGCTGCCGACCCCCGCCGCGGCCAGCATGGTCTCCGCGACCGTGCTCCTCTTCTATCACATGGGGTGGCCCAGTTCCTACATCAAGGTAGCGATCCTGGTGCTGATCTATTTCCTGGCGCTGCTCATGGTCTCCAACGTGCGTTACAACTCCTTCAAGGACCCGGGGATGTTTAAGCGGCAGCCTTTCGCCTTCCTGGTGCTGGCGATTCTCCTTTTGATCGTCATCGCGGCGGAGCCGGTGATCATGCTGTTCACCATCTTCATCTGCTACATCCTCTCGGGGCCGGTCGGTTTCGTGATGACCTGGCCGCGCCGCCGCAGGCTGGAGAAGGCGCTGCACAAGGGACGCGAGGAGATGAAGAGGCAGCCGTAGTGTTATTGCCAAAAGTTCTGTCACATCAAAAATAGCAAATGACAAAGAAAAACCCTTGACATGCGTTGAGGGTTTTTCCTATTATCAGGCGCACGTTAAGTAAAGGCAGTGATGAGGAGTAGTAGCCTTTCCCTTCCCCTACAGAGAGCCGGTGGTTGGTGCAAACCGGTGAGGAAGCAAGGTGAACTCGCCTTTGAGCCGCCGCGGTGAGAACCGGGTCTCGCGTTTATACTGTCAACGCCTCCATTAATTGGATGGCAGTGACGGCAGACGCTTTCCGGAGGTAGCTGCGGACGTCAGCCCGCGTAAAGGGTTTTTGAGGTCCGCCGTCAGGCGGATGAATGAGGGTGGTACCGCGGAAGCTTTCGAAGCCTTCGCCCCTTACTGGGGCGGAGGCTTTTTCTGTTTTTGCCGTGCAATGCGCCGGCAGTGCGCCGCCCGGCACCAAAATGCATCGGAAAACTGGTATTTGCCGGAATATCTGGAATAATTAGGAATCCAAGTCGGCTTCGCAAATGAAGCCCGAACAGGGTAACCATCACAGGGGGGAGCGCACGTGAAAAACACGGAACCAAGGACCATCAAGATCTTCGACACCACACTCAGAGACGGGGAGCAGTCCCCGGGCGCCAGCATGAACATCGAGGAGAAACTCCGCCTCGCCAAGCAGCTGCAGAAGCTCAACGTGGACGTCATCGAGGCCGGGTTCCCGATCGCGTCGGAGGGTGATTTCGAGGCGGTGAAGAAGATCGCCCAGAACATCAAAGGACCGGAAATCGCGGGCCTTTGCCGCTCCGGCTTCAAGGACATCGACCGCGCCTGGGAGGCACTGAAATATGCGGAGGAGCGCGGGCGCATCCACACCTTCATCGCCACCTCCGACATCCACATGAAGTACAAGCTGAAGATGACCCCCTCCGAGGTGCTCGCCGCCGCGGTCGCCGGGGTGAAGCGGGCTCGCTCCTACACGAACAACGTCGAGTTCTCCTGCGAGGACGCGGTGCGCACCGACCTGAAATTCCTGGCCGAGGTGGTCGGCGCCGTCATCGACGCCGGCGCCTCCGTGGTCAACATCCCGGACACGGTCGGCTACACCATCCCGTTCGAATACTTCAACATCATCAAGTACCTGAAGGACAACGTCCGCAACGTCGAGGACGCCATCATCTCGGTGCACTGCCACAACGACCTGGGTCTTTCGGTCGCCAACTCCATCGCGGCAGTGCAGGCCGGGGCCGGCCAGGTCGAGTGCACCATCAACGGGATCGGCGAGCGCGCCGGCAACTGCTCCCTGGAGGAGTTCGTCATGGCGATCCGCACCCGCGGCGACATCCTTCCTTTCAAGACAAACGTAGTGACCGAGCAGCTCACCCCGGCGAGCCGTCTCCTCACCACCGTCACCGGCATCGTGGTGCAGCAGAACAAGGCGATCGTCGGCGCCAATGCCTTCGCCCACGAGGCGGGGATCCACCAGCACGGCATGTTGATGGAGAAGTCGACCTACGAGATCATGACGCCGGAATCGGTCGGTCTCAAGGCGAGCGCCCTGGTGCTCGGTAAGCACTCGGGACGCCACGCCTTCAAAAAGCGGCTCGAGGAGCTGGGTTACGAACTGGACGACGAGAACCTGAACAAGGCGTTCACCCGCTTCAAGGCGCTGGCCGACCTGAAAAAGGAGGTCTTCGACGAGGACCTGGACGCCATCGTCGCGGGCGAGATCATGCGGGTGAACGAGAAGTACAAGCTCTCCCACATCACCGTGACCTGCGGATCCTTCGCAGTCGCCACGGCGACCGTGCAGATGGAAATCGACGGCGAGCAGCTGCGCACCGCCGAGTTGGGCGACGGTCCGGTCGACGCGACCCTCAAGGCTATCAAGAAGCTCACCAAGACCGACGCGCGGCTGGTTCAGTACAACGTCGGCTCCGTCACCGGCGGCACCGACGCCTTGGGCGAGGTAACGGTCCGCATCGGTCAGGGCGAGCGGGTCGTCATCGGACGCGGCTCCTCCACTGACATCATCGAGGCCTCGGCCAAGGCCTACATCGACGCCTTGAACCGGCTCCACTTCGCAGCCGAGCGG
>JAANCK010350450.1_pt1 | contig 17091 bp, 16 predicted proteins | sample 7277841 | NCBI WGS metagenome assembly JAANCK01 (sample SAMN14222788, study PRJNA588281) | permafrost metagenome | isolation source: Arctic cryosol methane SIP | place: Canada:Nunavut | collected 2015-07 | reverse complement strand
ACTCGGTGTCGGTCGCCACCACCTTCAAGGACAAGCTGGAGAGCCTGGGCATCATTTTCTGCCCGTTCTCCGAAGCGGTGCAGAAGCATCCCGAGCTGGTTCGGCAATACCTCGGCTCGGTGGTGCCCACCACCGACAACTATTTCGCCACGCTCAATTCGGCGGTGTTCACCGACGGTTCGTTTGTCTACGTGCCCAAAGGCGTGCGTTGCCCAATGGAGCTGTCGACCTATTTCCGCATCAACGCGAAGAACTCCGGACAGTTCGAGCGCACTCTCATCATCGCCGACGAGGGCGCGACCGTGAGCTATCTGGAAGGCTGCACCGCGCCGATGCGCGACGAGAACCAGTTGCACGCGGCAGTGGTAGAACTGGTGGCGCTAAAGGACGCCCGCATCAAGTATTCCACGGTGCAGAACTGGTATCCCGGCGACCGCGAGGGGCGTGGCGGAATCTACAACTTCGTCACCAAGCGTGGCGACTGCCGCGGCGACCGCGCGCACATTTCGTGGACCCAGGTCGAGACCGGATCGGCCATCACCTGGAAGTACCCGAGCTGCATCCTGCGCGGCGACGACAGCGTCGGCGAGTTCTATTCGGTGGCGCTCACCAACCATCGGCAGCAGGCCGACACCGGCACCAAGATGATCCACATTGGCCGCAATACGCGCAGCACCATCGTCTCCAAGGGCATATCCGCCGGCTACGGCAGCAATGCCTATCGCGGGCTGGTGAAAGTGCTGCCGAGCGCGGCCAATGCGCGCAACCACACCCAATGCGACTCGCTGCTGATGAGCGACCACTGCGCCGCCCACACGTTTCCCTATATCGAGGTGAAGAACCCGACTGCGACAGTTGAGCACGAAGCCACCACCAGCAAGATCGGCGACGACCAGCTGTTCTACCTGCGCAGCCGCGGCTTGAGCGAGGAAGACGCGGTGAACCTGATCGTCAACGGCTTCTGCAAGGAAGTGTTCAAGGAGCTGCCGATGGAGTTCGCGGTGGAAGCGCAGAAGCTGCTCGCGGTAAGCCTGGAAGGGGCGATAGGTTAAGGAGAAACTCATGCTGCATATCGAAAATCTGCACGTATCCATCGGCGACAAGCCGATACTTGCCGGCATCGACCTCGACGTCAAAGCGGGCGAGGTGCACGCCATCATGGGCCCCAACGGCTCAGGTAAGAGCACGCTCGCCCAGGTGCTGGCCGGACGCGAGGGCTACACGGTGACCGCCGGCAGCGTGCGCTATCTCGATCAGGATCTGCTGGCGCTGGCGCCGGAGGAACGCGCCCGCGCCGGGGTATTTCTCGCCTTCCAGTACCCGCTGGAAATTCCCGGCGTGGCCAATGTGCAGTTGCTGCGCACCGCGCTGAACAGCGCGCGGCGGGCGCGCAATGAACCCGAACTCGACGCGATGGATTTTCTCGACACGGTGAAGGCCAAGCTGGAACTGCTCGACATGGACGACAGCTTCCTCTACCGCGCCGTCAACGAAGGCTTCTCCGGCGGCGAGAAGAAGCGCAACGAAATCCTGCAGATGGCGGTGCTGGAACCGCGCCTCGCCATCCTCGACGAGACCGATTCCGGGCTCGACATCGACGCGCTGAAGACCGTAGCAAACGGCGTCAACGCATTGAAGAGTCCGGAGCGCGCAATCATCCTGGTCACCCACTACCAGCGCCTGCTGAACTACATCGTCCCCGACCAGGTGCACGTGCTGGCGGGCGGACGCATCGTGCGTTCGGGCGATGCCCGCCTGGCGCTGGAGCTGGAAGAGCGCGGCTACGGCTGGCTGATTCCCGAATCCGGATCGCAGGCGGAGGTGCGGCCATGACCCCCGCCCTCTACCGGCAGGCACTCGCACAGACGGATGGTTCGCCGCGCCTGATGACGGAGCGCGAAGCGGCGCTGGAGCGTTTTTTTGCGCACGGACTGCCGACCCCGCGCGAGGAAGACTGGAAATACACTGCACTTGACCATCTGGAGCGGGCTGAATTACACGCTCCGGAACATCTAACGGATGACCTGGCAACCGCAGACTATCCGGGCGCGGTATTGCAATTCAGCAATGGCCGCCTGACGGACGCCCTTTCACAAACGCTCTACGCGAATAGTCTGGCCGCCCAAGCCGACAGCGCCCTGGTCGTGCGTTATCTCGGCCAGCTCGTCAGCACGCTGCCAGGGGGCTCGGCGCTGGCCGAGATCAACAGCGCGCTATGGCAGGACGGCCTGCTGCTGCGCCTGCCTGCAGACTGCATAGCGGCATTGCCGCTGTTCGTGGTGCACAGCGCCAGCGAGGCGGATGCCATGCTGCACGTGCGCAACCTGATCGTGCTGGAAGCCGGCGCCGTGGCCCTGCTGGTGGAACATTTCCGCGGTACGGCCGACCTCCCCTACTGGCACAACGGCGTGACCGAGGTCGTGCTGGGCGAAGGCGCGCAGCTGACGCATATCAAGCTGACCGAGGACAGCGCGATGGCCACCCACACCGGGCTGACCGTGGTGCAACAGGCGCGTGACAGCCGTTACCACGCGTTGACGATGAATCTCGGCGGCCGCCTGACGCGCCACGACACATGGGTCAACCTGAACGAAGCCGGCGCCGCGTGCCAGCTCGACGGCCTCTTCATCGCCGACGCACGCCGCCATATCGACCAGCATCTGCATATCGAACACGCCGCAGCGCACACCACCAGCCGTCAGACCTGGCGCGGCATTGCGGCCGGACGCGGGCGCGGTATCTTTGATGCGCGGGTGGTGGTGCAATCGGGCGCGCTCAAAGCAGACGCGCTGCAATCAAGCCGTAACCTGCTGCTGTCACCCTACGCCGAAATCGACGTCAAACCGCAACTGGAAATCTATGCCGACGACGTCAAGTGCGGCCATGGCGCAACCGTCGGCCAGCTCGACGAAGCGCAGGTGTTCTACCTGCGCAGCCGCGGCATCGATGCCGATGCGGCGCGCGCACTGCTGTTGCGCGGCTTCGCCGAAGAGGCGCTGGGCTTGCTGGAACACACCGGGCTGGCCGACTGGCTGGAACCGCATCTGGCGGCCACGCTGCCGCAGCTGGACAAGGAGCGAACTGCATGAACGCCGACCAACGCGCCCTCTACGAAGAGGTCATCCTCGAACACAACCGCCACCCGCGGCATTACCCGAAAAATCCGCGCGGCAGTACGCACCATGCGCACGGTTTCAATCCGCTGTGCAACGACGAAATCCAGCTGCACCTGAAAGTGGCGGACGACACGATTGCGGACATCGGCTTCGAGGGCGCCGGCTGCGCCATCTGCATGGCGTCCGCCTCGATGATGGCCGAAGCGGTTCATGGCAAACCGCTGGACGAGGTGGACAGCCTGTTTCGCAAGGTGCATCACATGCTGGCGGAAAACGGGCCGGCCGAAGGCGTGGGCAAGCTGCGCGTGCTGCAAGGCGTGCACGAGTTCCCGATGCGGGTGAAATGCGCGACGCTGCCCTGGCATGTTTTGCAGGCCGCGCTCGCACAGCAGCCCGAAACGGTGTGCACCGAAGGCCCCTCGCCGTTCTGCCCGCAACCGTCGCAGCCGTCTCCGCCGCCATGATCAACCTTGTTCGCCTGGTTTCCGAAAAGCGTGCCGAACAGGGGCTGAAGCGCCATGTCGTCGCCGCCCTGCGGACGATCTACGACCCGGAGCTGCCGGTCAATATCTACGACCTCGGGCTGATCTACGATCTCGACATCGATGCCAATGGCCATGTCGACATCCGCATGACCCTCACCGCTCCCGGCTGCCCGGTGGCGCAAAGCTTTCCCAAACAGGTCGAGCAGACCGTGGCAGAGGTCAAAGGCGTGACCGGCGCCCACGTCGAAATCGTCTGGGATCCGCCGTGGGATCAGAGCCGCATGACCGAGGCCGCGCGGTTGCAACTGGGGTTGGTGTGACCGACTGGGTTCAAGTCGCGCGCGTCGAAGCGCTGCCACCGGGCAGCCGTCGCGTGGTGGATGTCGACGGCGTCGCCGTGGCGGTATTCAACCTCGACGGCGACTACTGCGCGATCGAGGACACCTGCAGCCACGACGGCGGCGAGTTGGCCAGCGGCGAATGGGTCGGCGAGGAAATCGTCTGTCCGCGTCACGGCGCCCGCTTCAACCTGCGTAGCGGCGCGGTTACCGCGCCGCCGGCCTACAGTGCGGTGGCGGTATTCCCGGTGCGGATCGCGGCAGGCTGGGTCGAGGTGCGCGACGACCGCTGGGATTGAACGCCATTCGGGAAGGGTTCGGTAACACGGGAAACAATGTGGTCAGACACCATTATTTCAGTGGCTTCGTCTGGCGAAACAGCAGGAATCCTTAAGTTTCTTTCCGCTGACGGGCAATGAGCGCCTGCTTGGCCTTGCGCTTTTCCAGAAAGCGAAGTGCGTGATACGTACCAAAACCGATCGCCCCCATCGCAATCGTGAAGGCGCCGTAGGAAACCGGCCACGGAATGCCCTCGGTCATCATCGAGAATTCGGACATGCCACCGATGCCGGCGATGATGTTTATCGGCATGAACACCACCGAAATCGCGGTCAGCTTGGATACGCGCTTGTTCTGGTTGATGTTGATGAAGCCGACGGTGGCATCCATCAGGAAGTTGATCTTGTTGAAGAGGAAGGACGTGTGGCCATCGAGCGATTCGATGTCGCGCAGGATCTGGCGCGCGTCATCATGCTGTTCCGTCGAGAGCAGGCGGCCGCGCATCAGGAAAGAGAGCGCGCGGCGTGTATCGAGCACGTTGCGGCGGATTCGACCATTCAAGTCCTCACCCTTGGCAATCTCGGCGAGAATTGCGGCCGCCTCGTCATCGGTGACCTGCGGCGACAGCACCTGGCGGCCGACACGCTCGAGTTCGGCGTAAATATCCTCGAGCGCGTCGGCCGAGTATTCGACATCCGCGCCATAAAGATCGAGCAATACGTCCTTGCCGTCGGAGACATAACCCGGCTGGGTGCGGGCGCGCAGCCGCTGCAGGCGAAACACCGGCAGTTCCTCGTTGCGTACCGAGAACAGGATATTGCGGTGAAGAATAAAGGCCACCGCGACGTTGCGCGAATCACCCTGCTTGTCCAGCAGGAAGTTCGAGCTCATATGCACCGAATCGTTATCATCGATATAGAAGCGCGCGCTTTCCTCGATGTCAGTGACGTCTTCCGGGTCGGGCAGATACAGCTGGAAAAATTCACCCACCCAGGCGCGCACGCTTGCGGTAGGTGCAACGAGGTCGACCCACATCGGGCTAACGTTGGCCAGATCGGCGCGACTGTCGATGCGCACCTGGCTCAGCCGGCCGTTCCTCAGCTCGAAGGCCGAGAGCATGTTACGCGCGCTGCTGTGGGGACGTGCCACAAGCAGTTCGGCTCGCACGTCGTCCGAAACGAGCTCAAGAACCAGTTCGCAACGGCTTTCTTCGACCTCCTGCCAGGCGGCGAGGCGATCTTCCTCCGGCAAAACCTCGATGACCCGCGCGATCTCGCCGGCCGACAGGCGGCGCAGCAGGTTGTGCAGTTCGACCAGATGCTGCCGGTGCACCAGCCCTTCGACCAGCTCATGGCGCGGCATATCCTGCTTCTGCACCACGGCCTCGACGCGGCGCTGACGCGCGAGCAGCAGCTGCACGTCGCTCAAGTGCTGCTCGAGTAGGTTCTGCGCGTGCGGGCGCTGATCGACGGGTTCCGACATGGCGCGTATTCTACCCTCGCCGCTTCATTCAAGGCACGGCGGCGTACTGGGGGCAGGCCTGAATTTGTTGGGTGCGCTGATTTGACCAGGACCCGGCAAGACAGCGAATGGACGCCCCATGCCGCGCCATTGGAAATCCTGAACCGAGGCGCTCATCCCCGACAGATTCAACGCCTTCAAACCGCAGCGCGTTACAATCGCGGGGCTTCTTGACACCGCCCCATGATCGAAACCCTCGAAAACCCGCCGCAGGACATTATTCAGGAACGCGTGAAACGCGACCCCGCCATTGGCTCGCCGTTCACGATCACCTTCGGTACCGTACTGCTGCCATGACGTCCGAACCCAATAGCCGCGTGTTATACGGCCGCCTGCTGGCCTATGTGAAACCCTACTGGCGCATGTTTGCGCTGTCGCTCGTCGCGCTGGTGCTCACCGCCGCGACCGAGCCGATGCTGCCTGCGCTGTTCAAGCCGCTGCTCGACCAGGGCTTCGTCGCCAAGAACCAGGACTTCATCCGCTGGGTGCCGGTGCTGCTGCTGGTACTGTTCGTGGTTCGCGGCCTCACCAGCTTCGTCAGCACCTATTGCATGGCGTGGGTGGGCAGCCGCCTGGTGATGGATTTGCGCGCGGCGATGTTCGACAAGCTGATGGCATTGCCGACGCGCTATTTCGACCAGAATCCGAGCGGCCAGCTGATCGCGCAGCTGGCGTTCAACGTCACCCAGGTCACGCAGTCGGCCACCAGTTCGCTCACCACGCTGGTACGCGACACCGTCACGGTGCTGGGCCTGCTCGGCTATCTGGTGTGGCTGAACTGGCGACTCACCCTGATCGTGTTCGCGCTGGTGCCGCTCACGCTGTGGGTGGTGCGCCTGGCCAGCAAGCGCCTGCGCGGGTTGTCGCGCAAGGCGCAGCAAAACATCGGCGACCTCACACAGGTGGTGGATGAAGCCGTCAGCGGCCATCGCGTGGTCAAGCTCTACGGCGGCGAGGCCTACGAGCAGGATCGCTTCCGCAGCGCCGCCAACCTTGCGCGCGCCTACGAAATGAAGCGCGTTGCCGCCAACGCGGTGTACGAACCGGTGATCCAGTTCATCGCCGCGATCGCGCTGGCAGTCATCGTCTACATCGCCGCCGGACAGGCGTCGAGCGACACCACCACGGTCGGCGGTTTCGTTTCGTTCTTCATGGCGATGATGTTGCTGTTCGCGCCGCTCAAACGGCTCACCTCGGTCAACGATCAACTGCAACGCGGACTCGCCGCTGCCGAGACGATTTTCTCCATGCTCGACCAGGATGCCGAGCGCGACCGCGGCGCCCGGGCGCTCGACCGCATCGAAGGCCGGCTGGCGTTCCACGATGTTGTTCTGAGCTACCCCGGCAAGACCATCCCCGCTCTCAACCACGTCAGCCTCGACATCGCGCCCGGCGAAACCGTCGCGCTGGTCGGCGCCTTGGGCTCGGGCAAGACCACGCTGGCCAATCTGGTGCCGCGTTTTTACGATCCCGACGCGGGTGTTATCACACTCGACGGCCACGACATCCGCGACTTCACGCTGCGCAATCTGCGCAGCCACATCGCGCTGGTGTCGCAGGACGTCACGCTGTTCAACGACACGCTGGGACACAACATTGCTTACGGCAGCAAGCGCGATGCCACGCCTGACGAGATCCGCGCCGCCTGCATCGCCGCCCACGCCTGGGACTTCATCCAGGCGATGCCGGACGGCCTCGACACCCTGATCGGCGAAAACGGCATGCGGTTGTCCGGCGGCCAGCGCCAGCGCATCGCCATCGCCCGCGCGATCCTGAAAAATGCGCCGCTGCTGATTCTGGACGAAGCCACCTCGGCGCTTGACAACGAATCCGAGCGCCACGTACAAGCCGCGCTCGAAACCCTGATGGAAAACCGCACCACCCTGGTCATCGCGCACCGTCTGTCCACTGTCGAACGTGCCGATCGCATTGTGGTGCTGGAAGGCGGACAAATTGTCGAGATCGGCAGCCACGCCGACCTGATCGCCCGCCAAGGCCGCTACGCCCAACTTCACGCCCTCCAGTTTGCCGCATGAGCCACGCCGCACCATGAGTCAAGACATCCCCGCCGGCTGGGTCAAGCCATCCCGTTCGCTGCTGACCCTGGCTGGCCGCGCCATCGGCGACTGGCGCATGATCAAAAACGGCGACCGCATCCTGCTGGGACTGTCGGGCGGCAAGGATTCGCTCTCCTTGCTGCACACCCTGCATCATCTGCAACAGAAGGCGCCGGTGAAATTCGAGCTGCTGGCCTGCACCGTCGACCCGCAGTCCGACCAGTACGATCCCGCGCCGCTCACGCCCTACATGGCTGCACTCGGCGTGCCGTATTTTCTCGAATCGCAGCCGATCATGGCCGACGCACAGAAGACGCTGACCAAGGATTCCGATTCCTACTGCGCCTACTGCTCACGGATGCGGCGCGGCATTCTCTACCGCGTGGCGCGCGAACAGAACTGCAACGTCGTCGCGATGGCGCATCACCTCGATGACCTCGCCGAAACGCTGATGATGTCGATGCTGTTCGGCGGCAAGCTCAGAACCATGTCGCCGCATTATCTGAACGACGCCGGCGACCTGCGCATCATCCGGCCGTTCGCCTACGCACGTGAGCGCCAGACCCGCGCCTTCGCTGCGGATGCCGGGCTGCCGGTGATTTTTGAGAACTGCCCCGCCTGCTTCGCCAAGCCGCAGCAGCGCTACGCGATGAAGCAAATGCTGGCCGAGCAGGAAAAAACCCACCCGCGCATTTTCAACAGCATGCTCACCGCGATGAAACCGCTAATGGGTGAGCCGCCCGGCTGAAACTGCGTGCTTACCGCGGCGGCTTGCAGCGTTTTCCCTCATATTCGTGGCGGTTGAGTTCATAGGTCTTGCCGTTCCAGCGCTCTACCGGAAAGCAGAAACCCGGTCCGCCGACCGAGATATCCGGCCAGCCGCCCACGCCATGGGTTTTCAGGAACTCGGGCACGCCACTATTGCGGGCGATCACCCGCCAGCTGCCATTCGTTTGCTGGCTCAGCAACTGGAATCCTGCCTCGCTGTGGCCGTAGCAATAGGTGCCGCCTTCGGTCACCACGGCTTCGGGACGGCCATCGCCGTTCAGGTCACGCACCGTTTCGATGACGGCCCCGCCGGGGTTGGGATCGTCCACGCAGATGACCCACATGCCCTTGCGCTGAACCGCGCCCGCTGCCTTGAAGACCGCCGTTCGATCCGCTTCGCTCAGCGTCAAGGCTGCCGCAGCAGGCTCAGCCGCGACTTGCAACGGTGCACCCAGTGCCATCATACCCAGCGCCACGCCGCCGACCAGCGCGCGCAAAAACCCTGTATTCGTTGCCATATGCCACCCCGCGCCATTGCCAAAACCTAACCATAGTCATTGCTGGGACGACCGCAAACGGGATTGTCCGGAACGAAAACCATGCCGAGACATTTCCTGCCACACGATTTGCCAGTAAAATCAACTCATTGTTTTAATTGATATTTTCCATACTGAGACCAAGGTTATGACTGCCTCCTTCATCCCCCCCAAGCGCGTCCTCATGGGCCCCGGCCCGTCCGACGTGCCGCAGCGCATTCTCGACGCGATGGCGCGTCCGACCATCGGCCACCTCGACCCCGCTTTTGTCGAGCTGATGGAGCAGATCAAGTCCATGCTGCGGATGGCGTTCCAGACCGAGAACGCGCTGACTTTCCCGGTCTCGGCGCCGGGTTCGGCGGGGATGGAAATGTGCTTCGTCAATCTGGTGGAGCCGGGCGACAAGGTGATCGTCTGCCGCAACGGGGTGTTCGGCGGGCGCATGCTGGAAAACGTCAAGCGCACCGGCGGCGTGCCGGTGGTGGTGGACGACGCCTGGGGCGCGCCGGTCGATCCGCAGAAAGTGCGCGACGCCTTCAAGGCGAATCCCGATGCCAAGATTCTCGCCTTCGTACATGCCGAGACCTCGACCGGCGCGCAGTCGGATGGTGAAGCGCTCGGCAAGATCGCGCAGGAATTCGGTGCACTGACCATCATGGACTGCGTCACCAGCCTCGGCGGCACGCCGCTCTACATGGACAAATGGGGCATCGACGCGGTGTATTCCGGCAGCCAGAAATGCCTGTCGTGCACGCCGGGGCTGTCGCCGGTGTCGTTCTCCGAACGCGCCATCGCCCGCATCAAGGCGCGCACGACCGTGGTGCAGAGCTGGTTTCTCGACCTGAATCTGGTGCTCGGTTACTGGCAGTCCGCCGGCAAGCGCACCTACCACCACACCGCGCCGATCAACCCGATGTACGGCCTGCACGAAGCGCTGGTGATTCTCGAAGAAGAAGGTCTGGAAAACGCCTGGGCGCGCCACCGTGCGATGCACGAAAAGCTCAAGACCGGACTCGAAGGCATGGGCTTGCGCTATGTGGTTGAAGAATCCGCGCGCCTGCCGCAGCTCAACTCGATCTATGTGCCGGAAGGCGTCGACGAGGCTGCGATTCGTGCCCGCCTGTTGAACGAATTCAGCCTGGAAATCGGCGCCGGCCTCGGCGACATGTCCGGCAAGATCTGGCGCATCGGCCTGATGGGCTATTCCGCCAAGCAGGAAAACGTCGATTACTGTCTAAAGGCGTTGCAGGCCTGTCTGCGCTGACCTGGTCGTTTGCAACGCAATCGGCGCGGGTGCCGGGGCATCAGCCCTGAGCGCCCGCCCCAGCCACGATCATGGGTAAACTCGTCTCTTCATATTGCGCCATCCAGGCTGCGAAGGCGGGTCCAGCCAGCGGCCGGCTGATGAGATAGCCCTGCGCCTGTTCGCACCGGGTTTCGCGCAGAAATTCCAGTTGTTCATGGGTTTCGACGCCCTCTGCGACCACGGTCAGGCGCAGGCTGCGGGCGAGCGCAATCACGGCGCGCACAATGGCGGTGTCGTCCGGATCGATGCCCACTTCCTTGACGAAAGTGCGGTCAATCTTGAGAGTGTCGAGCGGGAAGCGCTTTAAATAGGCCAGCGACGAATAGCCGGTTCCGAAATCGTCCACCGAGATGTGGATTCCCATTTGTTTGATGCTGGCCAGGGTGGTCTGGCTGCGCGTGCTGTCTTCCATGAGCAGACTTTCCGTCACTTCCAGTTCCAGTTGCTTCGCGGACAAGCCCGAGTTGGTAAGGGCGGCCTGGATCATATCGGTCAGGCCATTGTCGTGAAACTGGCGCGGAGACAGGTTCACCGCCATGGTCAGATGCATCCCGTCACGCTCCCAGGCCGCAGCTTGTGCGCATGCGGTTTGCAGCACCCAGGCGCCAATTGGCACGATCAAGCCTGTGTCCTCCAGCAAGGGGATGAACTCAACCGGAGACACCAGCCCCTTTTCCGGCGAACGCCAGCGCAGCAAGGCTTCCACGCCGCTGATCCGGTTGCTCAGCAGATCCAGTTTGGGCTGGTAAACCAGCTCGAACTGGTTCCGCTCCAGCGCCTGACGCAGTTCTGTTTCGAGCCATAGCCGTTCTTCGGCATTGGCGTTGAGATCGTCAGTGTAGAACTGGAAGTTATTGCGCCCCAGCGCCTTTGCTTGATACATCGCGGCATCGGCATTGCGAATCATGTTGTCGAGGTCGATATCGTCGAACGGGTACACGGTAATGCCGATGCTCGCTCCCACGAACACCTGATGCCCCGTCAGATCAAAGGCTGCGCTCAGTGCTGTAATGATGCGCAGCGCAACACTCGAAATCTCGTCGACGTGCTTGATGTCTCCCAGCACCACGGTAAATTCGTCGCCCCCCAGCCGGGCAACCGTGCTGCCAGACGAGCCATGGCGCGCATCGGAGTGGCCAATGGTATCGGTGCGCCGCACGCAGCCCAGCAAACGTTCCGCCACCTGCACGAGCAATTGATCGCCGGCCTGGTGGCCCAGGCTGTCATTGACCCGCTTGAACCGGTCCAGATCGAGGTAGAGCAGCCCCACCAGGCGCTCGGCGCGTTGCGCGCGCCGCATCGCGCCTTCCAGGCGATCACGAAACAGCGCGCGGTTGGGCAGACCGGTCAACTGATCGTAATTGGCGAGATAGGCCATGCGCTGTTCGGCCTGCTTTTGTGCGGTGACATCGCGTGCGACCGTAAGCACGCAGCTGACGCTGTTGATCTCGGTCATCTCGGAGGAGACCAGCATGTCCCGCTGCTCGCCACTTCGAGTCACCAGCGTCATCTCCAGATTGTTGACCGGCTGATCCAGACGTAACTGCTGCCTGGCCCACTCCGTTTTTTCCTGATCCGCCCAGAGTCCCAGTTCGCCATGTTCGCGATTGACCACCTCCGGCAGCGCATACCCGGTGAGCCGCGTAAAGCTGGTATTGACGCTGATGATGCGGCCATCGTCCGCGCGACAGATCATCACGGGATCCGGACTCGCATGGAAGGCCTTGCTGAACAACTGTTCCGACTGGTGCAGATCGGCCAGGGCGCGATTAAGGGCGCGCAGTGGAAATATTTTCAGGGTAAAAAACAACGCGCCAGCCAGCGCCATTCCGAGCAGGGCAACCAGGCCGGTCTCTGCCAGCAGGGGACGAATTGAACGGGCTACCTCGAAGTAGGCAATGATTTTCCCGCCATCCATCACGGGTTCGCGCCGTGCCAACACGGGTGGCGGCAGAGCCGTTGCAGAACTGGAGGCGATCAACTCGCCCCCCGGACCGAGGATCCGGCGCAATTCGGGATAGTCAGCCTGGGTGCGATCGTCTTCGCGCAGGAGTCTGGCAATCCGTTGCTTCTGCTCGTGCCAGTTCGCTGGATTCTGATCGACAAGATCAGCGACCATATTGGCATTGAACTGCGATTCAGCACTGATCGTCCCGATCTGGTGCTGGTACGACAAAGCCCAAAAACCCAAGGGCAAGGATGCCAAAACGATCAGCGAAATCGCTCCCGCGATCCACGTAATGCTTGAGGTAACTGAAGTTGGGTGTTCGCTCACGCAGCCGGTTCCGCTACGCTGCAGGGGCAGGCTGGAAGCTTTGGTCAGCGGGGCCGGTTCCGCCCGCCTTGGCGTAGAAGGGTAAAACTCGGGTGTGCATGATGGCCCCTGAGGCAATTTTCTGAAACCCGTATGTCGATGCCCGCAGGCAGCTCACAGGTCAGGGTCATAGCGGCCAAAAGCGGCCAAACTTGATGCAGAAAGGGGTACACGATGGCGGTACGAATGAACCACCTCATCGAGAGACCCCGTGGTGGAAGCGATCCAGACACGCGCACAGCGCGCGCCCACACGCGGCAAGCCCCCGGAACGGGGGGCCTCAGCAGAGGCTCTATTCCGAAACAGTCACAATCCCAGCCGCTGCCAGATGGTGCTGCTCGGCCCCGCCTGGTTCATGGTGTAGAAATGCAGGCCCGGTGCGCCACCGGCCAGCAGACGCTCGCACTGGTCGGTAATGACGTCCAGCCCGAAGGCACGAATCGACGGCAGGTCGTCGCCGTAGGTTTCCAGTTTCTTTCTCAGCCAGCGCGGGATCTCCGCGCCGCAGGCATCCGAAAAGCGCGCGAGCTGCACATAATTGCCGATCGGCATGATGCCGGGGACGATGGGAATGCTCACTCCTGATGCGCGCGCTTCATCGACGAAGCGAAAGTAGGCATCGGCGTTGAAGAAGTACTGGGTGATGGCGGCGTTCGCCCCGGCATCGACCTTGCGCTTGAAGTTGGCAAGATCGTCTGTCCACGAGCGCGCCTGCGGGTGGATTTCGGGATAGGCGGCGACTTCGATTTCGAACCAGTCGCCGGTCTCCGACCGGATGAAACTCACCAGTTCGTTGGCGTAATTGAATTCGCCCGCGTCCATGGTGCCCGAGGGCAAATCGCCGCGCAGCGCAACCAGATGGCGGATGCCCTGGCTTTTGTATTCGTTCAATATCTCGCGGATATTGTCCTGGGTGGAGCCAATGCACGACAGGTGCGGCGCGGCTTCCGAGCCGGATGTCTGAATATCGCGCACGGTTTCCAGGGTGCGGTCACGGGTGGAGCCACCTGCACCGAAGGTGACAGAAAAAAACTTGGGTTTGAGTTGCGCCAGTTGCTCGCGGGTGGCGCGTAATTTTTCTGCACCCTCCGCTGTTTTGGGCGGAAAAAATTCGAAGCTGAAAGTACGTTGGCTCATGGTTCAGCCTTTATCGCCAGGAACGAGCGCCGACAGCGCCCAGGCGATCACGCCATACAGGATCGCGCCCAGCACGGCGGCAACAAATCCGTGCACCTCAAAGCCGGAGAGCAGGTTGCCCGCCAGCCAGAACAGCAGCCCGTTCAGCACAAAATAGAACAAGCCCAGCGTCAACAGCGTGATGGGTAAGGTGAGCAAAACCAGCACCGGGCGCACCAGCGTATTGAGCAGGCCGATCACCAGCGCAGCCAGCATGGCCGAGCCAAAGCTGGTGACCTCGATGCCGGGCAGAAAATAGGCCACACCCAGCAAGGCCACGGCATTCAGCACCCAAATCAGCAAAATACGCACGCGTTTCTCCTGCAATCAATAACGGTAGTGGTCGGCCTTGTAGGGGCCTTTTTTGTCCACGCTGATGTAGTTGGCCTGGTAGTCGGTGAGCTCGGTCAGCTGTGCGTTCAGTGTGCGCAACTGCAGGCGCGCAACCTTCTCGTCCAGGTGCTTGGGCAGGGTGTAAACGCCGACGGGATACTTACCGGAATCCCGTTCCTGCCACAGCTCGATCTGCGCAATGGTCTGGTTGGCGAACGATGAAGACATTACATACGACGGGTGGCCGGTCGCGCAGCCGAGGTTCACCAGACGCCCCTTGGCCAGCATGATGATGCGTTTGCCGTCGGGGAAAATGATGTGGTCAACCTGCGGCTTGATTTCTTCCCACTGGTATTTTTCCACCCCGGCGACGTCGATTTCATTGTCGAAGTGACCGATATTGCAGACGATGGCCTGATTCTTCATTTTGGCCATGTGATCGTGGGTGATGACGTGGAAGTTGCCGGTTGCGGTGACAAAAATGTCGGCCTTGTCGGCAGCGTAGTCCATGGTCACCACGCGGTAACCTTCCATCGCGGCTTGCAGCGCGCAGATCGGGTCGATTTCGGTGATCCACACCTGGGCGGACAGCGCACGCAGCGCCTGCGCCGAACCTTTGCCGACGTCGCCATATCCCGCCACCACGGCAACCTTGCCGGCAACCATCACGTCGGTCGCGCGCTTGATGCCGTCAACCAGCGATTCGCGGCAGCCGTAGAGGTTGTCGAACTTGGATTTGGTCACCGAATCGTTGACGTTGATCGCGGGGAATTTGAGTTCACCGCGTGCGTGCATCTGATACAGGCGATGCACGCCGGTGGTGGTTTCCTCGGTCACGCCCTTGATGGCGGCCAGACGCACCGAATACCAGGTCGGGTCGGCGGCCACTTTGGCCTTGATCGCAGCGTAGAGCACGCGCTCTTCTTCGCTGGTCGGGTTGCCGACGACGTTGATATCTTTTTCGGCGCGCGTACCCAGATGCAGCAGCAGCGTGGCGTCGCCGCCGTCGTCGAGGATCATGTGTGAATGGGCGCCATCCGTCCATTCAAATATACGGTGGGTGTAATCCCAGTAGTCTTCCAGCGACTCGCCCTTGACCGCGAACACGGGTGTGTCCGTGGCTGCAATCGCAGCGGCAGCGTGATCCTGGGTCGAGAAGATGTTGCACGACGCCCAGCGCACTTTGGCACCCAGCGCCTGCAGGGTTTCGATCAGCACGGCGGTCTGGATGGTCATGTGCAGCGAGCCGGTGATGCGCGCGCCTTTCAGCGGCTGCGCGGCGGCAAATTCCTCGCGGATCGCCATCAGGCCGGGCATTTCGGTTTCGGCGATACGGATTTCCTTGCGGCCCCAGTCGGCCAGCGCCAGATCGGCGATTACGAAATCGGTGAAACCAGAGGGAGTAGAAACTGCATTCATGGTGAAACTCCTTGAATGACAGCGGGGTGGGTGCTCGTTTGCCCACAGCCCGGCTGCAAGTCAACGAGCGCGGTTGAATCGTCGCCTGCGCTGAGCCTGGCTGTCGTTTCGGATCAAACCGGCGACAGTCGCAGCGCTCCTCAGTGCAGGGGGGCGAACAGGTCGCCCAAAAAGAAGTGCGGATTATGCCACGCCGTTTTACAAACCGGCTGCGGCCTTCAGCTCGGCTGCTTTATCCGTCACTTCCCAGGTGAAATCGGGCTCTTCGCGGCCAAAGTGGCCGTAGCTCGCGGTCTCGGTGTAGATCGGGCGCAGCAGGTCGAGCATGTTGACGATGCCTTTGGGGCGCAGGTCAAAATGCGCCTGGATCAGTTCGACAATTTTCGTTTCGGGAATTTTGCCAGTGCCGAAGGTGTCGACCATCATCGAGGTGGGTTTGGCCACGCCGATGGCGTAGCTGATCTGCACCATGCACTTGTCGGCCAGGCCGGCGGCGACGATGTTCTTCGCCACGTAGCGCCCGGCGTAGGCGGCGGAACGGTCGACCTTGGAAGGATCCTTGCCGGAGAAGGCGCCGCCGCCGTGCGGCGACGCGCCACCGTAGGTGTCGACGATGATTTTGCGGCCGGTGAGGCCGGCGTCACCCATCGGTCCGCCCACCACGAAACGGCCGGTAGGGTTGACCAGGTAACGGGTGTCGGCGGTCAGCATGTCTTTCGGCAGCACTGGCTTGATGATTTCCTCGATCACCGCCTCGGTGATCTGCGCCTGCGAGACTTCGGGGTTGTGCTGGGTGGACAGCACCACGGTGTCGATGGAATGCGGCTTGCCGTCGACGTAGCGAATCGATACCTGCGATTTGGCATCCGGGCGCAACCACGGCAGGCGGCCGTCCTTACGCAGCTCGGACTGGCGCTGCGTCAGGCGATGCGCGAGGTAAATCGGCATCGGCATCAACACCGAGGTTTCGTTACAGGCGTAACCGAACATCAGGCCCTGATCGCCCGCGCCCTGGTCGAGATAATCGTCGTGCGCGCGATCGACACCCTGCGCGATGTCGGGTGACTGCTTGCCGACAGTGACCAGCACCGAGCAGGTGTTGTAGTCGAAGCCGATCTCGGAGGAATCGTAGCCGATGCGCTTGATGGTCTGGCGCGCGATCTGGTTGTAGTCGATCACCGCTGTGGTGGTGATTTCGCCTGCAATGACGCACAGACCGGTGGTCAGCAGCGTTTCGCAGGCGACGCGCGCATGTTTGTCCTGGGTTAGAATCGCGTCGAGTACCGCATCCGACACTTGGTCCGCCATCTTGTCGGGATGCCCTTCGGACACCGATTCAGACGTGAAAATGAAATCTTTTTGCATGCCAGCTCCTGCAGTCCCGGTTACTGATTGCGTAACCAACTCTCGGGACCTACAGAGCGGCGACGCTTTAGCTGTATT
>JAANCK010589136.1_pt1 | contig 17132 bp, 14 predicted proteins | sample 7277841 | NCBI WGS metagenome assembly JAANCK01 (sample SAMN14222788, study PRJNA588281) | permafrost metagenome | isolation source: Arctic cryosol methane SIP | place: Canada:Nunavut | collected 2015-07 | reverse complement strand
TCGAGTCCGGGAACCACGCGGACCTCGTGGGCGCGGGCGGCATGTACGCGGGTCTGCACCGGCTCCAGTTCGCGAGCGCATGAGCGGCGCCTCCGGAGGGACGCAGCCGAGGCTGCGCATCCTGCACACGGAGTCCTCGCTCGGATGGGGAGGCCAGGAAATCCGCGTGCTCACCGAGGCCCGCGGCGTGGCGCAGCGCGGCCACGACGTCGCGATCGCGGCACCCGCTCCATCGCGCATCTTCCGCGAATCGGCGCACTACGGCGTCGAGGCGCTGGCGCTGCCCATCGCGCGCAAGGGCGTGGGCGGAGTGCTTGCGCTGCGCCGCCTCCTCGCAATCCGGCCCTTCGACGTGGTGAACACCCACAGCTCCACCGACGCGTGGTGCGCGGCCATCGCCTGCCGCACACTGCACGAACCTCCCGCCGTCGTGCGTACCCGGCACATCTCCGCCAGCGTGCCGCGCAACGCCGCCACCCGCTGGCTCTACAACCGGGCCACGGCGCGCATCGTGACCACGGGGGAGCGGCTGCGCGAGCAGGTGATCGCCGAGGTGCACGCCGACCCGGGGCGCGTGGTGTCGATCCCCACCGGCATCGACCTCGCGCGATTCTCGCCCGGTGACCGGGCCGAAGCCCGCGCGCGGCTCGGGCTTCCCGCCGACGCGGCCATCGTCGGCATCGTGGCCACCCTGCGCAGCTGGAAGGGCCATCGCTATCTCCTGGAGGCGATCGCGCGGCTCGCAAGGCCCGGCGTGCTGCTGGTCGTGGTGGGCGACGGACCGCAGCGCTGGGCGCTCGAAGCCCTGGCCGTCGAGCTCGCGCTCGCCGAAGCCGTTCGCTTCATGGGCAACCAGGCGGACGTGGCCGACTGGATGCGCTCCTTCGACGTCTTCTGCCTGCCCTCCTACGCGAACGAGGGCGTGCCCCAGGCGCTGATGCAGGCCATGGCCTGCGGCCTTGCGGTGGTGACCACGCCCGTGGGCAGCATCGAGGAGATCGTGCGCGACGAAGCCACGGGCGTGCTCGTGCGGCCGCAGGATGGCGAGCGCCTCGCCGCGGCGCTGGGCTCGCTCCTCGACGACGGGACGCGGCGCGAGGCCCTCGGCCGGGCGGCGCACGCGCAAGCCCTCGAGCGCTTCGGCGACGCGCGCATGGTCGAGCGCATGATCGCCGTCTTCCGCGAAGTCGTGGCCGAGCGCGCCCGGTGATCTCCGTCTTCCGGGAAGCCGCGGGCGATCGCCATGGGTGAGCGCTTCTCGACCCGCGCGCTGGTGGTGTCCCGTGCGCTGGCGCGCCGCGCGATGTCGGGCGCTCGAGCACCGCACGGCCCCATCGCGCGGGCACTCGTCGCCCACAACCTGCTGCTGGGCGACACGCTGATGCTCACCCCCCTGCTCGCCAAGCTGCGAGCGTCGCACCCGGAAGCGGAAATCACCCTGCTCGCCGCGCCCGCGTTCGTGCCCCTGTATTCCCGCGCCCCCTACGGCGTGCGCGCGCTCCCCTTCACGCCCTCCGATGCCTCCACCGCACGGGCACTCGTGCGCGAAGGACCGTTCGACCTCGCCGTGGTGGCGGGAGACAACCGCTACAGCTGGCTCGCCGCGGCCATGGGGGCACGGCATATCGTGGCCCATGCAGGCGGCCCTTCGCGCTCGAACTGGTTCGTCGACACGCAGCGGCCCTATCCCGACGAGCCCGCGGCATGGGGCGACATGGTGGCGGACCTGGTGGAAGGGGAAGATCCCTCGCCCTACGCCCGCTCCGATTGGCCCAGCCCCGATCCACGGCCCTTCGCGCGACCCGAGGCGCCCTACGCGGTGCTGCACGTGGGCGCGAGCACTCCCCTCAAGCAATGGGTGCCCGAGCGCTGGAGCGCCCTCGCCGACGCGTTGAACGAGCGCGGGCTGCGCGTGGTCTGGAGCGCGGGACGCGGCGAGGAATCCATCGTCGCTGCGTGCGATCCGGCGAGTCGCCATGCCACCCTCGCGGGCCAGCTCGACCTGGCCCAGCTGCGCTGTCTGCTCGAGGGCGCGCGGCTGCTCGTCGCACCGGACACGGGCGTCTCCCATCTCGGGCGCGTCGCGTGGACGCCCACCGTCACGCTTTTCGGTCCGGGATCCGCGGCGGTGTGCGACCGCGGGCGGTTCTGGCGCGACACGCCGTGGCGCGCCGTGGGGGCGGAGACGTTTCCCTGCCGCAACGAGCAGGTGCTCTTCGGGCGCAAGGTGACGTGGGTGCGCCGTTGCAGGCGCACCATCGAGGAATGCGCGGAGCCGCGCTGCATGCACGCCATTTCCGTCGAAGCGGTGCTCTCGGCGGTCGACGAGTTGCTGCGCGGCTGAGGGATCGCGCGGGGCGCAAAGTCCCGCCTCGAGGAACTCCGCGACCCCTACCCGGGTCCGAAAACTGGATCCTCGCGATTTCCATGTCGATTCTCTCCCCTGCCTGCCGCCGGCGTTGCGCCGCGGCGCTCCTCCTCCTGCTGGCATGTCCCGTGGCGATGGCCGCGCTTCCCGTCGTGCCGGGCGAGCCCGCGCTGGCGCCGAAGGTCGCGCGCCCCGCTGCGCGCCTGCACCTGGTGGGGAAGGAGGCCGCGCAGCAACCGCCTCGCGCCCGGACCACGCTGTCGCCGGTGACCGACAGCGAGCTCGCGCGCGTGCGCCGCGCCAACGGCGGATCCACCGCGCAGCACCTCAAGCGCCTGGTGATCGGCATCGAGCGCGATGCCGCGGGAACCGTTCCCCTTCCCGCCTCCAGCGACCTGCAATGGATCGCGGTCGACGACGGCCATGCCGCGCGCATGACGGTCACCTCGCCCGAGGCGGCGGCGATGCGCGTCTCCTTCGCGCTGGCCGGAGTGCCTGCCAACGTGGAGATGGTCTTCTTCGGCTCCGCGCGGCCCGAGCGGCTCTTGGGCCCCATCCGCGTGGGCGACATCGCCGATCGCACCGCGCCCTGGTGGTCTCCCGTCACCGAGGGCGAGGCCCAGACAGTGGAAATCTTCGTCCCCGGGCCCGGCGATCCGCGCTCGCTTCCGTTTCACGCAGTGAGCGTGTCCCATCTCTTCGCCGGACCCTCGAGCCGTTTCGAAAAGCGCGTCCAGGACATCGGCCTCGCGGGATCATGCAACGTGGACCTCGCGTGCTCCTCGTTGAACGCCACGAGCGCCTTCCACAGCGTGGCCGAAGCCGTGGCGCAGATGGTGTTCACCGACGGAGCGTTCACGGCACTTTGCACCGGCACGCTCGTGAACGACACCGACGGCTCGACGCAGGCGCCGTGGTTCTACTCCGCCAACCATTGCTTCGAGAACGATTCCCCGCCGTACAAGACTCCGGCGCAGATGCAGGCGGTGGCGAGCAGCCTCGACACGCTGTGGTACTTCGAGGCCGCTTCCTGCGGCAGCTCCACGCCCAGCACCGCGTATCAGCAACTTTCGGGCGGGGCGACCTACGTCTACAACAACGCCGATTCCGACGTCATCTTCCTGCGCCTGAACGATACGCCGCCGATCGGCGCCTTCTACGCGGGCTGGGACCCGAACCCGATCTCCCCGGGCACGGCGATCGCCACCGTGCATCATCCCGAAGGCGACCTGAAGAAGGTGTCCCAGGGCACCGTGCTGGGATTCTCGGCTCCCGGTGTCGCGGGAGGGTCCAACCAGTTCGTGCAAGTGCGATACAGCTCCGGCACGACGGAGCCGGGAAGCAGCGGAGCGGGGCTCTTCACGACCAACGGCTCCCAGTACCTGCTCCGCGGCGGGCTGTGGGGAGGCACCGCGCTTTGCTCCAATCCGACGGGCACCGACGACTATTCGCGCTTCGACCAGGCCTATCCCGCCCTGGCCGCATACCTGAGCCCGGCCGCGGCGCCGGCGACCGACTACACCGACCTGTGGTGGAACCCCGACGAGTCGGGCTGGGGCTTGAGCCTCACCCAGCACGCTTCGCGCAACATCTTCGGCGTGTGGTACACCTACGCCGCCGACGGCACGCGCACCTGGTATGTGCTGCCCGGCGGCACGTGGACCTCGGGCAATACCTTCTCGGGCACGCTCTACGCGACCACGGGGCCGGCGCTCGACGGAGCTTTCGACCCGGGCCAGGTGACGCGAACCCCGGTCGGCACGGGCACGCTCGATTTCATCGACGCGAATCACGGCACGTGGACCTTCACGGTGGACGGAGTGAGCGGGTCGAAGGTGATCCAGCGCCAGCCCTACTAGCCCCTTGAGCGCGGGGCGGCGGGCGGCTACCCTCACGGCTATGCCCGGGCCACGCCTTACCGCGACCATCGTCACCTACCGGCCGGACCCGCGGCTGCTCGCGCGCGCCTTGGCCTCGCTTGCCGTCGCCGCGAAGCACGCACGCTCCGCGGGACGCATCGATGGCGCGCGGGTCTTCGTGGTGGACAACGGGCCCGCCGCGTCCCGACCGGATGTCGAGGCGGCGCTCGCCTCGTGGCTCCCGGAGGCGGGAACGATCGAGATCGTCTCGGGACACGGCAACGTGGGCTACGGCCGCGCCAACAATCTCGTGCTGGGCCGCCTCGGCTCGGAGTTCCACCTCGTGATGAATCCCGACGTCGAGCTCGAGCCCGAATGCCTCGACGCGGCGCTCGCGGCGCTGGGGGAGCATCCCGCATTCGGGCTGGTGGCGCCCGCGGTCTTCGGAGACGACGGCGCGCGCCAGTACCTCTGCAAGCGCTATCCGTCGGTGTGGGTGCTCTTCCTGCGGGGATTCGCGCCGGACTTCGTGCGCCGCCACTTCACGCGCACGGTGGACGCCTACGAGATGCGCGACGTGATCGCGGACCGCGTAGTGGAGGGAGTCCCGCTCGCGAGCGGCTGCTTCATGCTTCTGCGCACCGCGCTATTCGAACGCCTGGGCGGGTTCGACCCGCGCTTCTTCCTCTACTTCGAGGACTACGACCTCAGCCTGCGCGTGGGCCGGGAAGCGACCGTGGCCTACGTGCCCCAGGCGCGCATCGTGCATCACGGGGGGCAGGCCGCGCGCAAGGGCTGGCGCCACGTCGCGTGGTTCCTGCGCTCGGCGCGGCGGTTCTTTTCCATCCACGGATGGAAGCTCGCCTAGCTCGAGCTCCCCTCGAGCACAGCGCGCCCGAGGAAGTCCTCCAGCGCCCGCACCGGCTCCTCGCGCTCGAACAAATGCTCGCGACCAGCGAGGATACGCTCCGAGATCGAGCGCCTTTCCTCGGCATCGCGACCCAGGCGCACCGCCATCTCGACGTGGCCCTCGAAGTCCGCGGCGACGAGCTCGGGCACGCCCACGATGCCCAGCATCGCCTGGCTCTGGCGGCCGCGCATGAGCGCACCCGGGCGCGTCACCACCGGCAAGCCGCTCGCCAGCGCGTCGAGGGAGGTGTTGCCGCCCGACCAGTGCACGGTGTCCAGCATCACGTCGCAGAGCTGGTTCAGGCGCAGGTAGATCGGGTGGGGAAGGAAGGGGGCGAGGAAGCTCACGCGCTCGTGGATGTCGATGCCGCGCTCGCGCAGCACCCCTTCCAGGCGCGTGGCGAACGTCTCCGTGAGCCGGTCGTGGTGGGATGCGAACATCACCGCGATGCCGCGCGAATCGCGCGCGAGGACCTCGGCGATCAGCGCGTCGTTGTCGGGATGGATCTTGAAGAGCGATTGCGGCACCAGGTAGAGCGTCTTGTCGGCGGGGAGCCCGAAATCCTCGCGCGTGCCGGTGGTTTGCGCATGCGGCACCGCGTAGCGCGTTCCGAGCCCGGGAAGGCGCGCGAGCCGTTCGCGGTAATGGCGCTCGCCGTCCGCGGGCTCCATCGCCTCGCAGGAGATGAACCAGTCGATGGATTCGAGCCCGCTCGTCGTGGGATGTCCCCATCCCGCGCACTGCACCGGCGCGAGCCGCAGCGCAGCCAGGGTGAATGTGTCGGGATGCATCCCGAGCTCGGGGTAGACGAGGATGTCGAGCCCATCGCCGGCGACCTGTTGCGCGAGTGTCAGCAGGGGCCGTCCCGGCAGGTGGCGAAACGTATCGGCGGCCGCGGCGATGGTGCGCGTGTCGTCGGCCACCCATTCGTTCGTGTAGTAGACGAAGACCTCGAATCGGCTGCGATCCAGGTGGGTGATCCACGACGAAAAATATCGCCCCGCCGTGCAATTGAAAAAGAAGTGGCTGAAGAAGCCCACGCGAATGCGCCCGTCCGCCCGGCGCGGTGCGCGCGGCGCGAAGAACTCGGGCATCGCCGGCTCGAGCACCGAGCGCAGGAAATCGCCGTAGCGGGACTGCAGCGCGCGATCCTCCCGTCCCTGGTAGGCAAGGTAGAAGTTGGTCCAGCGCGCCTCCGCGAGCGCCTGCTCCGCGCCCGGAAAGCGGAACCGCGCGGCCGACGCGTGCAGCGACTCCAGGCCCGCGTCGTATTCCGCGCGAACCCGCTCCACCTGCTCCACGCTCGTGTACACCTGGGGAAGCAGCAGATTGGCACCCAGCGCGGCGCGCAGGCTCGCGGGGAACTGCGCCGATATGCGCCGGTATTCCGCGCGCGCCTCCTCGAAACCCCCTGCTTCGGCGATGAGCTCAGCCAGGGCCGCGCGGGCCTTCAGGTTCGTGGGTGCCGCGCGCGCGGCCGCCGAATAGGCCGCGAGGGCGTTCGCCGTCTCCCGCTTGCGCCGGTGGATGTCGCCCAGGAGGAGCCAGCCTTCGACGTGGCCCGGGTCGAGGCGCACGGTGTGCTGCGCGTGCTCCAGGGCGCGCGCCGCATCGGTGCGCAAATGGTAGATGCGCGCGAGGTTGAAATGGGCAAGCGGATATCGGGGGTCGATCGAGAGCGTGTGGTTGAAGGCGCGCATCGCCTCGTCCAAGCGGTCCAGGGATTGCAGCGCCACGCCGAGATTGTTCCAGGCGCGCACATGGGAGGAATCCAGGCCCACCGCCGCCTGGAAATCCTTGAGCGCGTCGGCCACGCGCCCCTGGTCCATGTGCACGCGGCCCAGCTCGACGTGGCCGCCGACCCAGTCGGGACGCGCCTCGACCACGCGCGCGAAGCAACGCTCCGCGCCCGCGAGATCGCCGCGGTCGTGGAGGATGCCGCCTTCGAGCAGCAGGTAGGCGGGCCTGTCGCCGCCCAGCGCGATCGCGCGCTCGACGCTTTCCTGCGCCTGCGGCAAGCGCCCCGACTGGTGCTCGGCCAATCCCTTGAGGTGCCACACTTCCGCGCTCGCCGGGTCCGCCGCGAGCACCTCGTCGTAGGCGGAGATCGCGCGCGGATAGTCGCCGCTCTGGTGGTGCCGGCGCGCCTCGTCGATCCGCGGGTCGCTCATCGCCCGCGGCCCGGAAGCCATGCGTGGGCGAGCTCCACCACGCCGTAGTCGCGCGTCTCGCCGGTCACCACGAATTCCACCTCCAGCGTGTCGAAGAGCCGCAGTCCTTCCGCGTCGAGGGTGTGCACCCGCATGCGGTACTTTCCGGGCAGCAGCGCCAGGGCCTCGAACCGCACGGCGAACCCGAACTGGCACGGCTCGAGGCGCGCGGGACGAAAGCCCGTCTCGTTGGAATGGGATCCGTACACGGACGTGCCGTCGACGCGCACGACGCCGAAGAGCAGCACGGGCGGCCGGTCGTCGGGCTCGTAGGCCACGCCCTGCAGCACGAGCGCCTCGCCGCGGCGGAAGGTGTCGGCGCGCACGCCGTCCCCGCGCTCCGTCCACGCGGACATGATCCTCGGCAGCGTGCCCTCGGCCCGCGGCGCGGGGCGTGCCTTGCCATTCTTCTCCTCGTGGTAGGTGAGGTATTCGCGCGTGACGTCGAAGCTCTCGCCCTGCATGCGCGCCCGCCCGTGGTGGATCCAGATCGCGCGACGGCACAGCGTCTGCACGTGGTACATGCTGTGGGAGCACATGAGCAGCGTGCCGCCGTCGCGCAGGAAGCCCTCGAGCCACGCGATGCACTTTTTCTGGAACGACTCGTCGCCCACCGCGAGGACCTCGTCGGTGATGAGCACGTCGGGCTCGAGGGCGGTCGCCACGGCGAAGCCCAGCCGCACGACCATGCCCGAGGAGTAGTGCTTGATCGGCTCGTCGATGTGCTCGCCGATGTCGGCGAAGGCGACGATGGAATCCACCTTGGCGCGGGTTACCCGGCGCGATAGCCCCATGAGGGCGCTCGACAGGAAGATGTTCTCGCGGCCGGTGTAGTCGGGGTGGAATCCGCTGCCCAGCTCGAGCAGCGCTCCCACCCGGCCCTGCACGCGCACCTCGCCCGCGGTGGGCCGCACCACGCCCGCGATGATCTTGAGCAGCGTCGACTTGCCGGCGCCGTTCTCGCCCACGATCCCGAGGGATTCCCCGCGCCGCAGCTCCAGGTCGATGCCGTCCAGGGCGCGGAAATGCGGCATGTCGCGCCGGCGGAAGAGCAGCGCCGCGAGGGTTCGCAGGCGGTCCGTGCCGGTGGAGATCTTGGGGTAATCCTTGCCCACGCCGCGCAGCCGGATCAGCTCCCGCGCGTCTCCGGTCCCGCCGCTTTCGGCCCCGGTCGACGTCGCCGTTCCAGGCACGACGGCGGCGGTCACAGGAAATCCTCGAAATGCGGGGACAGGCGCTCGAAGAACCAGAGTCCCGCGACGAAGACCGCCGCGCAGGCGATGCCGATGCCCAGGTCGCCGGCCACGAATCCGCTGCCATGCAGGAGCACCTCGCGCATGCGTTCCGAGTACCAGGCGAGGGGATTGAGCTGCACCCACGGGCGCAGCGATGCCGGGACGAGGCTCGCGGGATACAGGATGGGCGAGGCGTAGAAGAGGATCGTGAGCACGACCTGGAGGACGTGCTCCACGTCGCGCAGAAGGGTCTGCAGGGCCGCCAGGAAGGCGCCGATGCCCGCGGCGAGCAGCATGTAGGGGACGAGCAGCACGAATGCGATCGGCAGGCCCCGCAAGCCAATGGGCTCGCCGGCGATCCGCAGCGCGAGGAGCACGGCGAGGAACCCCACCCCGTGCACCACGCACGAGGCCAGGATCGCGGAGTACACCAGCAGGCGGTGGGGGAAGGCCACCTTGCGGATGAGGCCGGCGTTCGCTCCGATCGCTCCCATGGCCCGCTGCACGCCCTCGGAGAACATGATCCAGGGCCAGAGTGCCGCCGCCATGAACGTCACGTAGCCCACGTTCGGATAGGACGGCGGGACGCCGATCCGGAAGACCTTGCTGAAGACGAAGGCGTAGATCGCAAGCTGCGCGAGCGGGTGCAGCAGGGTCCACGCGAGGCCGGAGACGCTGCCCGCGTAGCGGTTCAACAGCTCGCGGCGCGTGAACGAGAGCAGCAGCCAGCCCCAGCGCGGTGCAGCGGGGGTCGATACGCCGGGAGCGCTCACGGGGACGGGGGTGGCGGCTTGCGGCCCGTCAGGAGGCCGCGTGCGCCTTCGCGCGGCTTTGCACGCGCAACATCGCGTCGCGCTCGGCGAACCATTCCTGCGCGTACTCGCAATCCCGGTAGGCCTCGAAGTACGGCCCACCGATGGTGTAGTGCACGAGGCTCGCGTCCCGGCTCGGCGCGTCGTAGCCGACCAGGTGGTTCCAGCGGTGGGAGATCTCGCCGATGAGCGCTTCCGAAGCGAGCCACTTGAACTGGTGCAGCTCCAGGCCGCTCGCGGCGTTGACGAAATCCGGGGTGAGCGCCGCGCACTTCGCGCAGTTCATCAGCATCACCGACGACCAGTTCTTCTTCTCGTACTTGGTCTGCACCGCGCCGAGGAACTTGACCTCCTCCTTCGGCACGTGGACGTGCTTCACCAGCTGTACCGCGTAGCGCTCGTCGCGCAGGTTCCAGAGCTTCGCGATGTCGTCCAGGACCAGCATGTCGCAATCCATGAAGATCGCCCAGCCCTCGTAGCCGCACAGGTACGGAGTGAGGAAGCGCGAGAACGAGAAATCCGTGGACTGCAGCGGGTTGCGCTCGCGCCGGTAGACGCTTGCGAGCTGGGAGAGCATGAGCGGCGCGATCGCCACCGGCTGCGAGGAGCGCGCGTGGATCGAATGGGAGAGCACGCCGAAGGCGGCTGCCTCGCGCGCGTCGTAGCCGATGAAGACGCGGATCACGGACCCGGCGCGCGTGGTGAGGGAGGAAGCGGGCCGGGTATCACTTCGCCGGCTTCGTCGGGAACGGGTCGATCGGCGGGAAAACGCCCTTCGTGGAGACGACGAACGCCTCGACGTTATCCTTGTGGATGACCACCGACTTCGATTCGCGCACGGCGCGTATGGCGTCCTCGAGGCGCTTCTTCGCGAGGCGCTCCTTCTCGGCCTTGATGATGGACGCCTTCACGGCCTCGAATTTCATCGGCTCGGGCTTCTGGCGATCCACGAAGCGCACGATGTGGAATCCCATGTAGGACTCGATCGGCGGGGAGATCTCGTCCTTCCGCGCGGCCTTGTCGATCCATTCCGTCACCGGCGGCACGAACGACTTGGGCGAGTTCCAGCCGAGGTCCCCGCCATTGCGCTTCTTGTCCGGGTCGTCGGAATAGCGCGCGGCGAGCGAGAGGAAGTCCTCCTTGCCGGACTTGGCCTCGTCGTAGACCTGCTTCGCCCTCTCGAGCGCCATCTCGCGCGTGCGCCCCGTAAGGCCGATGAGGATGTGCTGGACGTACACCTGCTCCGGCTTCACGTAGCGCGTGGCATCGGCATCGTAGAGCTCGCGGGCGCGCTGGTCGAAATCCATCTTCTCGGTGGCTTCGTCGAGGCGCTTGATATAGAGGTCCGCGAGAAGCGCGTCCTGCGCCTGCGCGAGGCGGCGCTGGACCACGGGATCCTTGTCGAGGCCCGCCTCGCGCGCCTTGGAGGCGAAGGAGCGGGCGACGAATATGTTGTCGACCATGCCCGCAATGCGCTCATAGGAAGTGCGGAACTCGGAGCGCGTCTCCGGCGGCACGCGCTCCATCGCGCCCAGGAAATCACCGGCGTCGACCTTGATGGGGCCGTCCACGATGAGCGGCGCGTCGAGGGGAGGGTCGCCCGCGAGCGCGGGAAGTACCAGGAGCGCGGCGGCCGCGAGGAGAAAGGTGGATCGCATGATTTTCCTGTGCATGAATGAGAAAGCGCCCGCGCGATGGATCGCGCGGGCGCCGGAGAGTTCAGAACGCGTTCAGCGACTCACCAGGAACCGGGACCCCATTGCAGCGAGTTGCCACCGCCGGAACCCGCGGGGTAAGTCCATCGCACGTTCACGTACCACGGTCCGGAAGCGGTCGGAGCCCAGCAACCGCGAGCGCCAAGGGATGCCTGGTCGGTCCAGCTGAACCTGGGCATCGTGTAGATGGGGATCGAGGGGTTGTTTGTCGTGGTCCACCTGCTGTAGCACTGGCTCACGTAGTGCCCCGAGGTGTCGCTCGAATCGAAGATCGCGCCCGGGCACTTGGAAACAGACAACTCCGTGACGAGGCTGGCAGGCGTAATGGCCATCTGCCCCTGGATGAAATTGACGGAAACCGGCGGGTTCGGCGCGGCGATCACGGTCCAGTAACCGATCTTCCCGGAGGACATCAGGGTTCTCGAAGGCGCCGCGCCGATCGGCCCCAGATCCTGACCGGCGATAGTGGTGCCGATGGCGGGCGTCGGGCAACCCGCCGGGACCGTGGTGCCAGTCGAGCCCGGGTCATAAACGGTGATGGTCGCCGCGGACGAAGCCGTGTCGGAGGAATTCACCGGGACGAGCGTTATCACGCAGGTACCTACCGCCGTCGTCGTGATAGTGATGAACTGCGCGGGCGAACTGGCATCGGCAAATAGAAGGCCACCACTCGAATTGGTGCACCCGTTGCCGGTGAGTGAAAATCCCACCGTAGCCGGACCGGTTCCGCCCGTACGAGTCACCCTGACGCTGCTGGTGTCCGTGGTGGCGATCGCCAGCTGCGACGGAAAGGAAAGACTGAAATTCGCGGACGTGCTGGAGGAAGCGACGCACGTGATGCTCAGCGTTCCGTCCGGCAACACCGTGATGGCTCCAGTGTACGTGCAGGATCCCACGGCGGTCTGGCCGGAAAGGGTCACGGTCTGTACGGCGGCGGCGGGGATGGCAACCGCGAGTGTCAGGAATGCACCTGCGACGATCAATGTGCGCCGCAGGAGACTGGATATGGAGAAGTTCATGGGGCTCCCTTTCGGCTTGCCCGGGGTCGCATCGGACCGCTAGGCGTGAATCGAAACTTTAAATGAATCTGAATGATACAGATCCAACTTCAGGCTCATTGTGAACTCTATCACTAATGAAGGCAGATAGGAAAAAAAACAGGCGGACCGGAAGGCCCGCCTGCAGGATCGAAACGCCCGGAAGGATGTTCCCTCCCGGGCAGCACTGCAATATTACGGGGTGATCGTCGTCTGGTAGCTATGCGCGAACAGGCCACCGTAGTTGCCCTGGCAGGAGCCAGTGCCGCAGGTCAGCGTGCCGTTGCTGAACGTACGGAACATGAAGCCCACCACCGGCAGACCGAAGAACGTCACTTCGCCGGGCACCACCGCACCGAACGCCGGAGCGTCCGTGCCCATCGCGATGTGCTCCGACGTGCCGCCACCCGTTCCCAGGCCCGCGACTGCGCCGGCACCCGTGAACGTGAGGAACGCCCAGCCGTTCTGGAAGCCGGAGGTGACGTTGACGTTGGTCAGGTTCTTCGAGCCCAGGACCGTGGACGAAGTGGTATCCACCTGCGTGTGCGAGTCGCTGTTGCGGATCGACAGGACCGTGGACTCCCAGCAAAGCGAGTTCGCGGTACCGGCCGGCGGCAGCGGCGAGAAGTCGGACCCGGAGGCCGTGGCGCTCTGCTCTTCGCGGTTGAAGAACGTGAAGCCGATGGTTTCGCAAGCTCCGCCGATGGTCAGCACGTTGGTGTACGGCTGGGCCGCGGTCACGTCGTTCACGAACTGGTTCTTCAGCGGCTGGGTCAGGACCCAGTCGGTGAGCGAGGCGCTCGCATTGTCCAGCACGTACTCGTTCGCCACCGCCGTGTGCATGAACACCGAGGCGACCGCGCGCGCGCCCGCGGACACGCCGCTGGTCAGCACGAAATCGGAACGGTAGGCGGTGATGAGCGTCGAGGCGAGGGTCACCGGATCGACGTCACCGGAGCGGATCACGAGGCTCGTCGGCGGCAGCGCGTTCGACAGGTTCGGCGTGACGAAGCCCGAGTCGCTGTACTGAACGGCGTTGCTCCAACCATCCAGCGCCTCGGCTTTGTAGTCACCGTTGAGGCCGGAGGCCACGTTGATCAGCGTGCCCGTGCCCATCAGGCCGCCCTTGGGCGGATTGATCTGGCCGGCGGGAACGGCGGTGAAGCCGGCAGCCTGCACCACGCCGCAGTTGGCCGGAACGCCGTTCACGTGGGTGACGGCGGTCGCCGTCGCGCCACTCAGGGTGCCCATCTCCAGCATCTCGATGTAGCCCTCGCGGGTGCGATCGAGGGTCGTGCCGGGCAGGGCATCGGCGCTGCCGGCGACGGAGTACTGGAAGTTACGGAAGTCGACGCCGGCCGTCGGAATCGCGGGACGGGTGCAGGAAAGGTCCGGGGCGATCAGGTGGCCAGGCGAGCCCGTGGTGGCATCGGCCGGAACAATGGCCGCAACCCACACGTCGTTGGGCGACAGGAACAGGTTGAAGTCGAGCACTTCCGCTGAGGTCTTGCCCTCGAGGACGCGGACCTTGACGGCTTTGGCGATGGAGGTCGTGTTCACCACGGAAATGTAGGTGTTCCACGAATTTCCGCCCGACGATTGCACGGTGTAGTACGGATAGACCAGGACCTGGCCCGCCCGATTGGGGTTCAAATAGACAGCCTCTGCCGTGCCGACGGTGCCGAGACCGGCCACTACCGCGGCAAACAGAGCTTTTCTTTTGAATGTATTCATGTTCTCGATTACTCCTTTGTGAAGATGAAAGTGATCACTTTCCTAGAGGTACAACCCATAAATGTTATCCCATGCCCTGCGGTTTTACAAATTCAGCGTCAGAATCCCGGAGCTCCATTCATGGCCATTTACCTACGATCTCTGCACGTACCACCAGTCTGACCCTTCTCGTATCCATGTTTCGGAAAGCGGCGACTGCGTGCGCCTGCCCTGAAATTCGTATTCGATCGATGCCCGCGCCGAGCAGCTCTTCTCGGTGGCGCAGACCACCTTTTCCACCTTCGCCGACATCCAGAAATCCCGGCGCAGGCTGTTCACGTATTCGCTTTCGGGGAGGATCGCCCGGCTGCCGGGGCTCAAATACCCGTAAGCGGCCTTGAAATCCCCTTTCACCAGCGCATCCCACCGCGCCTGGGCCCTGTCCCTTACCGCCTCTTCCGGGGTCTTGCGATCCATCGATGCGCAAGCCGAAAGACCCAGGGCGAGCACCGCGACGAACACTTTCGCCGCCACACCGCTCCTCCAGAATACGGCTCCTACCCCATCCCGATGCGTCAAAAGACTATTCAAGTTGATTCTCCGCGTCAAACAAAATCGAAAGGTTTTTACAACACTGTATCTTTTACGCAACAAATTGCGCCTTCCGTGGATCCAAGTAGTTGAAAGGGCGTAACTCTTTCCGGGTGACGACGTGTGGCGCCCGCGTCACTTCGGGGTCTCGGCGGGCATGGGGGACCCCGCCGGGGGGCCCTTCTTCACCTTCGGAAGCATGCCTTCCAGGGTCGGCAGCTTGCGGCTCAATTCCTCGGTCGCCTCCCGGGCCTGCATCGTGTCGCTGATGATGCGGGGGGTGATCATCAGCACCAGCTCCGTGCGCACGCGGTTGAAATGCTGGGAGCCGAAGGCGGCCCCTATCACCGGAATCTTCGAAAGCAGCGGAAGGCCACCGGTCTCGCGGATCTTGGTGTCGCTGATCAGGCCTCCCAGCACCACCGATTCGCCGGACGCCACCACCACGCTCGTCTTCGCATTACGGGTGGAGACATCGGGGTTCGGATTGTTGGTTCCCGACGCCGATGCCTTGGGCTGGCTCACTTCCTGGTTGATGTCGAGCGTGACCATGCCGCCGGAATTGATGCGTGGGGTCACGGCCAGCAGGATACCCGTCTCCAGGTACTGGTAGCTGTTCAGCACGCCGGTGCCGGTGCTGACGCCCGTCTGGGACTGGGTCTGCACCGAGATGCGGTCCCCCACCTTGATCTCCGCCTTCTCGTTGTCGAGCACCATGATCTGGGGAGACGCGAGAATCTGCGTCTTGCCGTCGGTGCCGAGCGCGTTGAGCACCGCGCGCACTTCGCCTCCGGTGAGATTCACGAGCTGCAGCCCGTTGGCGAATCCGCCCGGCACCACATTGGTGGCCGAAAGAACCCGCCCGTTGGGCGGCAGCCCGGCCGGACCCAGCACGCCGGTCGTGTTGTTGCGCGCGCGGATGAACCAGTCGATGCCGAACTGCAGGTCGTCGGAAAGCGTGACTTCCGCGAGCAGGACCTCCACCAGAACCTGCCGGCGGATCACGTCGAGCTGCTTGAGCGCGCCCGCGATCACGTCGTAGTCGGCCGGGGTCGCGAGGATCAGCAGCGAGTTGGTGTCCTTGTCGGCGATGACGCGCACCTCGTTCGCGGTGGTGCCCACGCCCGCGGGAAGCTGGAACGTGGCGGCGGAGGGCATGGGAGTCACGGTCGTGGTCGTCGTCTGTCCCACAGGCGGCGATTGCATGTACGGCGTGCTCCGGATCTCCGTCGGACGCGAGCCGGGAGCGAGCGTGGGCGAGGTGGTGGACGTGCGCCGGCTGGAGAAGAGGTCGCCGATCAGTTGCGCCAGGTTCTCGGCCTTGCCGTTCTTCACCTGGTACACGAAGAAGCGCGTGCCTCCCGAAGTACCGCCCGCCTGGTCGAAGCGCTCCATCCACGAGCGCGCCATCTCCAGGTACTTCGGCTGGGTCGTCACGATCAGCAGCGAGTTCAGCCGCTCGATCGGGATCACCCGCACGATGCCCGCGAGGGGACTCTGCGCGCCGGGCCCGAACACGTGGTCCAGGTCCGCCACCAGGGTCTTCACGTCGGCGCTCTTGATGGGAAAGAGGCCCACCGAGTAGCCCGCGAGCCAGTCCACGTCGAAGAGGTCGATCGTGTCGATGAGGTGGCGCATCTCGCGCTCGTTGCCGGCGAGGATCACGAGATTGCGCGTTTCGTCGAAGCGCACCGTGTTTTCCGCGGCGAAGGGTTCGAGGAGGTGCGACATCTCGCGCGCGCCCACGTACTTGAGCGGCACCACCAGCACCGAGAAGCCCTGCGGGATCGGCAGGGTGCTGCCGCCGAGCTGCGGCGACACGGAACCGCGGACCTGGTTGATGGGGAGGATCTTGTAGATGCCGTCTTCCTGCACGACCGCGGCGTTGTTCTGCCGCAGTAGCATCTCCAAGGTAGGCAGCAGGTCGCGCAGCGGGATGGGCCGGATGGTGCGGAACGTGACTGTCCCCGTCACCTGCGGATGCACGGTGTACGACTTCTTCAGGTAATCGCCCAGGATCACCTTCGCCACCTCGCGCACGTCCAGCGCCTCGAAGTTGAGGCTCGCCTCCTCGGGGCCCGGCGCCGCCGGCGGTCCAGGTGGCTTGGCGTTCACGAACGTGCCCGTGCCCTTGAAGACTTTCGCTTGCGCGACGGCGTCGGGGGCCGCAACCGCCATCGCCGGGCCCGGGCCGAGGGGACGACGGCGAGGGCGAGCGCGCCGAGGGCGATCCGGGCGAAGGCCACGACCGTCGGGCTGAACGCGTCGAGCCCGATGTCGATGAACAGGAACGAGGCGCCCCACGTGAGGGCGACGGCGATGAGCATCGCCCAGTCGACGGGACGGAACGCCTCGGCGTTCGTGCCGGCCGACACGGCGAGCAGCCTCGATCGCGACCGGGCGGGTTCGACCGGCGGGGTGAGGGCCGGCTCGTCGATCACCCCCCGAAGGTACGCCACCTACACTCCCGCTCCGTGAGCGACGCCGCGTCATTCGATCCCCAGGCCGGGCTCGACGAGCTCGAGGCGGCGCCGGTCGACTACGTCAAGGTGGCCGTCGTCGACGTCGACGGCGTGCTGCGCGGCAAGTACCTCGACAAGGCCAAGTTCCTGTCGGCGACCCGCAGCGGGTTCGGGTTCTGCAACGTCGTGTTCGGGTGGGACTCCACGGACGAGTGCTACG
>JAANCK010658436.1_pt1 | contig 17240 bp, 11 predicted proteins | sample 7277841 | NCBI WGS metagenome assembly JAANCK01 (sample SAMN14222788, study PRJNA588281) | permafrost metagenome | isolation source: Arctic cryosol methane SIP | place: Canada:Nunavut | collected 2015-07 | reverse complement strand
CGTGCCAGGGAATCGTCAGCCCGAGCACAAACAGCATCAGCGGGATCGTCGGGCTGCCGGCCCAGCGCGCAGCCTCGATCAGCGGCGTCAATGGCAGGCCGGACAGGTTGACCAGCAGACCGGCAGCAAACCCCCACACCGGCGGCAGTTTCAGCCACATTGCCAGGAACGAGGCGTGTTCTGTGTGCTTGCCGCAGCGAAAGGCGATCCAGACGCCAAGCGACCACAGCAGCGGCGTGGCGGCAAGCATGTCAGCGAAGAAAGGATACCGTCCGCCGCGTTCGCCAAAAACCGTGGAAAGAAAGGGGTAACCGAAGAACAGCACATTGCCGAAACCGGATGCCAGCACGATCGAGCCGCGCTCAGGGCGTGACAGGCCGCGCCCGAGCGGGGTGGCAAACAGCGCCAGCGCAGCCAGTCCCAAGCCGGCCAGTGTGGCTGCGCCCAAAATCAGCGGCACCTGCAGCAGACTCAAATCGACCGTGGCAGCCGCGCCCGCCGCGAAAAACAGCACCGGCGCGAATAAATTCAGCACCAGCCGGTTGATTTCACCGCGCAGGCCGATGATGGAAATGCCGCTTTGCCAGCGCGGCCAGATACCACCGGCCGCGATCAGCAAAGCCAGGGGCAGCAGTGTTTTAAGCAGCAGTTGCTGCGCGAGGTCGGAAGACATGCGGGAAACAGACGATGGCGGAGGCGTTCATCATAACGCCGCCTTCTGGCTGCGGGCGGGCGCCGCAGCCAGACGAAGAGGAGAGGACGTTCAGGTACGCGAAGCGGAAGCGTGCCGAGTGTCAGCGCGGTTCGACGGGTTGTTGGACTCCAGCCACTGTTTGATGCGCGCGGCATCGCCGGCACGACGATTGGAGCCGGTCGCGTCCAGCAGCACGATGATGACGTCTCGCTGTGCGACCTGCGCCTGCATCACCAGGCAATGCCCGGCTTCGTTGATAAAGCCGGTTTTGGACAGGCCGATGTTCCAGTCGTCCATCCGCGTCAGCCGATTGGTGTTGTTAAACGCCACCGTGCGATAACTGACCTGCGGCTGGTGGTGGTGCTTTTTCAGTAGCACGACACGCTGCGTGCCAAGGGTGTAATAACCCGTGCTGGTGATCTGGCGAATTTCCGGAAAATTCTGGTACGCGTAGTCGGCGAGTTTGGCGAGATCCGTCGCGGTCGAGCGGTTCTGGCTCGACAGCCCGGTCGGCTCGATATACACCGTATCGCGCATGCCCAGTGTGTGCGCCGTGCGGTTCATGTTGGCGACGAAACGATCAAGGCCGCCCGGGCTGGTGCGCCCAAGTGCATGCGCCGCACGATTATCCGATGCGATCAGCGCCAGATGCAGCAACTGACCACGTGTGTAGGTGGAACCGATAGCCAGGCGCGAGCCGGTGCCTTTAAGCGTGTCGCGGTCATCATTGGTCAGGGTAATCCGCTCGTCCAGCGGCAACCCGGCTTCCAGCACCAGCATCGCGGTCATCAGCTTGGTAATAGAGGCAATCGGCGTTTGCATCGTGGCGTTTTTTGCCAACAGCGGCTGCCCGCTGGCCTGGTCATACACCAGCACGGATTGCGCGCTCAACTCGGGCGTCGCCGTGTTGTAGTCGGACTCCGCCTGCGGAGCAGGCACGGCCGTTGCACCCGGATGGCTCCACTGCAAGGAGGCATGACCATCAAACGCGGCGACACCGGTGTGTACGCACAACAACATCAATCCGGTCAGAACAGTTTTCATATGCATTCGCTTTAATAAAGTACCGTAAGAGTGTAACGCCATGGCATAGGTACGGATATTTCGACCCAAACTTGAAAACAACAGTTCCCGATGCCTGACGCAAAAATCTGCCCCTATAGATTGACGGTTTAGCAAAAATAATTATATATAGCAAGAACATGCGAGAACTTCCGAACACTTTACTGAAAAAGTCGGAGCTAACGGTCTGTCTTTGTGCTCCCGGCATCGTAGCCGAAGCACTGGAGCATTTGATGCGCGGCGATATCGCGCAGACCGAATTTGCCGCCTGCGTACGCTGCGATCCTGTACTGGCGCTACGTCTGCGGCTGTTGCCTGCCGACTTTACCGCCCAGCCGGATCTGCTGCGGGCGGTGCTGCTCGCCGCACCCGTTGCGACGGGTGCGGCCCAGGTGGCCTATTCGGCGCACTGGCGGCAATCGATCAGCGTCGCGCATCTGGCGCAAGCGCTCGCGCTGCGTTCCGGCGTGGCAGATGCTGAAGCGGCATGGACGGCAGGACTCGCTCACAATCTCGCGGACTACCTTGAGCCCAGCACACCCACACGGGTTCACCCAGCCGACTATCTGGCTGAAATCGACCCGAATGGCTGGCTGGCCGACGCGGCGCGCTATCACGCAGAACCCCTGGCGCGCGGGCGCGCAGCGCATCCGCTGGTGCGCATCGTTCAACTGGCGTACCAACTGGTTGCCCGCGCCGACGCGGTGGACAGCGTGGACGTGCGCGCTGCGCTCGCCGCGCTGCAAATGGGCGCAGGTGAAGCTGCCCAGCTACTCGCCGACAGCCAGGTTCAGACACGCCAGCTGGCACTCCGCTTCGGTTTGCTCGATGCAGCGGCACCCAGCCTTAACGCAGGATTTGAGCGGCTTGCCCGCCTGTATGCCGGGCAGGCCGCTCAATCGGCGCTACACAGCCATTTTCGCCATGCCGGCAGCGACAATCAGCTGTTTTCCCTGTTGCAGGACACGCTGCGTGCACTGTTCGGTATCGAACACACCTGTCTGTTTGCACCCGCTGCAGACGGTTACCTGCGGGCGAGCGCATGGCTCCCGACCGCGCCCGGTTTGAGCACATTGGCGATTCCGCTCGACGACGGGCATTCGGCGCTGCCGCGTTCGCTGGTACGCAGTGCGCCGCAACAGTTTGAACGCGGCGCACTGGATGGCGCACTGGTCGACGAACAAATCGCCCGCCTGCTCGGGGTGTCGCGACTGCTGTGCCAGCCGCTGACACTGCACGATGGCCAGACCAGCGTGCTGGTGGCAGGCGATGCGAGTCCAGACCTGGGCATGTCAACGCTGTGGCGATTCACCCTGGCCGAATATACCGAGACCTTGCGCCCCCGCGACGCTGCGCCCGCATCTGCACTTGCACCGGCACCCATGCCCGCCATCCCCGCCCTGCCCGCCGCACCGATTGCGACCAGCGACGCCATCCCGCGTGACCGGGCGCGCCGCGCCGTGCATGAAGTGGCCAATCCGCTCACCATCATGCGCAATTACGTCAACCTGCTGTCCGACAAATTAGGCTCGGATTCATCGGTACAACGCGATCTCAGCATCATCGGCGAAGAAATCGAGCGGGTGGCGCGCATCGTGCGCGGCATCACCACGACCGACGAAGCCCCCGCGCCCGCCACCGAGCTTGAATTGGTCTCGGTCAACAGCATCGTCTCCGAACTGGTCCGGATGTCGCTTGGCACCTTGTTCACACCGAACAAGGTCAGCGTGCAGATCGACCTGAATCCGGAAGTGCCGCCGCTGCCGCTGCAAAAGGATTTGCTCAAGCAGGTGTTGTTCAATCTGGCTAAAAATGCGGTGGAGGCCATGTCCACCGGTGGCCACCTGACGTTCGCCACCCGTTTGACCGACGCCACCGGCCAGCGCCAGATCGAAATCGAAATAACCGACACCGGTCCTGGCCTGCCCGCCGCGGTAATGGAACACCTGTTTGAACCGCTGATCAGCAACAAAGGCGGCGATCACGCCGGACTCGGGCTGAACATCAGTCATAGCCTGATCGAACGCATGAACGGCCAGCTCAGTTGCAACAGCACCCCGCAAGGCACCCATTTCCTAATCCGTCTGCCGACTCTGCAAAACGGCCAGACCACACTCACAACAACGCGCTATGGGTCTATGTAACCCTCGCTCAGGAGAATATAAAACCAATGTCTAACAGTCCGATCGACTCATCCCCTCACCCCAACACGGTCAGCGCCTTCCCGGTGCGCTCACGCCTGCTGCTGGTCGACGATGAACCGCTGATTCTGGAGGGCCTCTCCCGGCTGCTGACCGCCCGCGATTACGATGTGGCGACTGCCAATGGCGGGCGCGAAGCCCTGGTTGCCATCGGCAAGCAGAAGTTCGACGTGATCCTGCTTGATCTCGGCATGCCCGACCTCAACGGCAACGAGGTGTTGCGCTTCATTACCGACCGCAACATCGATACACCGGTGATTGTGGTGTCCGGCGAAAGCGCGATCGACGCGGCGATCCGCGCATTGCGTGGCGGTGCCGTCGATTTCGTACGCAAACCCTACGAACCCGAAGAGCTGCTGCGCCGCATCGACAACACGCTGACGCAAAGGCGGCTGGAGCGGGAAAACAACCACATCCTGCAGCGCCTGCAGCAGTCGGAAAAATGGCATCGCTTTCTGGTCAACAGCTCGCCCGACTTCATTTACACGCTGGATGTCGAAGGCCGCTTCTCCTTCGTCAATGACCGCGTCGAAAGCCTGCTTGGCTACCGCCGCGAGGAACTGCTGGGGCAGCATTACAGCCTGCTGGTTCACGAAGACGACATCGCCCGCGCCGAACACATTTTCAACGAGCGCCGTGCCGGCGACCGCAGCGCGCGCAACACCGAAATCCGCCTCAAATGCAATCCGGGCATGCGTCGTCCGCGCCTGATGAATGGGCTGTGCAAGTCGGTCGAACTCACCGCCACCGGCATGTACGACGAACAGGCCAGCGCATTCGAGCAGCGTTTCATCGGCAGCTACGGCGTCGCCAAAGACGTCACCGAACGCAAACAGGCCGAAGAAACCGTGCATTACCAGGCCTATCACGACCTGCTCACCGGCCTGCCCAACCGCGCGCTGTTCCGCGACCACCTCGGCCTCATGCTGGCACAGGCCAAACGCAACCAGCAACCGCTGGCGGTGCTGAGTCTCGACCTCGATCACTTCAAGGTCATCAACGACTCGCTGGGCCACACCATCGGCGACGAGCTGCTGCTCGTGGTGAGCGCGCGGCTGCGTCAATGTCTGCGCGAAGGCGACACCCTGGCGCGGCTGGGCGGCGACGAATTCGCCGTGCTGCTGCCCACGCTGCTGGCACGCAGCGACGTTGAGCACATCTGCCGCAAAGTCATTCAGGTGCTGTCCAAACCGGTGTACGTCAAAGGCCATGAAATCTACATTTCGGTCAGCATCGGCGCCTGCGTTGCGCCAGAAGACGGCGACCTGATCGACAGCCTGATTCGCCAGGCCGAAATCGCCATGTACCAGGCCAAATCGCAGGGGCGCGGCCGCTTGCAGTTCTGGGAATCCGGCATGCAGGCGCCCTATTCCGAACGCATGCAGATCGAATCCGACCTGCGCCGCGCACTGGTACGCAACGAATTCGTATTGTTCTATCAACCCCAGGTGGACGCCCTCAGCGGCGAAGTCCGCGGCTTCGAAGCCCTGCTGCGCTGGTGGCACCCGCAACGCGGTTTGCTCGGCCCGGGCGACTTCATCCCGGTAGCGGAAGAATCCGGCATAATCGTCCCGATCGGCGACTGGGTATTGAGCCAGACCTGCGCGCAAATCGCTGCGTGGCGCAAAGCCGGACTGCCGTCCGTGCGCCTGTCGGTGAACATCTCGGCACGTCAGCTCGAAACCCCTGACTTCGTTGAAAATGTCCTGCGCGCCTTGCAAGTGTATTCACTCGACGGCAACCAGCTTGAACTGGAAATCACCGAAAGCCTGTTGATGCGCGATTTCGAGGCCAACGCCATCAAGCTCGGCCGGCTCTCTGCTGCCGGAATCCGGCTCGCCATCGACGACTTCGGCACCGGCTACAGTTCGTTCAAATACCTCTCGCGTTTCCCCATCCACACCCTCAAGATCGACCAGTCCTTCATCCAGGAACTCGACCGCGAAGAAAACGTTTCCATCGTCAACGCCATGGTCGCCATGGGGCGCGGCATGCACCTCAACGTCATCGCCGAAGGGGTGGAAAGCAAAGCCCAGTTGTTGCGCCTGCAACAGATGCAATGCCACGAAATCCAGGGCTATTACTACAGTGCCGCGGTTTCGGCTCACGAAGCCTCCGAGCTGCTCAGCCAGTGCATGCGCGGGTTTGCCCACCTCGGCAATCTGGCTGCGGGATAGCGTACCCAGAACCGCGCCCAGTAAAAAACCCCGCAAGCAATGCTTGCGGGGTTTTTTACGTCTCCTGCCGATCGATCATGCAGAAAACGGGAGCTTGGTGGCCAGGGGCGGAATCGAACCGTCGACACGCGGATTTTCAATCCGCTGCTCTACCGACTGAGCTACCTGGCCGTTTTGACTTTTTTGCGTCTGTCGCCAGCCGCAAGGCGCGCCATTAGACCCCGAGCCGGGCTTCAAGTCAACACGCACGAGCGATGCCGGCGTGTGGCAAGCCTGCGGCGGCAGGTAAAGCGTTCGACAGTGCGGTGTTGAGTTCAACTAAGATGCAGCATGGCCTCTCCGCTCCCGATCGCCAGCAGCCTGCTGCACGCCACCATCGAATCCCTGCGCGCGCATGCGCCTTTCTCCAGCATGGCGGAGACGGATATGGCGTGGCTGGCGGAGCGCCTGAGCGTTGCCTATTTCCCGCAGGAGGCGACGCTGCTTGAAGCCGGCGGCCAGCCGCTGGATACCCTTTTCATCGTCAAGCAGGGCATGGTCGAAGGCGAAGCGCCGGAGCAGGCGGGCGGGCGCCTGCTGCAACTGTCCAGTGGCGAGATGTTTCCGCTTGGCGCCTTGCTGGCCGGGCGCGCCGCGGCGAATCGGTATATCGCGGCAGCGGACACCTTTTGCTATCGCCTGTCCGCCGCCGATTTCCAGACTTTGCTCGGGCGCAGCCGGGCGTTCAGCGATTTTTGCACGCGCCGTATCGCCAGCCTGCTGGAGCAATCGCAGCGCGCGGTGCAGTCCGACTATGCGCTGGCGCAGGACGACGAAACCCGTTTTTCGCGTCCGGTTCGCAGCCTGATTCGCCAGTCGCCGCTGATGGTCAAGCCCGACACCCCGCTGGCCGAGGCGCTGACGGCCATGGACGAAGCCAGGGTGGGATCGATCCTGGTTAGCGATGGCGAGGCGGCGCCGTTGGGCATTCTGACCCTGAAGGATGTATTGAAGCGCGTGACGCTGGCCGGCATTCCCCTGAGCACGCCGATCTCCACTGTGATGACAGCCGACCCGGCCACGCTGGAAGGCGCTGCACCGGTATCGGACGCCTTGCTGCTGATGGCGCGGCGCGGCATCCACCATGTGCCGCTGGTGGAAGGCGGGTGGCCCATCGGGGTGATCTCGGAGAAGGATGTGTTTACGCTGCGCCGCCTGTCGATGCAAGGCATCACCGGCGCCACCGCGCGCGCCAATGATCCGGCCAGCTTGCCCGCGCTGGCGCAGGACATTGGTGCGCTCGCACACAATCTGCTGGCGCAGGGCATGCACGCGGAAAACCTGACCGCGATTCTCTCCAGCCTGAACGACCGGCTGACGCGACGGGTGATCGAACTGGAATGCCATGCAGCTCCTCTGCCCGATGTGCAGTGGTGCTGGCTGGCGCTGGGTTCGGAGGGTCGCATGGAACAGACGCTCGCCACCGACCAGGACAATGCGCTGATTTACCAAAGCGCCACAGCGGACGAGCGGGCGACCTTGCTGGCGTTTGCCAGACGGGTCAACCAGCGCCTGGCGGAATGCGGTTTCCCGCTCTGCAAGGGCGGCATCATGGCCGGCAATCCAAAGTGGTGCCTGAGCGTGGAAGAATGGCGCGCCACGTTTGCCAACTGGATTCATCGCAGCGACGCGCCGGCCCTGTTGCATGCCAGTATCTTTTTCGACTTCCGCCCCCTGTATGGCGCAAATGGATTGGGTGACGAATTGCGCGAGTGGCTGAACGGCAGCATCAAGGACAACCGGCTGTTTCTCAAGCGCATGGTGGAAAATGCGCTCGCCAATCGTCCGCCGCTCGGGCTGGTGCGTGATTTCGTGGTGGCGTCGGGCGGCGCCCAGGCGCACACCCTCGATCTCAAAATCAACGGCATCACGCCATTTGTCGATGCCGCGCGCATCTTCGCACTCTACGCCGGGGTCAGCGAAACCGGCACGGCCGCCCGCCTGCGGGCGGCGGCGCGCGCCTGGAAGATGGCGCCTGACGAGATCGAGGCCTGGGTGGCGGCCTTTCATTTCATCCAGCTGCTGCGCCTGCGCCATCAGCACCTGGCCCAAACACGGGGTGAAGCGGTCGGCAACCGCATCGATCCGGAGCAACTCAACGCGCTTGACCGGCGTATTCTCAAGGAAGCCTTCCGCCAGGCGCGCAAGCTTCAGGCTGTGATGGGCCGGTATTTCGAATATTGAATCCGTTCTGCAGATGCCCGCCCATAACCGCTTGCAACCTTCTTTTAAGCCTGCTTTTACGCTAAGGTGAATGCGGTACTGCCCTGTCTGTATCGGGCGGATCGATAAGAACGTCAACCTGCAGAGGAGACTTCCCATGTCCAGTCCGCAACCGAATTGGACCGCGATCGATCAGGATCCGCGGTTCCAGGCACTGCACAAAAAGAAAACCACTTTTTTGTGGGGCCTGATGTTGTTCTCCATCGTGTATTACTTTCTGCTGCCAGTTGGCGCCGCCTATTTTCAGAACCTGTTCAAGATCAAGGTGTGGGGTCCGGTCAACGTGGGCATTCTGTTCGCGCTGTCCGAATTTATCGTGGCCTGGGCCATCGCCGGCATCTACGCCCAGCGCGCCAACCGCGAATACGATGCCATGGCCGCAGAAATCGTGCGCGATGCCAAAATCATCGGCGGGAGCAAATAATGCGGCGCTATACACACTTGATCATGGGCGCTGCGGCGCTGCTTGCTTCCAGTCTCGCTTTTGCCGGCGCCGGCGCGGTGGCCGACGAGTTCAAATGGATGACCTTCGCGGTGTTCGGCGCCATCATCGCCCTCACCATGTACATCACCTACCGGGCGGCCCGGCAGACGCACACGACGTCGGAATTCTATGCCGCCGGGCGCTCCGTCACCGGCTTGCAGAACGGCTGGGCGATTGCAGGGGATTACTTGTCCGCCGCGTCCTTCCTCGGCATTGCCGGCCTGATTTCGCTGTACGGCTACGACGGCTTCATGTATTCGGTTGGCTGGCTGGTGGCCTATATCACCGTGCTGCTGGTGATTGCCGAGCCGTGCCGCAACATCGGCAAGTACACGCTGGGCGACATCCTCGCCTTCCGCAACCACCCGAAGGCGTCCAAGACGGTCGCGGCGCTGTCCACCATCACCGTGTCCACCTTCTACCTGACCGCGCAGATGGTCGGCGGCGGCGTGCTGATCAAGACGCTGATCGGCATCGACTACTACATCTCGGTGATCGGCGTCGGCGTGCTGATGCTGTCCTACGTGGTGTTCGGCGGCATGAAGGCCACCACCTGGGTACAGATCATCAAGGCCATCCTGCTGGTGACCGCTTCCATCCTGCTGGTGATGTTCACCTGGGGCCAGTATGGCTTCAGCCTGCCCGGCTTCCTGCAGGCGGTGGTGGACGATCCCAAGGTGCAGGCGCAAGTCGCCAAGCTGGTCGGCGATGCCGCCACCGGCATGACGCCACAAGAACTCGGCCAGCGCTTTCTGGAACCGGGCCTGTTCCTGAAGAGTCCGATTGACCAGATCTCGCTGGGCATGGCGCTGGTGCTGGGCACCGCCGGCATGCCGCACATCCTGATGCGCTTTTTCACCGTGCCAACGGCGCAGGACGCGCGCAAGTCGGTGATCTGGGCGATGGCGATCATCGGCGGCTTTTATGTGCTGACCCTGTTCCTCGGCATGGGCGCGGCGATGAATGTTGGCGCCGGCCCCATCGCCGCGCTCGACAAGGGCGGCAACATGGCGGCGCCGCTGCTGGCCCAGTACGTCGGCGGCGGCGCCGATTCCATGCTCGGCAACCTGTTCCTGGCCTTCGTCTCGGCCGTGGCCTTCGCCACCATCGTCGCGGTGGTGGCCGGCCTGGTGCTGGCGGCCGCATCGGCGATGGCGCACGACATCTACGTCGGCGTCATCAAGGGCGACCGCGCTTCGCCCAAGGAGCAGGTCGTTGCAGCGCGCATCTCCTCGCTGATCGTCGGCGTCCTGGCGATCTATGTCGGCATCGCGGCCGAAGGCCAGAACGTGGCCCACCTGGTGGCGCTGGCATTTGCCGTGGCGGCGTCAAGCAACCTGCCGGCGGTGTTCCTCACGCTGTACTGGAAGCGCGCCAACACCTACGGCATCGTGCTCGGCATGCTGGTGGGGGCCATTTCCGCCATCGCGCTGGTCATGATTTCGCCCAACATGACCTACCCCAAGGCGGTGATGAAGGACGCCAACAAGGTGCTGCAGGGCGAGCCTGCCGAACCGGCCAAACCGGCAGTTGCCGCGGTTGCGGCCAGCAGCTTTGCATGCGAACTGTTTGCGCTGGAAGGCTGCGTGAAGTCCGAGCCGGCCAAGCACGCTTCGCCTGAAAAGCCTGCCAAGCCGGGCGCGCCGGAAAAGCTGGCCAAGCTGCAGGAAACGCTGCCGATGCTGACCGACCCCAAGGAAATCGAAACGGCGCAGAAGGACATCGCCAAGCTGGAAAAGGACATCAAGAAAGCAAACGATGACCTGGCAAAAATGGCCGGCCAGACCACCAGCATGGTGGGACTGGAGAAGCCGTTATTCCTGCTGAAGAATCCCGGCCTCCTTTCCATCCCGCTGGGGTTCCTGATGGTCATCGTCGGCTCCCTGCTGTTCCGCGACAAGCGCGCAGAAGAGATGTGGGATGAACTGTACGTGCGCCAGAACACCGGCATCAATGCGGAGGGCGCAAGCGCCCACTAAGGTTTCATCCGCACACAACAAGCCCCCGGGGTAACAGCCGGGGACTTTTTTGTGTCGATGATATTCAACCCGGATGCGTATTGAGCCAGCGAACCTGCCGGCAGAGGCGAATGAGTTGCTTGAGCCGGGTGAGTTTTTGCGCCCGCGCCGCAGGCAGCAGCGCCAGCCACAGCTGGGCGGTGGCATAGGCATCGGCCAGCGCGCCGTGGCGCTGGTAAATCGGGATATGGAAGTGGGCGAGCCAGTCGTCCAGTGGACGGTCAAGCCCCGGCCCACGTGGCACCAGCAGCGGCGCCAGCACTGCCAGATCGAGCCAGGTCGCGCGGTCTTTCAGACCCAGCCAGGTCTGGCTGGCGCGTTCCAGTGCCAGCCGGTCGAACGCGGCATGGTAGGCCAGCCGTGGCTGGCCGCCGGCGTATTCCAGCCAGTCCAGCAGGGCCTGGGCAGGCTCCATGGCTGCAAGCTGCTGGCCCGTGGTAATGCCATGCACCAGGATGTTGTCGCTTGCGGTAGCCTCAAGCTGCCGCAAACCCACTTCGCACACAGGCGCCATGGCAATGGCATTGTCGGTCACCGTGACTGCGCCGATGGCCAGCAGCGGGTCGACCCGGGGATTGAGTCCGCCGGTTTCGACATCCACCACCACCCAACTGTCATCCAGCGTCTGCTCCCTGACTGGTCGCGGCGCAAGCTGCTGCAGGCGTGCCGCTAGCGCTGGCGGCAGAGCGGGACGCGGTCGATTGAATGGCCAGATCACAATGGAGCGTCCGGGTTGCGGAATTCAGGTCCGATCATAGCGGACGCGCATGAAAAAGCCCCGCCGAAGCGGGGCTTTGGGACAGCCTGAATACCCGTGAAGGCATAAACAACAGGACTGACAAATTACATCATGCCGCCCATGCCACCCATGCCGCCCATATCGCCGCCGCCCATCGGAGCGCCTTGCTTGTCATCCGGCAAGTCGGCAACCATGCAGTCGGTAGTCAGCATCAGGCTGGCGATCGATGCAGCGTTCTGCAGCGCGGTGCGGGTGACCTTGGTGGGGTCGAGCACGCCCATCGCCACCATGTCGCCGTACTCGCTGGTGCCGGCGTTGTAGCCGTAGTTGCCCTTGCCTTCCAGCACCTTGTTGACGACGACTGAAGGCTCTTCGCCGCAGTTCTTGACGATCTGGCGCAGCGGCTCTTCGATGGCGCGCAGCACGATTTTCACGCCGGCGTCCTGGTCGTGGTTGTCGCCCTTGACCGCAGCAGCGGCAGCCTTGGCGCGCAGCAGTGCCACGCCGCCGCCGGGGACGATGCCTTCTTCAACGGCCGCACGGGTGGCGTGCAGCGCGTCTTCGACACGGGCCTTCTTCTCTTTCATTTCGACTTCGGTTGCCGCGCCGACTTTGATCACTGCCACGCCACCAGCCAGTTTGGCTTTGCGCTCCTGCAGTTTCTCTTTGTCGTAATCGCTGCTGACTTCGTCGATCTGCTTGTTGATCTGGGCGATACGGCCTTTGATCATGTCGGCGTTACCGGCGCCATCGATGACGATGGTGTTTTCCTTGCCGATTTCGATGCGCTTGGCGCGACCCAGATCCTGCAGGGTGGCTTTTTCCAGCGACAGGCCGACTTCTTCGGCGATCACGGTGCCGCCGGTGAGGATGGCCATGTCTTCCAGCATCGCCTTGCGACGGTCGCCGAAGCCCGGTGCCTTGACGGCGCAGGTTTTCAGAATGCCGCGGATGTTGTTCACGACCAGGGTCGCGAGCGCTTCGCCGTCGACATCTTCAGCCACGATCATCAGCGGCTTGCCGGCCTTGGCGACTTGCTCCAGTACGGGCAGCAGGTCACGGATGTTGGAGATCTTCTTGTCGTACAACAGGATGAAGGGATCTTCCAGCAGCGCCATCTGCTTGTCGGGGTTGTTGATGAAGTAGGGGCTGAGGTAGCCGCGGTCGAACTGCATGCCTTCGACGACGTCGAGCTCGTTTTCCAGACCCGAGCTGTCTTCAACCGTAATCACGCCTTCCTTGCCGACCTTGTCCATCGCAGCAGCGATGATGTCGCCGATCGAGGCATCGGAGTTGGCGGAAATGGCGCCGACCTGGGCGATTTCCTTGCTGCTGGTGCAGGGCACCGACATTTTCTTCAGTTCGGCGACGATGGCGATCACCGCCTTGTCGATGCCGCGCTTCAGATCCATCGGGTTCATGCCGGCGGCAACGAATTTCATGCCTTCGTTGACGATGGACTGGGCCAGCACGGTTGCCGTGGTGGTGCCGTCACCGGCGATGTCGGAGGTCTTGGAAGCGACTTCCTTGACCATCTGTGCGCCCATGTTCTCCAGCTTGTCCTTCAGCTCGATTTCCTTGGCGACGGATACGCCGTCCTTGGTCACGGTTGGTGCGCCGTAGGAACGGTCGAGCACCACGTTGCGGCCTTTCGGGCCGAGGGTTACTTTAACGGCGTCAGCCAGAATATTGACGCCTGCCACCATGCGGGCACGCGCGGAATCACCAAAACGTACGTCTTTTGCAGCCATGTTTTAACTCCTGAATTTAATTCGGTTGGCCTAATCAATTAGACCTGTGTAGTGAGTATTCGCTTACGCTGAAGCGATTATTTCTCAACCACGCCCATGATGTCTTCTTCGCGCATCACCAGCAGCTCGTCGCCGTCGACCTTGACGGTCTGGCCTGCGTATTTGCCGAACAGCACACGGTCGCCGACTTTCACGTCGAGCGGAATCAGCTTGCCCTGGTCGTCTTTCTTGCCGGTGCCGACGGCGATGATTTCGCCCTGGTCGGGTTTTTCGGTTGCTGCGTCGGGGATCACGATGCCGGAAGCGGTCTTGCGCTCTTCTTCCATGCGTTTAACAATCACTCGGTCGTGCAGAGGACGGATTTTCATTGCAAAGTCTCCATTGCCTAAAATTTCAATTACGTTGCGAAATTAAGTTGGCCCATCCGGACAAACCAGACAGCCGCCAAAAAAGGAAGCGGCGACCGAGTGATTAGCACTCATCGCCGTCGAGTGCTAATAGTAGGGGCGCATGATGACAATTTCAAGGGCAGGAGTGATTTAAATGAAAGACTTGGGTGCAAATAACTTGATTGGGCGCACCCGCGCCGCCGTCTGGCATCCCTGCACCCAGATGAAGCAACTGGAGGCCTCGCCGCCCCTGGCAATTGCGCGCGGCGAGGGCGCGTGGCTGATCGATACCGACGGACGGCGTTACTTCGACGCGATTTCGAGCTGGTGGGTCAATCTGTTCGGCCACTGCAATCCGCGCATCAACGCAGCGATCATCGACCAGCTCGGCAAAATCGAGCATGTAATGCTGGCGGGCGCCACCCATGCGCCGGTGGTCGAGCTGTCCGAACGGCTGTCGAGCCTGACCGGGCTCGGTCACGCGTTTTATGGATCGGACGGTTCTTCAGCCACAGAAATCGCGCTGAAAATGAGCGCTCACTACTGGCGAAACGTTGGCCAGGCTGAGAAAAACGGTTTTATCAGCCTGCAAAACGGCTACCACGGCGAAACCGTCGGTGCGCTGTCGGTGACAGACATTCCCTTGTTCAAGGACACCTACGCGCCGCTGCTGCGGCACAGCGTGCAGGTGCCGACGCCGGACGCGCGGCTGGCCGAGCCGGGAGAATCGGCCGAAGCGTTTGCCCTGCGTTGCGCCGACGCGCTGGAAACCTGTCTGGCTGTGCACGCCGCCACCACCGCCGCCTTCATCGTCGAACCGCTGGTGCAGGGCGCGACCGGGATGGCGATGTATCACCCGGCGTACCTCACGCGCGCACGCGAACTGTGCGACCAATATGACGTTCATCTGATTGCCGACGAGATTGCCGTGGGGTTTGGCCGTACCGGAACACTGTTCGCCTGCGAGCAAGCTGGCATCAAACCCGACTTCATCTGCCTGTCCAAGGGCATCACCGGCGGCTATCTGCCTTTGTCGGCGGTGCTCACCACCGATGAAATCTATGCAGCGTTTTACGGCGATGCCACTGCGCGCGGCTTTCTGCATTCGCATTCCTATACCGGCAACCCGCTCGCCTGCCGGGCGGCGCTGGCGGTGCTGGACATCTTCGGGACGGATCAGGTGATTGCTGCCAATCGGGCCAAATCCCTCGACATGACAAAGGCTCTGGCAGAAGTGGCTGCTCACCCACGGGTGCGTCATTTCCGCCATCTAGGCATGATCTGGGCGTTTGACGTGATCGACGCCGCCCCCGCTTTCGCCACCCGCTTTCATCAGGCGGCACTGGCACACGGCGTGTTCATCCGCCCGATCGGCAGCACGGTCTACCTGATGCCGCCGTATGTGGTCGCGCCGGACGAGATGACGCTGCTGGCTGAGGGAGTGTTGCAGGCGCTGAACCTGTCGCTTGCAGCCTGATGACCTGACTAGTTGACGGGTATCGCCAGCCAGATGCTGGCGCCGCCGCCGACATGGGGCTTGATGGCGATGCGCCAGCCCTGCGTATCGGCCAGTTGACGGGCAATGGCCAGGCCGAGGCCGCTGCCGCCGGTGGCGCGATTGCGCGAGGGATCGAGACGGAAGAAGGGGCGAAACACGGCTTCGCGCTGCTCGGCGGGAATGCCTGGGCCGCGGTCGCGCACCCCGATCAGCAGCCCCCACGAACAGCGACGCCGCACCAGCTCCAGCCGCCCCGGCCCGGCGTAGCGCAGCGCGTTATCCAGCAGATTCGCCAGAATGCGCCTGAGCGCCAATGAGGCGATTTCAGCGTGGCACGCCGGGGGGTCGGCACGCAGATGGGTGTGGCCGGGCGACTGGGCTTCCGTTGCCTCGATCAGCTCGCCCAGCAGGGCGTCGATGTCGGTAGCCTGTGCGGCTTCGCGTTCCTCGGCACGAGCGAGTTCCAGTTGGGCGCCGATCAGCGACTCCATCTCCGCGATATCGCGCTCCATTCGCGCGATCAGGGGCGAGGGACACGTCTCGTCGAGCATGCCCAGGGCCATCTTGATGCGGCCGAGCGGGCTGCGCAGGTCGTGCGACACACCGGCCAGCAGGGTGCCCTGGTTCTCGCGCCGCGCCGCAAGCTGGCTGGCAGTCTGGTTGAATATCCGCGCCAGCTCGGCCAGTTCGCGCTCGCCCGACTCCGGCAAGCGCTGCGGCCGCTCGCCGCTGCCGATCTGGCGCGCGGCTTCTGTCAACCGGGCAATCGGCGCGGTAATCCGGCGCGCAAGCAGCCAGGCCAGCGCCAGGGTGATCAGCAGACCGGCGGCAAAGCTCCAGGCCAGTGCCTGAGCGGGGCGCTGGGGCAGCAGATCCTTGGAAAAACTGAAGCGCAACACATGGTTCGCCATGGGAATATCCGCATGGAAATAATCATCCGCGGTCTCTGTCACGCGCAGCGCAGGTGCGTCATCCAGCCGGGTCGCGAGCGATCCTCGCAGGAAATTGAGATAGGGATGATGGCCGGCCTCGTCACCGAGCGGCGTGCTGGCCTCGCTCAAATCCAGGCCATGGCTGAATTTGAGCTCCGCCTCGAAATCCGGGCGCGTGGCGGCGGGCAGCTCCACCCAGGTGCGCGCGGACAGCACCAGCAGGCCGGCCAGATCGTCGGCCGAGCGATGCGCCAGCGGCAGCATGAGGTTGAAGAATATGGCCGCGCCCGACGCGAGTTGAAACACGATCAGGCCTGCCGCGACCGTCAGCGCGGTGCGGCGAAACAGGGACTTGCGCGGGTTCACGCCGAAGCTTTTCACGTAGCGGCCTCGCCGCCCGGCGAAAACAGATAGCCCTCGCCCCAGATGGTGCGCAGGTAAACCGGCGCCTCGGGGTTGGGCTCGATTTTGCGGCGCAGGCGCGTCACCCGCACGTCGACGCTGCGATCGAATGGCGCACGCTCGTAACCCTTGACCAGGGTAATGAGGTGGTCGCGCGTCAGCACCTGATTGGGGTGTTCGAGAAATATGCGCAGCAGGGTGAACTCGCCCGAGGTGAGGCTTATTTCACTGCCATCGCGCGTCAGCACATGGCGTGCCAGATCCAGCCGGAACGGACCGAACGCCAGCGCCTCGGAGTCGGTCTCTTTCGCTTCGGCCCTGCTGCTGCCGCGCCGCAACACGGCGCGCACGCGGGCCAGCAGTTCGCGCGGACCAAAGGGCTTGGCCAGATAATCGTCGGCGCCCACCTCCAGCCCCACCACCCGGTCCACTTCCTCGCCGCGCGCCGAAACGATGATGACGGGTGGCCCGCCATCGGCGCGCAACCATTTGAGCAGGCTCAGGCCATCCTCGCCCGGCAGCATCAGGTCGAGTACCACCAGGTCGGCGCCGTGCTGCGCCATGCTGGCGCGAAACGCGGCGCCGTCGCCCACGCCCTCCACCTGATAGCCGCTGTTGCCGAGGTAGGATG
>JAANCK010106693.1_pt1 | contig 17241 bp, 14 predicted proteins | sample 7277841 | NCBI WGS metagenome assembly JAANCK01 (sample SAMN14222788, study PRJNA588281) | permafrost metagenome | isolation source: Arctic cryosol methane SIP | place: Canada:Nunavut | collected 2015-07 | reverse complement strand
TTCTGGCGCGGCGTGATCTGGTCGAAGAAATGCTCAGCAACGCCATGAATTATTGCCAGGCCTGTGGGGTGACGATGGGGCCGGTCAAGCCCATCGTGCTGGAGCTGACCGAGCGTCAGCGCATTGTCAGCCTGGAAAAATTGCGCGCTGATTTGCAGCCCTTTATCGATTTTGGCTTTCGTTTGGCACTGGATGATTTTGGCAGCGGATATTCGTCCTATCTTTATCTGGCGCACCTGCCGGTCAGCTTTCTTAAAATCGAAGGCTGGCTGGTGCAGAACATGCTGAAGGACCGCAAAGTGGCCGGCATCGTCGAGAGTCTGGCGGGTTTCGCGCGCAAGCAAGGCGTGCTGACGGTGGCCGAGCATGTCGAAGATGCGGAAACCGCCCGCATTCTGGCTGACATGGGGGTGGACTATGGTCAGGGTTGGCATTTCGGCCGCCCGCAACTGGTTTGAGCAAAGGATGGCATGACCATGGACTGGATGTCTGAAAAACAAGGATTCCCTGTTGTTTGACCGGCATCAGGGGGGCGAGCGCGTCATTCTGGTGGCGCTTGATTTTGGCTTGCCGGATTTAGCCGAAAGCGTGGCCGAATTGCGCCTGCTGGCGAGCGGTGCCGGCCTCGAGATACTGGGGGAAGTGCAAGGCAAACGCAGTCGCCCGGATGCTGCGCTGTTCGTGGGGAGCGGCAAGGCGGACGAAATTGCAGTGCTGGTCGCCGCCACCGAGGCGGATGTGGTGGTGTTCAATCACGAACTGTCACCCGCGCAGGAGCGTAATCTCGAGCGCCGCCTGCAATGCCGGGTGATTGACCGCACCAGTCTGATTCTCGATATTTTTGCCAGCCGGGCGAAAAGCGCAGAGGGTAAATTGCAGGTCGAGCTGGCACAGCTGCAGCATTTGTCGACGCGACTGGTGCGTGGCTGGACCCACCTTGAGCGTCAGCGTGGGGGGGTGGGCATGCGTGGCCCCGGCGAGAAACAACTTGAAACCGACCGCCGCCTGCTCGGCGTGCGCGTCAAGGCGCTGCGCGAGCGGCTTGCCAAGCTGGGCAAGCAGCGTCGCACCCAGCGGCGTTCGCGCGACCGCCAGCAGGTATTGTCGGTGGCGCTGGTGGGTTACACCAATGCCGGCAAATCCACCCTGTTCAACGCACTGACGCGTGCCGGCGCCTATGCTGCCGACCAGTTGTTCGCCACGCTGGACACCACCACGCGCAAGATGTACCTGCCGCGCCAAGGTGAATGGATGGGCGGCGAAGTCGTGCTATCGGATACAGTCGGATTCATTACGCGGCTGCCGCACGATCTGGTGGCCGCATTTCGGGCTACGCTGGAGGCGACTGCCGAGGCCGATTTGCTGCTGCACGTGATTGATTCCGCCAGCCCGGGGCGCGAGCGGCAGATCGAAGCGGTTGAAAAGGTGCTGGGGGAAATCGGGGCCGATGCGGTTCCGCAGCTTCGCGTCTACAACAAGCTCGATTTGACGGGCGTTGCGCCGGGGGTGGGGCGCGACGAATATGGTAAACTTCAAAGTGTCTATGTGTCCGCACAAACTGGCGCCGGGCTGGATCTTTTACGCGCCGCGCTGTCAGAAATCCTGGCGGCCGGAAGCGTTCGGAATGAGACCGGCGCACTCGACGAAACTGCTTTCTCTTCCATAGTTCACACTGCATAAAGTAATCAATATGGCCTGGAACGACCCGCAATGGGGCAACAAAGGTAGTGGCAACAAAAACAGCGGCCCGCCTGATCTGGACGAGATGTGGCGGCGCGTCAATGAACGCCTGAATGGACTGTTTGGCGGCAAGGGGGACGGCTCGGGTGGCGGATCACCCGGTGGCCTGACGGGCGGAGGCAACCTGATGGGGTTGCTGGTGGGCTTGTTGGCGCTGGTATGGATAGCCAGCGGCTTTTATATTGTGGATACAGGCCAGCGCGGCGTGGTGCTGCGTTTTGGTCAATATGTCGAAACCACCGAGCCGGGCCCGCATTGGCATTTTCCCTGGCCGATCGAGTCGCGTGAGATGGTTAACGTCGACCAGGTGCGTACGGTCGAAATTGGCTACCGTACCGCCGTCAAAAACAAGATTCTGAAAGAGTCGCTGATGCTGACGGACGATGAGAACATCATCGATCTGCAGTTTGCAGTGCAATACATTTTGAAAGACCCCAAAGAGTTGTTGTTCGTCAATCGCTCACCGGAAGATACGGTGCTGCAAGTGGCGGAAACCTCGATGCGCGAGATTGTGGGCAAAAGCAAGATGGATTGCGTGTTGTATGAAGGTCGTGCTGATATCGCGGCGCGCGCCAAACTGCTGATGCAACAGATACTCGATCGCTACAACACCGGTATCAGCATCAGCCAGGTGACCCTGCAGAACATCCAGCCGCCTGAACAGGTGCAGGCTGCATTCGACGACGCGGTCAAGGCAGGACAGGACCGCGAGCGATCGAAAAATGAAGCCGAGGCCTATTTCAATGATGTGGTGCCGCGCGCCCGTGGTCTGGCCTCGCGTTTGAAGGCAGAAGCCGATGGTTACAAGCTGGCGGTGATCGCCAATGCAGAGGGTGAAGCCAGTCGCTTTGCCCAGATTGTCACCGAATATCAGAAAGCGCCTCAGGTTACGCGACAGCGTATGTATCTCGACACCATGCAGACCGTGATGAACAACACCAGCAAAGTATTGGTGGATCAGAAGGGCGGCAACAGCCTGCTCTATTTGCCGCTCGATAAATTGCAGCAAATCGTGAGCCAGCCCTATAGTGGCGCGCCAGACGTGCTGTCGCATCCTGCTGCTGTAGCTCCTGCTGCGACGCCGCCAGCAGCGGTGGATGTACGTTCGCGCGATGCTTTGCGCAGTCGTGACCGGGAGGATCGGCCATGAACAAGCGTATCGGATCGTTGCTGGTTGTTCTGCTGATCGGGCTGGTGGTGCTGAGCGGGAGCGTGTTTACCGTGGATCAGCGGCAGAATGCGCTGGTGTTCCAGCTGGGTGAGGTGGTGTCGGTGAAGAAAAAGCCGGGCCTGTATTTCAAGCTGCCGCTGGTGCAGAACATACGTTACTTTGACACCCGGATTCAAACGCTGGATGCGCTCGATCCCGAGCGTTTCATTACTTCGGAAAAGAAAAACGTGCTGGTGGATTCGTTCATCAAATGGCGCGTGATTGATGCGCGGCAGTTCTACGTTTCGGTGGGTGGCGATGAAATGCGCGCACAGATCCGCTTGAACCAGACTGTCAATGACGGCCTTCGCGCCGAATTCGGCAAGCGCACCATCAACGAAGTGGTATCCGGGCGTCGCGAGGAAATCATGAGCATCATCCGTTCCAAAGCCGACCAGGATGCGCGAAAAATCGGCGTTCAGGTGGTCGATGTGCGGATCAAGCGAGTCGACCTGCCGGAAGCCGTGTCGGAAAACGTCTATCGCCGAATGGAAGCCGAGCGCAAGCAGGTGGCCAATGAGTTGCGCTCGACTGGCGCTGCCGAGGCAGAAAAAATCAAGGCCGATGCTGACAAGCAGAAAGAGGTCATCGTCGCTGAAGCGTATCGTGACGCCCAGCGCGTCAAGGGTGAGGGCGATGCCAAAGCGTCCGCGGTGTATGCGGCGTCATATGGCAAAAACCCCGAGTTTTACGCGTTCTATCGCTCGATGCAGGCCTACCGGGAAAGCTTCAAGAGCAAGAGCGACGTGATGGTGCTCGACCCCAGCGCTGACTTCTTCAAATACATGAAGAACCCGCGCGCTGCCGGCGGTAAATGACCGGTTTTGACTGGCTTGGTGCAATCGGCTTGTTGCTGGTGATTGAAGGAGTGCTGCCATTTGCCGCCCCTGTCGTATGGCGTGACGGCTTTCGCAGGGTGCTGGAACTCAGCGATGGCCAATTGCGTTTCATCGGCGCTGCCTCGATGTTGGGCGGCGTTTTTTTGTTGATGATGTTGAATTGAAGTGTTGAACTGAGATGGCCGCCTGGTTGCTCCCTGAAAATGTAGAAGATGTGCTGCCGCCACAAGCCTGGCGCATGGAGGAGATGCGGCGTGCGTTGCTCGACCTGTTCCGCAGCCATGGCTACCAGTTGGTGATTCCGCCGCTAATGGAGTATGTCGATTCGCTGTTGACAGGGGTGGGCGCTGATCTCGACCTCAAAACCTTCAAGCTGGTTGATCAACTATCTGGACGCCTGATGGGCGTGCGCGCCGACATCACGCCGCAGGTGGCGCGTATCGATGCGCATCTGCTGGCGGCCCATTCGGTCAATCGCTTGTGCTACGCAGGCAGTGTGCTGCATACCCAGTCCGATGGGTTTCATCGCTCGCGTGAGCCGATTCAGATCGGTGCCGAGCTGTATGGCGAACCGGGTGCCGAAGCCGACCTCGAAATTCTGACCTTGATGCTGCAGGGGCTGTCGGCGTGTGGCGTTAAAACCCTTCAACTCGACATCGGCCATGTTGGGGTTTACCGTGCGCTGGCGCGTGAAGCGGGCTTGAGCGACGAGCTTGAGCATCAGTTGTTTGGTGCTTTGCAGGCCAAGGACAGCAGCGCGGTGGCCGTGCTCACCGCAGGGCTGTCAGCGGCGTTGCGGGATGCCTTTGCTGCGTTGCCGCACTTGTATGGCGACCGCAGCGTGCTGGCCGAGGCGCGCGCACGCCTGCCGCAACTGCCGGCGGTGCAGGCTGCACTGGATACGCTGGAAGTGCTCGATCGGGGACTGACCAATGTCGTTGCAGCCTATGATCTGGCCGAGTTGCGTGGCTACGGCTATCACAGCGGAGTAGTGTTTGCCGCCTACACGGGCGGGCGCAGCCATGCGATTGCACAGGGCGGGCGCTACGACGAAGTGGGGCGGGTATTCGGCCGGGCGCGTCCGGCCACCGGTTTCAGTCTGGATTTGCGTGAACTGGTCCTGGCCAGTTCCAATACACAATAAATTAGGGAGACTTCGCTGTGGTAACAAAAAACGTGGCAGCAAAAAACGTCGTCGTCATCGGCACCCAGTGGGGCGATGAAGGAAAAGGCAAGATTGTCGACTGGCTGACCGACCGCGCGCAGGGCGTGGTGCGCTTTCAGGGCGGTCACAATGCAGGGCACACCCTGGCGGTGGCGGGCAAGAAAACCGTGTTGCACCTGATTCCGTCCGGCATTCTGCGTGACAACGTCACCTGCTATATCGGCAACGGCGTGGTGTTATCGCCGACCGCGTTGCTGGAAGAAATGGACATGCTGCTGGCAGCCGGGGTTGACGTGGCGGGCCGCCTCAAACTCAGCGGAGCCTGCCCGCTCATCATGCCGCACCACGTCGCGCTCGATCAGGCGCGCGAGATCGCCAAGGGCGCAGGAAAAATCGGCACCACCGGGCGCGGCATCGGTCCCGCCTACGAAGACAAGGTGGCGCGCCGCGCGTTGCGTTTGCAGGATCTGTTCCACCGCGAACGTTTTGCCGCCAAGCTGGGCGAGGTGCTCGACCACCACAACTTCATGCTGAAAAATTACTACAAGACAGAGGTGGTCGATTTTAACCAGTCGCTCGACAGCATGATGGGCATGGCCGACCGCCTGAAGCCGATGATCGCCGACGTGCCGCGCAGCCTGTACGAGGCCAACAAGGCAGGCAGCAACCTGCTGTTCGAAGGCGCACAGGGCACCCTGCTCGACATTGACCACGGCACCTACCCGTTTGTGACGTCTTCCAACTGCACCGCTGGTGGCGCCGCCACCGGCGCCGGCGTGGGCCCGAATACGCTGCATTACGTGCTGGGCATCACCAAGGCCTATACCACGCGTGTCGGCTCCGGGCCGTTCCCGACCGAACTGTTCGATGACGTCGGCCAGTATCTCGGTGAGAAAGGCCATGAGGTGGGCGCCACCACCGGCCGCGCTCGCCGCTGTGGCTGGTTTGATGCCGCAGCACTCAAGCGCTCGATCCAGATCAACGGTGTGTCGGGGCTGTGCGTGACCAAGCTCGACGTGCTCGACGGACTGGAAACCGTGCGTGTGTGCGTCGGTTATAAAATCGACGGTGAGGTGTGTGACATCCTGCCAGTGGGCGCTGAATCGATCGCCCATGTCGAGCCGATCTACGAAGACTTGCCCGGCTGGAGCGATACCACGGTGGGCGTACAGGAATTCGACAAGCTGCCGCAAAAAGCGCGAACCTACCTGAAGCGGATGGAAGCGTTGTGCGAAGTGCCGGTGGACGTGGTGTCGACCGGACCGGACCGGGTGGAGACGATCGTGCGTCGCCACCCCTACGAGGCGTAATGCCTGACATTCAAGCTACACAAGCAAAAAGCCGACACGAGGTCGGCTTTTTGCTTACAACTGGTGCCCAGAAGAGGACTCGAACCTCCACACCTTGCGGCACACGGACCTGAACCGTGCGCGTCTACCAATTCCGCCATCTGGGCAATAAGGCGCGCATTCTAGAGAGCAGAGAATAAATTGTCAACGAACAAATCGCGCAGCCGCGCAGCCAAACACCAAATCCCGGCGATTCGCCTGGCCGATCCATTCTACGAGCGTGAAATCGAACGCTACGAATCACCCTTGCCCAGCCGCGAATACATTTTGCAATTGCTGGCCGAGGCGGGCTGTCCTGTCGATGCGGATGCGTTTGCCGAGCAACTGAAAATTACCGACGACGAGCGCGAATTATTCCAGCGCCGCCTCGGTGCGATGCAGCGCGATGGCCAACTGATGCTGAACCGCAAGCGTCTGCTCTGTCTGCCCGACAAGCTGGATCTCATCAAAGGCCGGGTCGAAGGCCATCCGGATGGATTTGGTTTTGTCTCGCCCGAAGATGGCGGCGACGATCTGTTTTTGTCGCCCAAGGAAATGCACCGCGTGCTGCACGGCGACAAGGTGCTGGTGCGGGTGGCCGGCTTTGACCGGCGTGGACGGCGTGAAGGCAAGATTGTCGAGGTGCTGGAGCACGTCAACCAGTTTGTCGTCGGCCGCTATTATTTTGAAGATGGCATCGGGTTTTTGATCGCGGAAAACCGCCGCATCAATCAGGACATTCTCGTCCCGGCAGGAAACGAGGGCGCAGCGCAATCCGGCCAGGTGGTGACGGTGGAAATCGTCACCCAGCCGGGCGCACACAATGAAGCCATTGGCCGCGTCAGCGAAATTCTCGGCAGCTACACCGGCCCCGGCATGGAAATCGAGATTGCGTTGCGCAAGCACGACCTGCCGTATGTTTTTCCGCCCGAGGTGGAAAAACAGGCGGCTGCCTTGCCGAACAAGGTATTGAAGAAAGACATGGCTGGGCGCGAAGACATTCGTCACTTGCCGCTGGTGACCATCGACGGCGAAACGGCACGCGATTTCGATGATGCGGTGTATTGCGAACCGCTTGGCCGCAGCGGCTTCCGCCTGATCGTTGCGATTGCCGATGTCAGTCATTACGTCAAGCCGCATGACGCGCTCGACACCGAAGGCTATGAACGCGGCAATTCGGTGTATTTCCCGCGCCGCGTTATCCCCATGTTGCCCGAGGCTCTGTCCAATGGCCTGTGTTCGCTGAATCCGGAAGTCGACCGCCTGTCGATGGTGTGCGACATGCAAATTAGCAGCACCGGCAGCATCAAGGAATATCGTTTCTACCCGGCGGTGATTTTTTCGCATGCGCGCCTGACCTACAACCAGGTGTGGGACTGGTTGTCCGCTGCTACCCAGCCCGATGCGAAACAGGCTGCGTTGATGCCGCATTTGCAGGCGCTGGATAAACTCTTCCGCACCTTGCTGAAAGCACGCGCCAAACGCGGCGCGATCGATTTCGGCTCGACCGAAACGCAGATGCAGTTCGACGACGAAGGCAAGATCAAGGCCATCGTGCCGGTGATCCGCAACGACGCTCACCGCATCATCGAGGAATGCATGCTGGCAGCCAACGTGTGCGCGTCGGATTATCTGCACGCCAACCAGCAGCCCGCACTGTTCCGCGTTCACGAAGGCCCGACCCCCGAGAAGCTTGCTGCGCTGCGTGGCTTCATGGCCGAGTTTGGTCTGGATTTGGCGGGCGGTGACAAGCCGCACGCCAAGGATTACGCCACACTGCTGGAGCAGATCAAGCCGCGTCCAGATGCCGGTTTGCTGCAAACCGTAATGCTGCGTTCGCTCAAGCAGGCGGTCTACAGTCCGGACAACAAGGGGCATTTCGGCCTGGCGTACGAGGCTTACACCCACTTCACGTCGCCGATCCGGCGCTATCCGGATTTGCTGGTGCATCGCGGCATCAAGGCGGTACTGCAGGGCGAAAAACTGCCTGGCAAGGGTTTGGTAGAAGTGGGGGTGCATTGCTCGATGACTGAGCGCCGTGCCGACGACGCCACCCGTGATGTCGACGCCTGGCTCAAAACGTATTTCATGCGTGACCGCATCGGCGACGAATACAACGGCACCGTCAGCGCGGTGACCAGCTTCGGGATGTTTGTCGCGCTGGACGAAATCTTTATCGAAGGGCTGGTACATGTCTCCGAGCTCGGTCAGGATTATTTCCATTACGACCAGGGCAAACACTGGATGCTCGGCGAACGCACCGGCAAACGTTACCGTTTGGGTGATCGTGTGCGGATCAAGGTGATGCGCGCCGATATCGAAACCAGCAAAATTGATTTTGCGTTGGTCGAGACGATCGAGTCCGCTGACGACACTACGGAAGCGTTTTCTGCGCCGAAAAAGAAGTCGGGCAGAGCTAAAACGGGCAGCAAAAGGAAATGACCGAGAAGTCCAAGTCGCCAGAGAAACTGATTTACGGTTTCCACGCCGTATTGGCGCGCTTGCGCCACGATCCGGCTGGGGTGCTGGAGATTTATCTCGATCTAACCCGCCGTGATGCACGTTCGCGCGATCTGGTCGCGCAGGCCAAAACCTGCCAGGTCAATCTCGCGCAAGTTGAACCCGCCCGCCTGGCGCGTCTGGTAGGCAAGGACATCAAGCATCAGGGCGTGGTTGCGCGTGTCAAGCCGGTTGCACTGAGTCATTCGCTTGACGACATTCTGGAAAGCATCAAGGGTCCGCCGTTGCTGTTGATCCTTGATGGCGTCACCGATCCGCACAATCTCGGCGCGATTTTGCGTTCCGCCGATGCCTTTGGCGTGCATGCGGTGATCGCACCGAAAGACAATGCCGTCGGCATCAACGCCACTGTTGAAAAAGTCGCCTCGGGCGCCGCCGAAACCGTGCCTTACATCATGGTCACCAACCTGGCGCGCACCATCGAAGAACTGAAGGAACAAAACATCTGGGTCATCGCCGCCGACATGGACGGTGACCAGACCTTGTCCGGCATCGACGCCAAAACCGGCATTGCCTGGGTGCTGGGTTCCGAAGGCGAGGGCATCCGGCGTTTGGTCAAACAAAGCTGCGATCAGGTCGCGCGGATCCCGCTTGGCGGCACGGTCGAAAGCCTCAACGTCTCGGTTTCGGCGGCCTTGTGCCTGTACGAAACGGTACGTCAGCGTAGTTAATGTGGAAATGAAGGTGCCCCACGTTGATGCCGTGGATGGACAGGCTTCTGGCGTCTCTGCTCGCGCGGACAAGGCTTTCCCTTGCCAAGACCGCTTGGGCCCCTCATACTAATTGACCAGACGGGTCTTTTGGTTTGCCTTTTTCCTGGCTATCTTTACTGACATCCGCCACTCGGCGCTGTTGCTGCGGTTCACATTGCGATCTTACGCATCCCCCAGCGCTGGCGCATGGCTCGCCGCGTTATCGGCTTATCATTTTAGGAACACACTATGGCGAAAGAAGAACTTGTAGAAATTGAAGGGGTTGTCAACGAAGTGCTGCCGCAAACACGCTTCCGTGTCACCTTGGACAACGGGGTTGAAATCATCGCCTACGCGTCCGGAAAAATGCGCAAGCACCGCATCCGCATTCTGACCGGCGACAAGGTCACCATTGAAATGTCACCTTACGACCTCACCAAGGGTCGCATCAACTTTCGCCATAAGGACACGCACGTTCAGATGCCGTCCTCGATGCCCAGAAAATACAAGTGATGGAGTTTTGAACGGGCATCGTCCGTTTAACGCGCCATCCAGATCAAGTGCACTCCAGATCGAGTGCATCGTGTTCGGGCAGAAGCCCGCGACGAACACGACGTCCTTCCGGTCAACCCCGCACTTTACGATAAGCCTCCAGCAAGCGTTGATGGATCGCGCTGCCTTCAAAATTGCTGCCTAGCGCAGTCAGTCCAAAAAACCGTTGCTCCTGATTAAACAACGCGAAAGCTGTTTGCAGGGTTTCGCGGCCATATAACAGCGCCAGTGATGCTTCGAACGGACTGGGGTCGGCAAGCTGGGCGAGATCGGCGATGCAGCGATAGACTTTCAAACGCGCTTCGCTGCGCTGGCCGTACTGCGCAATCCAGGCGCAGCCGTCGAGAATGGCGTCATCGTCGCCGATCGCCAGCGCGAGTAGCAGCTTGAGTTCGCCGACGCGGATGTCGGTCCACGGCGAATCGGGGTCGGGGGCGAGTCCGATCAATACAGTCACCAGCCGGTCGTCAGCCAGTTCCAGTTCCTCAATCAGGTCAAGCAGATCGGCGCATTCATCGTCGGTCAATTCAGGCAGACGCGCGAGCGCTGGGCGGATGAGGTTGCCGACGCTGTTGTTTTCGAATTCGAGTTCTTCGACCGGATAAATCTCCGAGACGCCTGGCACCAGAATGCGGCAGTCGTAGACGCCGAGCTGCATGAAGTCAGCGATGTACAGTTCATGCCCGGCTTCGTGCAGCGCGTTCACCGACCACGCATAATCTTCTTCGGTGGTAGTGCCGAAATTCCAGTCGACGAACTCGAAGTCGGGGGTGTCGCGCAGGAACTGCCAGCTGATGACGCCGCTGGAATCGACGAAGTGGATTTCCAGATTTTGCGGATCGGCGATTTCTGTTTCATCAAAACCCGGTGCGGGGAAGCCCGCCAGCGAATCCAGTGCGCGGCCCTGCAGTAGTTCGGTCAGCGCCCGTTCCAGCGCGACTTCAAAGCGCGGATGCGCGCCGAAGCTGGCGAAGCAGCCCTGGTCGTCGGGATGCAGCAGGGTGACGTTCATCACCGGGTACTGGCCGCCGAGCGAGGCGTCCTTTACCAGGATGCCGAAGCCGGCCTCGCGCAGGCCGCGTATGCCGGCGGCAATATGCGGATAGCGGTTGATCACATCTTCAGGTACGTCGGGCAGGCAGAGGCCTTCCTCAATGATGCGGAACTTGATGTGGCGCTCGAAGATTTCGGCCAGCGCTTGGGTACGCGCTTCCATCAGCGTGTTGCCGGCGGACATGCCGTTGCTGACGTATAGATTGCCGATGAGGTTGACCGGGAAATACACCGCTTTGCCGTCGCGCAGCCGCTGGTAGGGAATGGCGCAAATGCCGCGCGCAGCGTTGCCGGAATTCAGATCGATCAACTGGTCGGCGCGTACGCTTTCATCGGGGTTGTAAAGGGTTTGCAATTCCGGGGTGAGCAGTTCGCCTGGCCAGGCGTCGCCGTCTACGGCAAACCAGCGCTCATCCGGCGTGTGGGTGTAGGCCCGCTCGGCCAGCGTCTCGCCCAGATAGAAATGGGTCCAGAAATAATTGGTCGATAGCCGCTCGAAATATTCGCCCAGTGCGCTCGCCCGCGCAGCCAGTTCCGACGCGCCCTTGCCGTTGGTGAACAACAGCGGGCAATCGCGGTCGCGGATGTGTACCGACCACACGCCTTCCACCGGATTGAGCCAGGAGCGTTCCTCGATGTGAAAGCCAATTGTTTCGAGCCTGGATTGCAGCGTGGCAATCGAGGCTTCGAGTGAGGCGTCCTTGCCGGGGATGAAGTGTTCGGTGGTGTGCATGGGAAACTCATTTTCGAATAACTGACAGCATAAGCGACGCGTCAAGCGGGAGCTTGGCCGGTGCGCTGTTCGAATTCCGCTATTACCTGCCGCAGCCGGCTGGCTTCCTGCTCCGGGCGCATCAGCTCACGGCGCTGACGGGTTTGACTGAGCAGGGCGGCGTAAAAGTCAGGGTCGCTTTCAGCCAGCGCCATCAACCGGGCCAGCTGGCGTTCATCGCCGACCGGAAAATAGCCCGGGTAATCCTCGCCCAGCATGCCGACGTTGCCCGCCATGTGCGAGGCCAGCACCGGCACATCCGCCGCCAGAGCTTCACAGATGACATTGGCGCCGCCTTCCATCACCGAACTGATGACCATCAGGTGAGCGCGAGATAAATGGGTGAGCACTGTTCTATGCGGCACTTCGCCGCGCCAGTGCCAGCGCGGCAATTTGTTTTGCGCCATCGCGGCGGTATCGGCCATTGCTTCGCTCAAGGCGCTGCCAAAATGCGTCACTTCAATTTTTGAATCCTTGGGTAGATACGCGGTCGCCAGCGCGGCCCGGAACGGGTCTTTCTCTTCGCGCAGGTGGCCGATCACCAGTACATTGAACGGGTGAGAGGGCTTGTGCGCGATGTCAGGCGATGATTGATAAATCACCCGTGTCTTGGCAGCCAGATGGGGCGCCAGTTCGTCTTCCCCGCGATCCTGCAGCACGATGATCCGGTGCGCGAGTTCTAGCGCCTGCTGGGCATCGGCGTCTTCGTGGATGTCGCGATACAGATCAGTGCCGGTCAGTGCCAGCAACAGCGGGCGGGTCGGAAAGCGCTCGGCGAAGGCGCCGATCGAAGCAAAACTGCGTCGCGCATGCAGCGCCAGCATCAAGTCGGCCGGGCGGCCATCCCATTCCACCTGCGTTCGCACCGTGTGGCCCGCCTCGCGCAGAAAACGCGCCCAGCGCGCGGCGGTGTGCCAGTTGCCGTTGCGATGTTCACGGCCGTAGGGGGTAATCAGGGCGATGCGCATGGTGGCAGTTTACGCCTGGCGTGGCGAATCGCAGATAATCCGCGGATGACCGAAATGCTGATCAGCTCGCGCGACAATCCCTTGTTCAAGCGCTTGAACAAGCTTGCCGACTCTGCGCGCGCGCGGCGCGAAGCACGGATGACGCTGCTCGATGGCGAACACCTGCTAGGCGCATATCTCGATGCGGGCGGCCTGCCGCACACGCTGGTGCGTGCGGCGTCGTTTGGCAGCGAACGGTTCCAACATTGGACCGCGCGTTGCCCGCAGGCCAAAGCGATCGTGCTGCCCGATACGCTGTTCGCTGAACTTGCGCCGGTCGCCACGCCCACCGGTGTGCTCGCCGAGGCCGCCTGGCTGAGCCCGCCCGCGATCGACGCCACGCCGCTGGTTCTCATGCTGGAAGAGATTCAAGATCCCGGTAACCTGGGCGCCATGTTACGCAGCGGTGCGGCGGCGGGCGCCACCCTGGCGGTGCTGTCCAAAGGCTGTCACGACCCGTGGTCACCCAAGGCGTTGCGCGGCGGACAAGGCGCACAATTTGTGCTGCCGATACAGCAGGGGGTCGATCTGTCGGCGTGGCTGAATGCCTTTTCCGGACTCAGCATCGCGTTGGCGCTGGGGGAGTCCAACGATTTCTACGCGCAGGATTACGTGGGTGCGACTGCGCTGATCGTGGGCAATGAGGGAAGCGGCTTGTCCCGCTCCACGACGCAGAATGCGAGCCTGTGTGTGCAAATCCCCATGCCTGGCCGGGTCGAATCGCTGAACGCGTCAGCGGCGGTGGCGGTGGCGATGTTCGAAGTGATGCGGCAACGGCGCCGACACACGAGTGGCGCCGCCTGAGGGGTTGCTCGTCAGGCAGGCTGTTTCAGGGGCCGGAACTGGATGAAGGAGGTGCGCTCACGCGTGCGGGGACGTCGCCCGATATGCCGAGCTCCTGCAGCCAGTGGCAGTTCAGTAGCGTGATGATGTTCTCGGCAGGAGCAGGCCGGCTGATCAAATACCCCTGCACGACCGGACAGCCGAGTTTGTGCAAGGATTCGAGCTGGCTCTGGCTTTCCACCCCTTCAGCAACGGTGCCGAGATTGAGTCCCTTGCACAGGGCGAGAATCGAGTTGACCAGGGCTTCGTTGATCGGGTCGGACTGAATATCCATGACGAAATAACGGTCGATTTTCAGAATGTCGAGCGGGAAGCGTTTCAAATGAGCCAATGATGAATAGCCGGTACCGAAATCGTCGATGGCGATCGTGATGCCCAGTGCTTTCAACTCCAGAATCTTGCGGACGGCGGAGTCAATATCGCCCATCAGGATGCCCTCGGTTAGCTCCAGTTGCAGCGACTGTGGGGGCAATCCAGACTGCTTCAGCGCATGCCGCACATTTTGAATCAAGTCGTCGTGCCAGAATTCCTTGCCGGAAACGTTGACTGCGATGGACAGATCGCTGAATCCGGCGGCATGCCAGCGTGCGGTTTGATTGCAGGCTGTCATCAGCAGCTTGCGCCCGACATTGATGATTTCGCCCGTGTCTTCCAGCAGATCCAGAAAAGCGGCTGGGGCGAGCAAACCCTTGTGCGGATGGTTCCAGCGGATCAGGGCTTCGACGGCATCGGTCCGCCCGGTGTTCAGGTTGACTTGGGGCTGGTAGTAAAAGACGAACTCATTGCGCTCCAGCGCATAGTGCAAGTCGGTATCCAGTTGCAACCTGTCCTCGGCCATGGCATTCATTGCCGCGTCATACAGGTGGTAGCGGTTCTTGCCGCTGCTCTTGGCGTGGTACATCGCGGTGTCGGCATTTTTCAGCAAGTCACTGGAGTTGACGCCATCAGTCGGGTAGATGCTGATGCCAATGCTGCAGCTATTAAACAGTTCGCGTTCGGAGATTTGGTACGGCGCCCCCATGACGGCAAGCATTTTGTCCACGACGTGCAGTATTTGCGTGACCCCATCCACATCGCCGATTACCACCACAAACTCATCGCCGCCCAGTCGCGCGACGATGTCTTCTTCGCGCAAAGCTGCCCGCAGGCGTTTGGCCACTTGGCAAATGAGCTGGTCGCCAACGGCGTGGCCCAGGGTGTCATTGACGCGTTTGAAGTTGTCCAGGTCGATAAACAGTACGCCTATCAAGGTCTTGTGCCGATTGGCATGAACGAGCGCCTGTTCCAGGCGGTCCATGAACAGGCGGCGATTGGGCAGACCGGTGAGCGCATCATGAATGGCCAGATGTTCACGCTCATGGCTGATGCGGGTGGTGTAGCGCAGCACCACGGCCGCAACGATTACGCCCACCAGCAATGCAGCACCGCACAGCAGATACATCCAGAATCGCGCCACCGTTTGCGCCTCATAGGCCTTGTGGCTGGCGGCCCGCGCAACTTCCTGGGTTTCGGTATCAAGCTGGTAGAGCACAGCCAGCACCTGGTTTTGCGCCGGAATGGAGTATTTGATCAGGACGTCTTCAGCTTCTGGATTGTGGTTGGCGCTAATCAGGTCGATGACCTGTTCCTGGATCGGCTGGGCAATTTTGATCAGCTGTTGTTGCTTGAGGATCAGTTTCTGCTCCTGCTTGTTCAGCCGCATGTCCTGGAGTGCCAGGCGTGCGACGGCATACTCCGCCCCTTGTTCGTTGAACCGGATTAACAGTTCGTCCCGCTCGAAGGGGTCATCAATTTTGGTGAGCATGAGCATGATGAGCGTGCGTTCACGTGCCGAGGTCACCATGGTTTTGGTGAGGTTTTGTTTGCGCATGTGAACGTCGACAACCGTCTTGAGGTTGTCTGTGGTGACATCCAACTGGCTGAGCCCAATCATCGTGACAAACAAAATGAGAAGCAGTTGTGCGATGAATCCCGCGAGCAGAGCCGCCCCCCAGGCTACCGGACGTAAATGGCGTGACGAGGTGTCGGGTTGAGCGGGCATGACGCTTAATCAGGGAAGGATGGGGCGGCGCGCAGCGCAGCCTGACGTATGGGTGGACTAACGCTTAACGGTTCTTTTTCTTCGGAATATAGGGTGGGCGGGATATTTATGGATGGGATTCGCGCTGGCAGCTGGCCAGGGTGGGTAGATCACAATCGCTGCGACAGTGGCGTTAAGTGTGGCGCAAGCGCGCGGCGATTTCTTCCACCGACATGCGGGTGGTGTCGAGGACCGGAACTGCGTGGTATTTGAACAGGCGCTCGGCAGCCTCGAGTTCTTCCCGGCATTGAGCCAGGCTGGCGTAGCGGCTGTCGGGGTAGCGTGCCTGGCGGATGGCGGCAAGACGCTCGGCCGACAGGGTCAGCGCGCGCAGCCGGGGTAGATGGGCGAGCAATATATGGGGCAGGCTGGGGTGCGTCAGGTCATCCGGGGTGAGCGGGTAGTTGGCAACCCGCAGCCCATACTGCAGGGCGAGGTAGAGCGCCGTGGGGGTTTTGCCGACACGCGAGACGCCGATCAGCGTCAGGTCGGCCTGATCGAGCCGTTGCGGCTGCAAGCCATCGTCCAGCGCCAGGCTGAAGTTGACCGCGTCCATGCGTGATTCGTAGTCGTTCGCCATGCTGTGGATCCGCCCGCTGCTGGGGATGGCTGGCTGGCCCAGCGCGGTTTCCACGGCAGGGGCGACGAGATCGAAAATATCGAATAGGCTGGCGCTGCTATCACGCAGGACGGCGCGCAGGGCAGGATCGGTCAGCGAGGAAAACACTAGCGCGCCGGGCGTGCCGGCAATCCGTGCAGCGGCTGCCTGCACCTTCTCAAGGCTGTCGATGAAAGGCAGCGCAATCAGGCTAAACTCAAGCGCAGGAAACTGCGACAGCACGCTCTTGGCCACCGCCTCGACGGTGACGCCAGTGTGATCGGATACGCAGAATACGAATCGTGGATTCATGGAGTGGATGATGCAGGAATGGATTGAACGCAGCCTGTCTGACTATATCGTTTCGCTGGATGAACTGTCGATGGCCGACGTGCCGCGCGTGGGCGGCAAGAATGCGTCGCTGGGCGAGATGATCGGCAATCTGGCCGGCGCGGGCGTCAAGGTGCCGGGTGGCTTCGCTACGACGGCGCAGGCGTTCTGGGATTTTCTCGATCACAACGGTTTGCGCGCACGCATCAATGCGCGGCTGGCGGCGCTGGATGTGGCGGACGTGACGGCGCTGGCGCAGGCGGGCGCGGAGATCCGCACCTGGGTGGAGGCGGCTGCTTTGCCGGCGGCACTGGAAACTGGGCTGCGCGGTGCGTATCGCGCCCTCGGCAATGCCGTGTCGGTGGCGGTGCGCTCGTCGGCTACGGCGGAAGACCTGCCCGACGCCTCGTTTGCCGGCCAGCAGGAAACCTATCTGCATGTGCAAGGCGAAGATGGCCTGCTCCTGTATGTGAAAAAGGTCTTCGCTTCGCTCTACAACGACCGCGCTATTG
>JAANCK010412324.1_pt1 | contig 17268 bp, 14 predicted proteins | sample 7277841 | NCBI WGS metagenome assembly JAANCK01 (sample SAMN14222788, study PRJNA588281) | permafrost metagenome | isolation source: Arctic cryosol methane SIP | place: Canada:Nunavut | collected 2015-07 | reverse complement strand
GGCCTGAGATGAGCGGGCGCCATTTCCCGCGGCCGCCGCGGGAATGCGCGGCTGGCGGGCTGAGGTGGAAGGGGGCCAATGAGTCTTTTTGAACTGTTTGCGCAGGGCGACGCCGTGACCAGGGCCGTGGCCGCGCTGCTGCTGGCCATGTCGGTGGCCAGCTGGGTTGTGATCCTGTGGAAGGCCTGGCTGTTGCGACGCGCCAGCCGCGACGTTGGCCGCAGCACCGCGATCTTCTGGCAGTCGCCGTCGGTCGGCGAGGGCCAGCAGCGAGTCGGGGCGTTCGACCGTCAGGCCCTGGTGCTGCCGCTGATCGCCGCGACCCAGGTCCAGGCGCAGGGATCGCTGGCGGCCGCGGGGGATCGCGCGCAACAGCTGACCCGGGTCCTGCGCGATGCCCTGCACGGGGTGCTGGACAAACTGCAGTTCGGCCAGGTGCTGCTGGCCACCGTCGGCTCCACCGCGCCGTTCGTGGGGCTGCTGGGCACCGTCTGGGGCATCTATCACGCGCTGACCGGAATCGCCGCCGCGGGCCAGATCTCGATTGACAAAGTGGCGGGCCCCGTCGGTGAATCCCTGATCATGACGGCTGCCGGGCTCGCAGTCGCGATTCCCGCAGTGCTCGGTTACAACGTGTATGGCCGGCTGATCGGCCGCATCGAGGCCGATCTTGAGGGCTTCGCCCGCGACCTGCGCGAACTGATGACTCATCCGGTCGGACCGGTGGGCACCCCATGAGCGCGGCCGGACTCTGCCAGTGCGCCTCGGCTGCAGCCGCAAGCGTGGGGGTCTTTTGACTTTCGGCCGGCTGCAGCGCACCCAGGGCCCCCAGCCCATGAGCGACATCAACATGACGCCGCTGGTCGACGTCATGCTGGTGCTGGTGGTGATCTTCATCATCACGGCGCCTTTGCTCGCCAGCTCGATCCGGCTCGACCTGCCGCGCACCGACGCCGCCAAGCCCAATGACGCGCCGGCCTTCGTCACCGTGGTGCTGGATCGCTCGGGCGCCACTTACCTGGACGAGCAGGCCATCAGCCCGCAGGCGCTGGTCGAGCGGCTGACCCAGGCCGCGCAGCGCAACCCGGAGACCGAGATTCACCTGCGGGCCGACCAGGCCGTGCCCTATGGGCGGGTGGTCGAGATCATGGGCGCGGCGCAGAAGGCCGGGTTGAACCGCATCGGCTTCGTGGCCGACCCCGGCGAGCCGGCGCGCTAGCGCGCCCGTAAAATCCCTTCAGGCCGGGCCTATCCTCCGGCACCCCCCATATGCAAGAGAAATACAACCCTTCAGAGGTCGAGCGTGCCGCGCAGGCGTCCTGGAACGCGCGCGACGCCTACCGGGTGACCGAGGACGCGCGCAAGAAAAAGTTCTATGCCTGCTCGATGCTGCCCTATCCCAGCGGCAAGCTGCACATGGGACACGTGCGCAACTACACCATCAACGACATGCTCGCGCGCTATCTGCGCATGAACGGCTACAACGTGCTGATGCCCATGGGCTGGGACGCGTTCGGCCTGCCGGCGGAAAACGCGGCGCTGAAGAACAAGGTGCCACCCGCCAAGTGGACCTACGACAACATCGCCTACATGAAGCAGCAGATGCAGGCGATGGGGCTGGCGATCGACTGGTCGCGCGAGGTCGCCACCTGCGACCCCTCTTACTACAAGTGGAACCAGTGGCTGTTCCTGAAGATGCTGGAAAAGGGCATCGCCTACCGCAAGACCCAGGTGGTGAACTGGGACCCGGTGGACCAGACCGTGCTGGCCAACGAGCAGGTGATCGACGGCAAGGGCTGGCGCACCGGCGCCGAGGTCGAAAAGCGCGAGATCCCGGGCTACTACCTGAAGATCACCGACTACGCCGAGGAGCTGCTGGACCACGTGCGCAACCGGCTGCCGGGCTGGCCGGAGCGGGTCAAGCTGATGCAGGAGAACTGGATCGGCAAGAGCGAGGGCGTGCGCTTCGCCTTCACCCACGGCATCCGCGATTTCGAGGGAAAGCTGATCGGCGACGGCCGCATGAACGTGTTCACCACCCGCGCCGACACCATCATGGGCGTGACATTCTGCGCGGTGGCGCCCGAGCATCCGCTGGCTGCGCACGCGGCGCGAACCAACGCCAGGCTGGCCAGTTTCATCGAGGAGTGCAAGAAGGGCGGCACCACCGAGGCCGAGCTGGCACTGCGCGAAAAGGAAGGGATGCCCACCGGGCTGGTGGTGTTCCACCCGCTGACCGGGGAGCCGATCGACGTGTGGGTCGGCAACTACGTGCTGATGGGCTATGGCGACGGCGCGGTGATGGGCGTGCCGGGCCACGACGAGCGCGACTTCACCTTCGCGCTGAAATACAACCTGCCGATCCTGCAGGTGGTCCACGTCGACGGCGAGCACTACGACTACAGGCAGTGGCAGGACTGGTACGCCGACAAGGAGCGCGGCGTCACGATCAACTCGGATATCTACAGCGGCTTCAGCTACCCGGACGCGGTGCGGGCGATTGCCCACGCGCTGAAGCAAAAGGGCCTGGGCGACAAGCAGACCACCTGGCGGTTGCGCGACTGGGGCATCAGCCGGCAGCGCTACTGGGGCACGCCGATCCCGATCATCCATTGCGACGAGCACGGCGCGGTGCCGGTGCCCGAGCGCGACCTTCCGGTGGTGCTGCCGCTGGACTGCGTGCCCGACGGATCGGGCAATCCGCTGAACAAGCGCGCCGATTTCGTCAATGCCAAGTGCCCGGTCTGCGGCAAGGACGGGCGGCGCGAGACCGACACCATGGACACTTTCGTCGACTCGTCCTGGTACTACATGCGCTACTGCGACCCGAAGAACGACGAGGCCATGGTGGGCGAGGGCGCGGCGTACTGGATGCCGATGGACCAGTACATCGGCGGCATCGAGCACGCGATCCTGCACCTGCTGTATGCGCGGTTCTGGACCAAGGTCATGCGCGACTTCGGCCTGGTCCAGGCCGACGAGCCTTTCACCAAGCTGCTGACCCAGGGCATGGTGCTGAACGAGGCTTTCGTGCGCGCCGGCGACAAGGCGGGCAAGCAGTACTTCTGGGCCCACGACCTGGACATCCTGCGCGACGAGCACGCCAAGGTGATCTCGGCCACGGCCAAGGCCGACGGCCTGCCGGTCGCCTACGAGGGCTGGACCACGATGTCCAAGTCCAAGAACAACGGCGTCGACCCGCAGGACCTGATCGAGAAATACGGCGCCGATACCGCGCGCCTGTACACCATGTTCACCGCGCCGCCGGAGGCGACGCTGGAATGGAACGACGCGGCGCTCGAGGGCTCCTTCCGCTTCATGAAGCGGGTCTGGAACTTCGGGCACAGGCTGGCGGCTGCCGGCGACCAAGGCGCCGGCAAGTTGGCCGGCATCGGCAAGCAGGGCAAGGCCTTGCGCTTCGACGTCCACACCGTGCTCAAGCAGGTCGACTACGACTATCAGCGCATGCAGTACAACACCGTGGTGTCCGGCGCGATGAAGCTGCTGAATGCGCTGGAAGATTTCAAGGGAAATTGGGCCCCCACGCTCGGGGCTGACGCCCCAGCGGCGCTGAAGAGCGAACCCGGCGACTATGCGGCCGTGCGCGAAGGTTTCGGCATCCTGCTGCGCGTGCTGTACCCGGTGACCCCGCACATCGCGCACGAACTGTGGCACGCGCTGCATTACGCCAGGGACCAGGGCGAATTGCTTGACGCGCCCTGGCCCAAGGTGGACGAAAAGGCCCTGGTGCAGGACGAGATCGAGCTGGTGCTGCAAATCAACGGCAAGCACCGCGGCGCGGTGCGGGTGCCGGCCCATGCCTCGCGCCACGAGATTGAGAAGCTGGCCCTGGCCAGCGCCGATTTTGCCAAGCATGCGGGCGACGCCCAGCCCAAGAAGGTGATCGTGGTGCCCGGCCGGCTGGTCAACGTGGTGCTTTGAGCATGGATGCCCGCCTGCCCGCGACCTCGCCTCACGCGCTGCGGCGCACCTTGCTGCTTGGCGCCGTAGCCGCCCCCGTCGTGCTGGCCGGCTGCGGCTTCCAGCTGCGCCGGGCGCCCGACTTCGCCTTCACGACGATCTACGTTGCGGTCGCGCCCGAGTCGGCGCTGGGCCAGGAGCTCAAGCGCAGCATCGCTTCTGCCGGCAAGGTGGCCGTGCTTGGCGACATCCAGGCCAACTCGGCACAGGTGATCCTGGACGTGCTGGCCGACCAGCGCGAGAAGGTGGTGGTCGGCCTGAACACCAGCGGCCAGGTGCGCGAGTTCCAGCTGCGCACCCGGGTCAAGTTCAAGCTGCGCACGCCGCAGGGCAAGGAACTGATTCCCGAGACCGAACTGCTGCAGCAGCGCGACATCAGCTACAACGAAACGGCCGCCCTGTCGAAGGAGGGCGAGGAGGGCCTGCTGTACCGCGACATGCAAAGCGACATCGTGCGACAACTATTGCAGCGGCTGGCCGCAGTCAAGTCCATCTAGTCTTATGGAGCTGGACCGCGCCGACCTCACGCTGCTCGATGCCCTGCAGCGCGACGGCCGCGCCACGATCCAGTCGCTGTCCGAAGCGATCCACCTGTCGGCGCGCGCCACGCTGAACCGCGTGCGCAAGCTCGAGGAGCAGGGGCTCATCGAGGGCTATCGCGCCCTCGTCAGCCGGCGGGCGCTGGGCGAACAGGTCTGTGTCTTCGCCGAGATCGCGCTCAAGGACCAGCGCCAGTCCTCGGTGCAGCGTTTCGAACGGAAGATGGCCGCGGCGCCCGAGGTGGTGTCCTGCCATGTGGTCAGCGGCCGCTACGACTACCTGGTGCGCATCGCCTGCCCGCACCTGGATCACTACCACAGCCTGATCAACAGCTGGCTGGACGACGCGACGCTCGGCGTCGAGAAGATCGTCACCAACATCGAACTGCAGACGATCAAGGAGTTCGCCGGCTTTCCACTGCCGGGAACCACAACGCGCCGGCGCTGAGGCTGACGCCGCGATTCAGCGCCGTCCGACGTCACTTCCGTTTCGGAAGCGCCTCGCTGGAATTGATGCGGTTGCCGCCGTGCCCGGGGCCTGGATTCACGCCGGCCGCAGCGCTGTCGGCCCTAGACTGGGACTCAACCAGAAGGGACCGATCATGGACGCCAGCACCACCTCCGAACTCCATCCCGGCGCTTGCACCACCGAGGCGTTCGTGGCCAAGGAAGCGCGTTTCGGCGCCAAGAACTACCGGCCGGTGCCGGTGGTCGTCGACCGCGCGCGCGACTGCCTGGTCTGGGACGTCGAGGGCCGCGAATACGTCGACATGATGAGCGCGTATTCCGCCGTCAGCCACGGCCATCTCCATCCCCGCGTCGTTGCCGCCGCCCAGCGCCAGCTGGAACGGGTGGCGGTCACTTCGCGCGCCTATCACGGCACCACGCTGGGTCCGTTCCTGGAAAAGCTGTGCGCGGTGACCGGCTTCGAGCGCGCGCTGCCGATGAACACCGGCGCCGAGGCGGTGGAAACCGCGATCAAGTGCGCGCGGCGCTGGGGCCACCGGGTCAAGGGCATCGCCGAAGGCCAGGCCGAGATCCTGGTGGCGCGCGGCAACTTCCACGGCCGCACCAGCACCATCATCGGATTCTCGAGCGAGGCCGACTACCGCTCCGGTTTCGGGCCGTTCGCGCCCGGCTTCGCGCACTTCGACTTCGGCGACATGGCCAGCGTGCGGGCGGCGACCCATCCCAACAGCTGCGCGGTCCTGGTCGAACCGATCCAGGGCGAGGCCGGCGTGATCGTTCCCCCGCCGGGCTTCTTCGCGGAACTGCGCGAATGGTGCAGCCGCAACAACATGCTGCTGATCATCGACGAAGTGCAATCGGGCCTGGGCCGCACCGGGCGCTGGTTCGCATTCGAGCACGAAGGCATCCGCCCCGATGCGCTGATCCTGGGCAAGGCGCTGGGTGGCGGGCTGTTGCCAGTCAGCGCCTTCCTGGCCGACGACTGGGTGATGAACGTGTTTGATCCCGGCAGCCACGGCTCCACCTTCGGCGGCAACGCCCTGGCCGCCGCCGTGGCGCTGGAAGCCTTGCAGGTGATCGAGGACGAACAGCTGGTGGCCCGCAGCGCGGAACAGGGCGAGTACCTGCTCGCCAAATTGCGCGACGTGATGGCCGAAGGCGGCCCGCTGATCCGCGCCGTGCGCGGCCGCGGGTTGTGGGCCGGCGTCGACATTGAACCGGCCTATGCCACGGCGCGCGAGTTGGTCGAGCGGCTGGCAGCGCACGGTGTGCTGTCCAAGGAGACCCACGAGACGGTGATCCGCTTCGCGCCGCCGCTGACGATCACGCGGCCGCTGATCGACCGCGCCGTCGCCGTCTTCCGCCGGGTCGTGCTGGACAAGCGCGCCGAGCTCGGCTTGGCCCCAGGCGGCTTGGCCACCTCGAAGGCCACTGAAGCCGTTGCCGAGTTGGCGACCTGAGGCCCGCTCGCCGGGCAGTTCGCGAAGTGGAAGCAGCCGCCGGTGGTACGGATTGCCGCGGCTTTAAACTCGTCCCATGCAGCTTGCCGCCGCCCAACTGAGCCAACACCTGCAACGGGGACTGAGGTCGCTCTACGCGGTGCATGGCGACGAGCCCCTGCTGATCCAGGAAGCGGCTGACGCCATCCGCGCCGCCGCGCGGGCCCAGGGCTACACCGAGCGCACGGTGCACACCGTGGCCGGCGCGCATTTCGACTGGAGCGAGGTCCTCGCTGCTGGCGGGTCGCTCAGCCTGTTCGCCGAGCGGCAGATCGTCGAGATCCGCATTCCCTCGGGCAAGCCGGGCAAGGACGGCAGCCCGGCCTTGCAGCAGCTGGCCGAAAGCGCCGTGGGCAACGAGGGCACCCTCACGCTGGTGCTGTTGCCCCGGCTGGACAAGGCGACCCGCACCGGCGCCTGGTTCGGCGCGCTGGAAAGCCATGGCGTGACCATCCAGGTCGAGCCGGTCGAGCGTGCGGCGTTGGGGTCCTGGATCGCGCAACGCCTGGCGCAGCAAACCCAGCGGGTGATGAGCGGCGAGGAGGGGCAGCGCACGCTGCAGTTCTTCGCCGACCGGATCGAGGGCAACCTGCTGGCGGCCCATCAGGAAATCCAGAAGCTGGCGCTGCTCTATCCCGCCGGCGAATTGAGCTTCGCCCAGGTCGAAGGCGCGGTGCTCAATGTCGCGCGTTACGACGTGTTCAAGCTCTCGGAAGCGGTGCTGGCCGGCCAGGCGGCGCGGGTGCAGCGCATGCTGGACGGCTTGCGGGCCGAGGGCGAGGCCGAAGTGCTGGTGCACTACACCCTGGCCGAGGACATCCGCGCATTGAAACGGGTGAAGGACGCGATGGCGGCTGGGAGGCCGCTGCCGATGGCGCTGCGCGAGCAGCGGGTCTGGGGCCTGAAGGAGCGGCTGTTCGAGCGCGTGCTGCCGCGCTTGACCGCAACCACCCTGGACAACCTGCTGCATTCGGCGCACCTGGTGGACGGCATCGTCAAGGGCCTGAAGGTGCCCGACTGGCCGTCCGACGGCTGGCAGGCGCTGCATCGGCTGGCGTTCGCCCTGTGCCGCGAATGCGCTCCGGTCGTCGCGGCCGAGCGCAAGTCCCCGGCGAGTGGCGCTGCACCGTCAATGTCCCCAACCTAGCGCTACGCCGGCGGGCGAGGGGATAATCGCGCCATGAATGCGCTGAACGTCGCCGAGTACATGCAAACGCTGGGTCTGCGCGCGCGTGAGGCGTCGGCCGAGATGGCGCGCTCGGATACCGCCACCCGCAACCGCGCGCTGCGTGCCCTGGCGGGCCTGTTGCGCGCCAATGTGCAGGCGCTGCAAACCGACAACGCGGTCGACCTGGCGCGCGCCGTCGCGGCGGGGCTGGCAGCGCCAATGGTCGACCGCCTCAAGCTCACGGCCGCGATCATCGAGACCGTGGCGCTGGGCTGCGACCAGCTCGCCGCCATGCCCGACATCGTGGGCGAGGTCACCAGCCTGAAGCAGCAGCCCAGCGGCATTCGCGTCGGGCAGATGCGCGTGCCGATCGGCGTGTTCGGCATGATCTACGAGAGCCGTCCCAACGTCACCATCGAGGCCGCCAGCCTGTCGATCAAGAGCGGCAATGCCTGCATCCTGCGCGGCGGCTCGGAAGCCATCGCATCCAACCAGGCCCTGGCCCGGCTGGTGCAGCAGGCTTTGGGGCAGGCCGGCCTGCCGCAGGAGGCGGTGCAACTGGTGCAGACGGTGGATCGTGAAGCGGTAGCCCAGCTGATCGCCATGCCGCAGTTCGTGGACGTGATCATCCCGCGCGGCGGCAAGGGCCTGATCGAGCGCATCAGCCGCGATGCCCGGGTTCCGGTGATCAAACACCTCGACGGAAATTGCCATGTCTACGTGGACGATCCCTGCGACGTGGAGATGGCGGTGCAACTGGCCGACAACGCCAAGACCCAGAAGTACAGCCCTTGCAATGCCGCCGAGGGCCTGGTCGTCGCCCGCGGTATGGCCGAGGAATTCCTGCCGCTGATCGGCACGGTCTATGCGACCAAGAACGTCGAGATGCGCTGCGACGCCGAGGCGCGGGCCATCCTGGCCGGCGTGCCGGGGGCCAACGTCAGGCACGCGAGCGAGCAGGACTGGTCGGAGGAATACCTCGCGCCCATCATCAGCGTCAAGGTGGTGGCCGGGCTCGATGAGGCGATCGCGCACATCAATCGGTACGGCAGCCATCACACCGACGCCATCGTCACGCGCGACCACATGAATGCGCAGCGCTTCCTGCGCGAGGTCGATTCCGCCAGCGTCATGGTCAATGCCAGCACCCGCTTCGCGGACGGCTTCGAATACGGCCTGGGCGCCGAGATCGGCATCAGCACCGACAAGTTCCACGCCCGCGGCCCGGTCGGCCTGGAAGGCCTCACTTCGCTCAAGTGGGTGGTCCTCGGCCAGGGTGAGATTCGCAGCTAGATGCGCGACTTCTGGCCGCATTGCGGCTACAACCTGCTGGCCCAGGATGCGGGCGGCCAGCTCATCGTCACCGACGACTTCCTGCGCAACCTGATGGACGGCCCGGAGCTGGCGCCGGTCGCGCAATCCTGCGCCGGCGAGCTGGCGTTGCACCGGCGCCTGCTGGACCAGCCCCGGGCCGAGGTGGACACCCGCGAGCTGGCCGCACTGCAAGACGTGGACGCGCGCGAAAACTATGCGATCTGGCTGCGGTTCCGCCAGCGCCTGCTGGCCCGGCCCACCCTGGAGGGCAGTTACCTGGGGTTGTTCCAGGGCGAGGGCGTCGATGTGCCGCCGGTGTTCGTGCATCGGCTCACCCAGGTGCTGCTGCGCCACGTCCTGGGCGGCCAGGCAACCGCGATGCAGGCCCGTGCCGCCGAAATGCTGTATCGCACCCAGCGCATCGCGGTGCAGGACGATGGCCGGGTGATGGCAGCCGACGAGGAGACCGTCGATCGGCAGGCGGTCTCGCCGCACTTCGGTACCCTGGGCGAATTGTTGAAGCAAGGCGGAGCACCGCTGCGCAGCGCCGAACTCGACGTGATGCGCTCCGGAAACGCCGAGACCTATTGGGAGCGCGACCAGAACCATGACCTGGTCGTCTGCCTCAACCACGGCGAGCCGGCGCTGGACGCGCTCTGCCGTGTGTTGGAGCGCTGGGTCCGGCACCTCCTGGGGACCGAAGTACGCATTGCAGTGGAGCGCGAGATCGACGACGAGCGGTGGGTCTGGCATGTCGGCCTGGATGCGCAGGCCAGCTCGGTGTTGAACGACCTGTACCAGAGACGGGACGTGAGTGCCGAGCGGATGGCGTCGCTGTTGTGTTTGTTCAGCCTGGAATTCGAGCAGCCGCAGCGGATGCGCCCCGAAATCGCCGGCAGCCCGGTGTACCTGGCCCTGGCCATGGACGTCGGGCGACGACTGAAGCTCAAGCCGCAGAACCTGCTGGTCAACCTGCCGCTGGCGCGACTGGCCTGAGCGCCGCCGCCTTGCAAGGCGGCGCTTCGCCCCTACATCCCTACAATCTGGGACCGTATCCCAATAGCACGACAAGGCCCGCATGGTTCCCCATCTCATCACCGCGCTGACCGGGTCCATCAACGAACTCGAGCAGCGCGTCCTCGACTCCATGCCGGCGATCGAACGCTGGTTCCGCCTGGAGTGGATGGAGCACACCCCGCCCTTCTATTGTTCGGTGGACATCCGCAACGCCGGCTTCAAGCTCGCGCCGGTGGACACCAACCTGTATCCCGGCGGCTGGAACAACCTCACACCGGAGATGCTGCCGCTGGCCGTGCAGTCGGCGATGGCCGCGATCGAGAAGATCTGCCCGGAAGCCAAGAACCTGCTGGTGATACCGGAACACACCCGCAACACCGCTTACCTGAGCAACCTGGCCCAGCTCAAGCGGATCTTCCACATGGCCGGGTTGAACGTGCGCATCGGCTCCATCAGTCCGGACATCAAGGCGCCCACCCGCATCGAGCTGCCCGGCGGCGAAGTGGTCGTGCTGGAGCCGGTGGTGCGCAGCAAACGCCGGCTGGGGCTGAAGGATTTCGATCCCTGCACGATCCTGCTCAACAACGACCTGTCTTCCGGCATCCCCGGCATCCTGGAGGACATCCACGAGCAGTACCTGCTGCCGCCGCTGCACGCCGGCTGGTCGGTGCGCCGCAAGAGCAATCATTTCCACAGCTACGAGGAGGTGTCCAAGCGCTTCGGCAAATTGCTGGGGATCGATGCGTGGCTGATCAATCCGCTGTTCAACAAGTGCGCCGAGGTCAATTTCACCCAAGGCACCGGCATGGAGTGCCTGACCACCAACGTCGATGCGCTGCTGGCCAAGATCCGCAAGAAATACAAGGAATACGGCATCAACGAGAAGCCCTTCGTCGTGGTCAAGGCCGACAACGGCACCTACGGCATGGGCATCATGACGGTGCACGACGCGAAGGAACTCGACGAGCTGAGCCGCAAGACCCGCGACCGGATGTCCGAGGTCAAGGGCGGCCAGCCGGTGAGCGACGTCATCATCCAGGAAGGGGTGCTGACCAACGAGCGGGTCAACGACGCGGTGGCCGAGCCGGTGGTCTACACCATGGACCGCTACGTGGTGGGCGGCTTCTACCGGGTCCACGCGGAGCGAGGCATCGACGAGAACCTCAATGCCCCGGGCGCCAGTTTCGTGCCGCTGGCATTCGCCGAGAGCACCCGGCTGCCCCAGCCCGGGGTCAAACCCGGGGCCAGCGCACCCAATCGCTTCTACATGTATGGGGTCATCGGGCGGCTGGCGATGCTGGCGGCCAGCTACGAGCTGGAAGCCACGGATCCCAACGCCGAGGTGTACGACTGATCCACCGGAAAGCCACGTTGTTGCGCTGCAACATTGGTGGCGCCTTTCCGGTGGGCCCGGGCGCACAATAGCGGTCCCAAAGTTACCAACCCCGCGGGCCAGCGGCCGCCAAGACGGGGGCATTCAGTGCAAAGCTCGAAATCCTCGCTGCCGGCGCTGACGCTGGGTGCCATCGGCGTCGTCTACGGCGACATCGGGACCAGCGTCCTCTATGCCCTCAAGGAAGTCTTCGCTTCCGGGCGCGTGCCCTTCACCACCGGCAACGTCTACGGGATCCTGTCGATATTCTTCTGGACGCTGACGGTGATCGTCTCGATCAAGTACGTGGTGCTGGTGCTGCGCGCCGACAACCATGGCGAAGGCGGGCTGATCGCCATGCTGGCGCTGGCCTCCACGTCGGTGAAGGACCGGCCGAAGCTGCGCAGCGTGCTGCTGGTGATCGGCATCTTCGGCACCTGCCTGTTCTACGGCGACGGGGTGATCACACCGGCGATTTCGGTGCTGTCGGCCATCGAGGGCCTGGAGGTCGTTTCGCCGCGGTTCAAGACCTACGTGATTCCGCTGACGCTGGCGGTGCTGTTCTTCCTGTTCATCGTGCAAAAGCGCGGTACGGCCGGGATCGGGCGTTTCTTCGGTCCCATCACCCTGGTCTGGTTCGCCGCCATCGCCGTGCTGGGGGTCGCCCACATCGCGCACAACCCGGAAATCCTGAAGGCGCTGAGCCCGCACTACGCCGTGCTGTTCATCCTGCACGACCCGTTCGACACCTTCATCATCCTGGGCGCTGTGGTGCTGTGCGTCACGGGCGCGGAGGCGCTCTACGCCGACCTGGGTCACTTCGGCAAGAAGCCGATCCGGCTCGCCTGGTTCGCCATCGTGATGCCGGCGCTGACGCTCAATTATTTCGGCCAGGGCGCGCTGCTGCTGAAGAACGCCGACGCGGTGAAGAACCCGTTCTTCCTGATGGCACCCGAATGGGTGATCCTGCCGCTGGTGGGCCTGGCGACCATGGCCACGGTGATCGCATCGCAGGCCATGATCACCGGCGCCTTCAGCGTCACCAAGCAGGCGGTGCAGCTGGGCTACCTGCCGCGGCTGCAGATGCGGCACACCAGCGTGCGCGAGACCGGCCAGATCTATGTGCCGTTCATCAACTGGGGCCTGTTCGTCGCGATCGTGCTGGCGGTGGTGATGTTCCGCTCCTCCAGCAACCTGGCGGCCGCCTACGGCATCGCGGTGACCAGCGACATGCTGATCACCACCGTCCTCACCTTCTTCGTCATCCGCTACGGCTGGCGTTACCCGCTGTGGCTGTGCATCTCGGCGACCAGCGTGTTCTTCATGGTCGACTTCACCTTCTGGGCGTCCAACCTGTTGAAGCTCGAGCAGGGCGGCTGGTTCCCGGTGCTGATCGGCGCCGCGGTGTTCACGCTCATGATGACCTGGAAGAAAGGCCGCGCACTGCTCAACGAAAAGCTCAAGGCCGATTCGATCGATCTCAAGAGCTTCCTGGAGGCGGTGTTCGTCAATCCGCCCACCCGCGTCGAAGGCACCGCGGTATTCCTCACCGCCGAGCCCGGGACGGTGCCCAATGCGATGCTGCATAACCTCAAGCACAACAAGGTGCTGCACGAGCACAACCTGTTCGTCACGGTGCAAAGCCACGAGGTGCCGTGGATCGGCATGAACAAGCGGGTGGAGATCGAATCGCTGGGCCACAGTTGCTGGCAGGTGACGCTGCACTACGGCTTCAAGAACGACCCCGATGTCCCGCGCGCCCTGGAGCAGATTCGCGCCCGCGGCTGCGAGATCGAGCACATGAAGACCAGCTATTTCCTCTCGCGCGACACCGTCGTGCCGAGCATCGGCCGGGGCATGGCGCCGTGGCGCGAGAAACTGTTCGCGCAGATGCACCACAACGCCAGCGGGGCCGCCGACTTCCTGAACCTGCCGAACAACTCGGTGGTGGAACTGGGCTCGAAGATCGAAATTTAGTTGGCTTGCATTCGAAAAATTTCTTGAACGCAGAGGGCGCAAAGATCACGCAAAGATCGCAGAGGAGAAATCCTTCGATGGTTTCTCTGCGTCCTCTGCGCATCCTCTGCGCCCTCTGCGTTCAAAATATCTCGGCGAGCCACTAACCTAAGTCGATTCGATGCCACGTACGATTTCGGCGGTCATCGTCGCGGTGGTGCCGGACCCGCGGATGTCGCCAGTCCTGGCTTTCGGGTCTGCCAGTGTTGCGATGATGGCGCGCTGCATGGAATCGGCGGCCGCCACCGCTTGCGGAATGCCGCGGCGGCGGCCCAGCCAGTCGAGCAGCATCCGGGCCGAATCGATCATGGCGTAGGGATTGGCCCGGCCGGTGCCTGCGATGTCCGGTGCCGACCCGTGGGTCGCCTGCGCCATCGCGAAGTCGCCGTCGCCGATGCAAAGTCCCGGAGCCATGCCCAGGCCACCGACCAGTCCCGCGGCCTCGTCGGTCAGGATGTCCCCGAACATGTTGGTGGTGACCACCACGTCGAAGCTCTGCGGATCGCGCACCAGCCGCATGGCCATGGTGTCGACGATGACCTCGTTCACGGTCACGTCCGGAAAATCGCGAGCCGCCTTGTAGCACTCCTCGACGAACATCCCGCAGCCGAGCTTGAACACCGTGTTCTTGTGCACCAGCGTCAGCAGCTTGCGGCGGCTGCGCGCCAGCGCCAGCGCCACCCGCGCCACCCGGTTGCTGCCCAGGCGGGTGATCACCCGCACCGAGATCGTCATGTCCTCGGTCGGCCGGAACTCGCCCGAACCGGCCACCACGTTGCGGTCCGGCTGGAAGCCTTCGTTGTTCTCGCGCACGATGACCAGGTCGACGCCGTCGTGCAGGCAGCCGATGCCCGGGTACGAGCGGGTCGGCCGGACATTGGCGAACAGGTTGAAGTGCTTGCGCATGATCGGATGCGGATTGATCGCGCCCGGTCCCTTCGGGTAGTCCCGATGGCCGATCGGGCCCAGCACGAAGCCGTCCATCGTTGCCAGCGTTTCCAGGGTGCCTTCCGGCAGGGTCGAGCCGTGGCTGTCCAGCGCGCGGCGACCGATCGGCAGCGGCCGCCAGTCGATGCGCAGGCCGTGGCGCGCCGCTGCGGCGGACGCAACCGTCACGGCGGCGGGGACGATTTCATGGCCGATGTCGTCGCCGTTCAGGACGCCGAGGACCAGAGAGGCATCATGCATGAAGCCGTCCTTCCGTGTGGGATGACGAGTAATGGATGGGGGGATGCGCTGTGCGTCAATGCCGTGCCGGCGGCTGCGCGCGCGCCGAGGCCATGCGCGCTGCAATGCGCAATGCATGTTCCAGGGCGCCGGTGTCGGCCTTGCCCTGCCCGACGATGTCGAACGCCGTGCCGTGCGCCGGCGTGGTGAACACGGTCTTCAGGCCGGCCGTCACCGTGACGCCTTTGTTGAACCCCAGCAGCTTGGTTGCGATCTGGCCCTGGTCGTGGTACATCATGACGACGCCGTCGTATTCGCCCTTGAGCGCCTTCAGGAAGATGACGTCCGACGAAACCGGGCCGGTGCATTCGATCCCCGCGTCGCGCAGCGCGTCGACCGTCGGGCGGATGATGCGGATCTCCTCGTCGCCGAACAGGCCCCCTTCGCCGCTGTGCGGATTGAGCGCGGCCACCGCGATGCGCGGGCGGGCGATGCCGTTGGCTTTCAGCGTCGCGTCGGCCAGCCGCACGGCCGCCGTGATGCGCTGCGGCGTGACGAGCTCGATCGCCTGGCGCAAAGCGACGTGGGACGTCACCCGGAACGTGGCGAACTCCTTGATCACGTTCATCTCGCCGAAGAAGCCTTCGTGCCGCGTGAGCGCAGCGAACATCTGGTGCTCGTCGGGAAATTTCCAGCCGCCGCGGTGCAGCGCAGCCTTGTTGAGCGGCGCGAAGCAGACGCCGTCGATTTCGCCCGCCAGCGCCAGTCCGATCATGTGCGCCAGCGTTTCGCCGACCACGCGGCCGGACTCCGGCGAGATCTGGCCGCGCGGGATCGTGCCCGGGTCGGTGTTGGCCAGGTCGACCATCGCGATCTCTTCGCGCGACCAGTCGATGGCGGCGATGTTGGGGTAGCTGCGCCAGCGCGGCTGGATGCCGGCATCGGCGCAGCCCAGTTGCAGCACCCGGGCATCGCCGATCACGGCGATGTGCGCCACTTCCCGCAGGACGCCCCCGGCCAGCAGCCTGGCGCTGATTTCCGGCCCGATTCCCGTCATGTCGCCCAGCATGAGGCCGAGCACCGGCAGGTGTGTCACTGGATTGATCATCGCGCCCTCAGCCGCGCGCGCGCGTCAGCGCGGTCATCAGCCGCTCCAGCGAGGGCATGGTTTCGAAGTCGCGCACCATGGCCACCACCGATTCCGCCTGCGCGGCGGGGAACCTGGCGTAGGCGGCGTTCTGCCGGAATTTCTCGGCCACCTCGACGTAGCTCATCGGATCGGCCGGACTGCCCTTGCCGAAATCGGCCCGGCCGGAAATCATCCGGCCGCTGGCCAACTCGATGTCGATCAGGGTGGTCATCTTGTGATAGCCGGCCGCCTCGGCCTCGGAGTCGACTACGAAGTCGATCTTCTCGATCATCGCCTTCACGTCCGGCCGCAGCACCACCTCGTCGGTGAATTCGCCCAGCCCGGCCCGGCCTTCAATCAGCAGGATGGCCATGCAGAACTCCATCGAGAACTTGGCTTGCAGCTCGTTGAGCGGCCGGTGATGGATCAGGGCGTTGGGCATGTTGTGGTTGGTCCCGACGCGCACCCGCTTGACATGACTGGCCTGGATGCCGTTGGCGCGGATCAGGCGCAGCATTTCGGTCATGCCCGGATGGGTGAGCGAGCCGGACGGATGCGGCTTGATCGAAACGCCCGGATCGGCGAAGGTCCAGGGCGCGCCGAGCTTGCCGGCGATGGCCGCCGGGTCCCAACCGCCGCCGGCCGCGTTGAAGAAGCCGCGCGGCGCTTCCAGGATGCGGTCGGTGGCGGTCCAGCCATACGAGGCGAACTGGGCCGCAGCGACGCCGCTTTCCGAGGAGCGACCGGCATGGAACGGCTTGGTCATGGTGCCGAAGTTCTCGCGCAGTCCGGCCGACTGGCTGCCGGCAATCGACAACGCGCGCGCGGTCGCTTCGCTGTCCAGGCCGAGCAGTTTGGCGCTGGCCGCCGCCGCGGCAAACGTGCCGCAGGTCGCGGTGGAGTGAAAGCCGGTCTGGTAGTGGCGCGGGTTGATCGCCTCGGCGATCTTGCACTCGACTTCGACCCCGAGGTGATACGCCAGCATCGCCGCCGCGCCGCTGGCCTGGGTCGCTTCCGCCATCGCGAGTGCCGCGGGCAGGGCCGGCGCCGTGGGATGGGTCAGCAGTCCGTAGACCCGGTCGGTCGCCACCGCCAACTGGGTGTCGTCGTAATCGTCTGCATGGATACCCACGCCGTTGGCGAAGGCGGCGAAGCGCGGCGCGATCTTCAGGTTGGAGCCGATCACCGTGGCCGGGCCAGTGCCCAGGTGCAGGTCGGCGAAGTGCCGCCGCACCATTTCGCCGAGCGGCGTGGCACCGCCGGAAAGCGCCAGGCCCAGTCCGTCCAGGATCGATTTCTTCCCCAGGGCGATCACATCCGCGGGCAGGTCGGCCACGCGGGTGTTGCAGATGAATTCGGCCACGTAACGTGTCAGGTGCTCGTTGTGCTCGTTCGATGGGATGGGCATGTCGTTCTCCGTCAGTTGATCAGCGTGTCAGCCCGCCAGGGCGCGGCAGTGCTCGGGCGGGAAATGGAGCCAGACGGTCTCGCCTTCGGGGACCGAGACATCGACCGGCGTGATCGCCCGCACCGCGTCGCCGTTGGCCAGGGCCACCAGGTAGTCGCGGTGCGGCCCGAGGTAGACCTGGCGCGTGACG
>JAANCK010027521.1_pt1 | contig 17389 bp, 12 predicted proteins | sample 7277841 | NCBI WGS metagenome assembly JAANCK01 (sample SAMN14222788, study PRJNA588281) | permafrost metagenome | isolation source: Arctic cryosol methane SIP | place: Canada:Nunavut | collected 2015-07 | reverse complement strand
CGTGGTGCTGATCGCTCCGCAAATCGAGGTCGGCAAGGAGGCGCTGGTGCAAGCGGGCAACGGCGCGACGCTGCTGCTGGCCGGCCAGAAGGTCGAACTGACTGGCCGCGGCCTCGAGGGGATTCATCTGGAACTGCAGGCGCCCGATGACCGGGCCGTCAACCTGGGAACGCTGCGAGGCGACGCCGTGGGCATCTTTGCCGGGCAGCTCAAACACAGCGGATTGATCCAGGCCACGGGGATCAGCGCCGAAGGCGGTCGGGTGGTGCTCAAGGGCCAGGCCAGCGCCAATGTCGACGGCAGCGTCACGGCCCGCCAGGGCGACAAGGGCGGGCAGGTGCAAATCACCGCCGACCAGGTGGTGCTGGGCGACGGCGCGGCCATCGACGTCAGCGGCTCCAATGGCGGGGGCGAAGCACTGATCGGCGGCGGCTGGCAAGGCAAGGACAGCCGCATCGCCAATGCGCTGCAAACAACAGTGGCGGCCGGCGCGACGATCAAGGCCGATGCGACCCAGAACGGCGATGGCGGCACCGTGGTGGCCTGGTCGCACGACGCAACCCGCGTGTACGGCTTCCTCTCGGCGCGCGGCGGTGCCGCATCGGGCAATGGTGGCAACGTCGAGACCTCGGGCCATTACCTGGACATGCAGGGGCGGGTCGACACGCGGGCCGAACATGGCAAGACTGGGAACCTCTTGCTCGACCCGAGCGATATCTACATTGCAGTCGATCAGACGAGCGCGACTACCAACGGCGGCATGCCCGGAACCGACAACACGGCCGATACCAGCACGCCCCCGATCTTCCAGGCCAGCGGCACGCTCGGTCCCACGCCGGGGCCGACACCTACCCCCGGGCCTGCGGCTGACGCATCGCTGCTGAAAACTGGAACGCTGATCGGTGCGTTGGCATCGAGCAATGTAACGGTCACCACCACCAGCGATGGTACCGGAGCCGGGTCAATCAGAGTTGTCGATGGGGTCAGCTGGAGCACGGCCAGCTCACTCACCCTGAACGCCGATAGCGACATCATCGTCCAGGCAACCGGATCCATCGATGCGTCCGCCGGCGGCGCTTTGAGAATGAAAGCCGGCGGGAGCATCAGCCTGAATGGTTTCGTCAGCGGCACCACCAGCTTGATCAGGATGGATGCGCTGGGCGGCAGCATCACGCAGTCTGTGCCGCTCAGGGCTGAGCAGCTCCTGGCACAGGCGTCCGGTGGCGTGTCGCTGACGGACCCGGGCAACCGTGTGGGAACCATTGCGGGTAGTGCGGGCGCGGGAGGATTCAGTTTCAAGAATGCCAACACCAGTGCGCTGACGATCGGTACCGTCGACGGCGTGGCCGGGATCTCCACCACGGGTCTTGGTTCGGTCAATGTGAGCACGACGGGTGCCAATCTGCTGGTCGATCAGGCCATCAATGCCGGCGGCGGATCGGTTTTCATCACCAGTGATGCCGACGTCAGTTTCAACAGCCCCGTCTTCGGTGGCTCGATCGGCGTGACGGCGCCCACCGGCAAGGTCGGCGTCAATTCCGTGGCGCTCATGGCCAACGATGGTTCAATCACCATCTCGGCTGGCCAAACGACCGCGCCGAGCTTAGGCAACGGGGTTAGCCTGAGCGGCGCGACGCTCGATGCGGGATCGAGCAGCATTTCCGTCACCGGTTCGACGCAGGACCAAGCGGCCGCGGGCATCGCAGTGTCTGGCGTCAATGTAATCACCGGCGGCACGACGCTCACCGGAACGATGATGATTCCGGCGTCTCCCGTGCCCACGCCCGGCCCCGGTGTCGCCGTGGGCGGGACCATCACCGGTGCCGGCCCACTCACGATCAACGGCGCCAGCCAGGTTGGCAGCCTCGGCGTACTCCTGAACGGCGCCACCCTCACGCGAATCCCCGGCGCAGTGACCTTGAATGGGAACAGCTCGGGCGTTTCGGTCCAGGGCAGCACCATCACGACGGCCGGCGGCAACCTCACAATCACGAGTGCCGTTGCCGGCTTGGGCGATGGCGTCGCTGTCGGTGACTCCACGCTCAATGCAGGGACGGGTGCGATCGGCATCAACGGTTCCACCGATGATCCCCTGTCTTCGGGCGTCCACCTCAGCGGCGCCAACATCCTGACCGCGGCGACCAGCACGATCGCCGGCTCCAAGACGCTTCCTACCCCGTCCCCTACCCCGGACCCGAACAGCAGCGCGGGAGTCCTCATCGAAGGCGACATCACCGGCGCTGGTGCCCTGAACATCATCGGAACCTCCGCGGACGCCACGGCGGGCGTTCTCCTGAGCGGCGGTACGATCACCCGCACGCCGGGGCCGGACAGCGTGACTCTCGCCGGCACCACCGGCGACCCCTCGGCTGCCCGGGGGGTCCAGGCGTCCGGCGGGAGCATCAGTACCGGGGGCGGCGCTCTGACAGTCAACGGCAACGACGGCGGCATCTCCCTGAACACTACAACCGTTACCACCGGGGGCGGCAATTTGACGTTCAACGCGGGCGCAGCCGCGACCGCCAGCATCTCCTTGAGTGGCGCGCAAATAGCGACCGGCGCCGATCTGCTGGCCATCACCGGCGGAGGTTCGGCGACCATCACCAGCCCGGGGGCCGACGTGAGCCTGAGCAGCGCAGTCCTGGAATCGGCGGGCGGAAACATCACCCTTACCGGCGGAACAAGCTCGTTCAGCGGCAACGGGGTCTCGTTGGTGCGTTCGTCGGTTCACGCGCACGGCGGCAGCGTCAATATCACCGGAACCAGCGGAGCGGCCGAAGGCGTCGTGATCCAGGACGCTGTGCTGACTGTGAGCGGCAGCAACGTCACCATCAAGGGCCAGACGGCGCCGGGCAGTGGGTTCAACGCCCTAAGGATCGAGGGCGAGACGGTCTCGGCCACCTCGGCGGTCAGCCTGACGGCCGTGGACGGCGATCTCAGCCTCATCAACAGCGCGGTGAACAACACCGGCACCGGTACGGTGAAACTGGAAGCCTTCGCCACCTCGCCGTCGCCCACCAGCCAGCCCCGCATCGCGATCGACTCTTTATCCACCGTCACCAACGCCGGCACCGGCGAAATCCAGCTGGTCGCCGACGCGATGCAGCTCGACGGCCTGATCAATTCAGGGCTCGCGCGCACCGTGATCTCGCCCAGCACTACAGGCCGGCATATTTCGCTGGGCGGGACCGACGAAACCAACAACCTCAACCTGACCAGCGCGGAGTTGACCAATGTGGTGGCCAGCGTGGTTGTTGTTGGCGGCAGCAGTTTCACAGGCGGCCTTTCCATCGACGGTCCGATGTCCCTGGTGGGTTCGAACGCCCTCAGCCTGATCCAGAGCGATACGGCGTCCATCACGCAGGGTTTCGGGGCACCGCTTTCTGTCCAATCGCTCGATGCAGTGGCCGGCTCGGTGGACCTGGGCGACCCTGGCAATCTGGTGCAAACCATCAGCGGCCGTGCCAATGACCCGGCTGGGACCGGATTCCGGTTCGTCGGCGACAACTTCATCGACGTAGGGACCGTGGACGGCGTGAGCGGCATCACCTCCGGAACCGCAGGGACGCCCAACCTGGTCACGCTCACCAGCGTGAACCAGTTCATCCAGCAGTCAGCCCCGATCAAAGCGTCGACCCTCACCGTGAATGCCTCGGGCGATATCACCTTGATGCACACCGGCAACAGCTTCTCGGCCATCAATGCAGGCGGGAGCACCGGGACCACGAGCTTTTCGACGGGCAGCATTGCGCTCTTCAATGGCAACACCGTCGCAAGCTTGCTCGCCGCCAGGGCTGACAAGACTATTTCCTACCAGGGCAATGGCCTGGTGACGGTGCAAGGCGTGTCGTCGAACAGCGCGGTCACGTTCGCGGTCGATGGAATCGATGCAGTCAGCCTCCAGGCACCCTCCTTCACGGCGGCGGCGGGCACGAATATCGATATGTCGGCCAATGGCTCGGTGTTCGTCAATGCGACCAACGGTTCGATCGGTGCCACCGCCGCCCCCCTCGCGATCAACACCAGCGGCGGCGTCACGGCCCAGGCCGCCGGCACCGGCGGGAACATCGACCTCGCAACACCGAATTCCGCTTTCCTGGTGAGCAAGCTCACCGCGGCGGGAGCCGGCTCGATCGTCGGCCCCGGCGGTGCAGCGACACTGAATCTGGCCAATGCCAGCACCGGCACCGCGCTGGATTGGAGCGGCTTCGCCACGACCACGCTGGGTTCCAACGTCGGCACGATCAGCGCGGGTGGTGCGATCACGGCAGCCGGTGACGTGGTACTCGCGGGCACCCTCAAATCGGGTGGCGCGGGCGCAATCGGTTCGATGACCGTGGGGGGCAACTTCAATGTGACGGCGGGCGCCACGATGGAGTTCGATATCGCCGCGAATGGCCTTACGTACGACAAGATCACCGTCGGCGGAGGTACCGGCAACGTCACGTTTGGCGGGGCCAGTTCCGTGGTGCTGAATGCCCCCTCGCAGCCACCTGCAGGTTCCTACACCTTGATCAACTCGGCGCTGCCGACCGGGCCGTTGCCAACTTTGTCCGGGTCCGTGGCAAACGCCTCGCTTTCGTTTAGCTCTTTGCTGGCGGCCATCGCCGCTCCCACCGCAGCACCTACTGCGGCACCTACTGCGGCACCCACGGCCGCGCCTACAGCGGCGCCGACCGCCGCACCGACCGCGGCACCCACGGCCGCACCCACGGCCGCACCGACAGCAGCTCCCACTGCCGCGCCGACCGCGGCACCCACGGCTGCGCCGACCGCAGCACCTACGGCAGCACCTACGCCGGCACCAACCTCGGCGCCTACCGCTGCACCGACGGCAGCGCCAACCGCAGCGCCAACCGCAGCGCCAACGGCAGCGCCAACGGCAGCGCCAACCGCGGCGCCAACCGCGGCGCCGACAGCTGCCCCCACACCAGCGCCCACGCCCGGACCGACGCCGGCGCCGTCCCCCTCACCGTCGCTCGACCAAGCGACGGCATTGCTGGACGGGAATCAGGCGTTGGCCGAGCAGTTGCTCAGCGAGATGGAAAGTCCGCTCACTACCTTCTTCGACCTGCTGCTGCGCGAGCAGCAACGGCAGGAAGACGAGCGCGGGCTCGGCCACGACAACATCGTCGACGACAACCAGTGCCGGCGTTAGTTTCTGGCAGCTAGAAGCGCGGCAGGTCGGGGTGGGCAATGCGCCCGCCCCGCACCAGCATCTTGCCGTACTCGGCGCAGCGATTGAGCGTGGGAATGACCTTGCCCGGATTGAGCAGCTGCGCGGGGTCGAACGCGCGCTTGACGCCCAGCATCTGGTCGAGCTCGCCGGGCGAGAACTGTACGCACATCGAGTTGAGTTTTTCGATCCCGACGCCGTGCTCGCCGGTCACTGTCCCGCCCATCGCCACGCTGGTTTCCAGGATCTCGGCGCCGAACTTCTCGCAGCGGCGCAATTGATCGCCTTCGTTGGCATCGAACAGGATCAGGGGGTGCAGGTTGCCGTCGCCGGCATGGAACACGTTGACGCAGCGCAGGCCGTACTTCTTTTCCATTGCCTGGATCGCCAGCAGGATGTCGGCCAGCCGCCTGCGCGGGATGGTCGAGTCCATGCACATGTAGTCGGGGCTGATGCGGCCCGAGGCCGGGAAGGCGTTCTTGCGCCCGCTCCAGAACCGCAGGCGCTCGGCTTCGTCGCGGCTCACTGCCAGCGCGGTGGCACCGGCGGCGTTCAGCACCGCGCCCATGCGGCCGATTTCCTCCTCCACCTCCTCGGGCGTGCCGTCGCTTTCGCACAGCAGGATCGCCGCGGCGTCGAGGTCGTAGCCCGCGTGCACGAAGTCTTCCACCGCCGCGGTCATGGGCTTGTCCATCATCTCCAGCCCGGCCGGGATGATGCCGGCTGCAATCACCTGCGCCACCGCGTCGCCGGCTTTTCGCACGTCGTCGAAGCTGGCCATGATGCAGCGCGCCAGTTGCGGCTTGGGGATCAGCTTCACGGTGACCTCGGTGATCACCGCCAGCATGCCCTCGCTGCCGACCACCGCGCTGAGCAGGTCGTAGCCGGGGCTGTCCAGGGCATCGCTGCCGAATTGCACGGCCTCGCCCTGCGCCGTGAAGCCGCGCACCTTGAGCACGTTGTGCAAGGTCAGCCCGTACTTGAGGCAGTGCACGCCGCCCGAGTTCTCGGCGACGTTGCCGCCGATGGTGCAGGCGATCTGGCTGGAGGGGTCGGGCGCGTAGTACAGGCCGAGGGGCGCGGCGGCCTCGCTGATGGCCAGGTTGCGCACGCCGCACTGGACAACCGCAGTGCGCGCTCTCGAGTCGACCTTCAGGATGCGGTTGAACCGGGCCAGCGACAAGGTCACGCCCATGGGGTTGGGCATGGCGCCGCCGGACAGGCCGGTGCCGGCGCCGCGTGCCACCACCGGGACCCGCAGTGCATGGCAGACCTGCAGCACTTCCTGCACCTCGATTTCCGATTCGGGCAATGCCACCGCCAGCGGCCGCTGCCGGTAGGCCGTCAGCCCATCGCACTCATAAGGCGCGGTGTCCTCCGCGTCCCAGAGCAAGGCGTGCGAAGGCAGCACGCTGCCCAGGGCGCGAACCACCTGGGACTGGCGCTCGGCGCGTTCGGCTATGGAGGGTGCGGGGTTCATCAACGCACTGTAGATGAAGCGGAAAGGCCGGGCGCCATTTTTACATGGCAAAAAATCAACGCTCTTGGGCTCCGGCGAGCCGAACCGCCTCCAGGCATGACGGACCCTGCTCGATCCTCCTTCGCATGAGAAAAATCAAGTCGGGGTTGCTCGAGCGCTGGCACCATGCTGGCACTGATAGCGAATCTTGGACTGAAAGGACCATCATGAGACAGGCAACAACAAGACAGGCAGCGGGCCGCGCGGTCCGTGGGGGGGACGGGAAATGAGCAGTTGGATGATCAATGCGGCGTCCGCCCTGGTGTTCGTGCTGGCGGCCACCGGAATCTTCTTCTTTGTCGCCACCCGCGGCGCCCTGATCGTGCGCGGGCTGTCGGGAGGCCCGCGCAGCAGCGAATCGCACGTGTATCCGATCTACTCGAACATGCGGCTGATCAAGATGGTCGACTTCCAGCCGATCATCTCCGCGATCCTGCTGTTCCAGTATCACCGCCTGGTGTCGAAGATCGTCGCCGGCCTGCGCACCACCAACCTGAAGCGCAAGAAGGTGCTGATCACCTCGTGCGCCTTCGGCAACGTGATTCCACGCGTGGTGGAAGCCTCGCTGGAATCGGGCGCCGAGCGCATCGTGATCGCCGACATCATCACGAACGAGCTGACGCATGCCAAGAGCAAGCTGGGTCAGCACGCACGCAAGATCGAGTACATCGAGGACGACGCGACCGGGATGACGCAGAAGGAGGGCTTCGCCCACGCCAACGTCATGTTCTTCCTGCTGCACGAGCTGCCGCACGACCTCAAGGCCAAGGCTTTGAGCGAAGCCGGCCGCATGCTGGCTCCCGGCGGCAAGCTGTACCTGGGCGAATTCCACAAGCCCACGCCCTGGGTCCTGAAGTGCCTGAGCTGGAGCTATTTCAAGGTGTTCGAGCCGCTCGGTCTGGCCCTGTGGGACAGCCACGATCCGGTCACGATCCTCAAGGAAATGGGCGGCTGGTCGGTGGAACGCTCCACCTTCTTCTTCGGCAATTTCCAGATCATCACCGCCACCAAGCACTAGGACGCCAACGGCCGATACGCCGGCCCGCCTCGAGCGGCCCGGCGTTTTCTCTTGGGGGACCGCCTTACTTGAAGATCACGGTCTTGTGGCCGTTGGGCAGCACCCGGTGCTCGCTGTGCCACTTGACCGCACGGGCCAGCACCTGGCTTTCGGTGTCGCGGCCCTGCGCCGTCAGGTCTTCCACTGTGGCGCTGTGGTCCACCCGGGCCACGTCCTGCTCGATGATCGGGCCCTCGTCGAGGTCCGCCGTCACGTAGTGGGCCGTCGCGCCGATCAGCTTGACCCCACGTTCGTGCGCCTGGTAATAGGGCTTGGCGCCCTTGAAACTGGGCAGGAAGCTGTGGTGGATGTTGATGGCGCGCCCCGCCAGCTTGCGGCACAGGTCGTCGGACAGGATCTGCATGTAGCGCGCCAGCACCACCAGTTCCGCGCCCTCGGATTCGATGATCTCGTACTGCCGGGCCTCGGCCTGGGCCTTGGTTGCAGCAGTCACCGGCACATGATGGAACGGCACGTTGTAGCTGGCGGCCAGCTGGTAGAAGTCGCGGTGATTGGAAACGATCGCGGCGATCTCCAGCCGCAGCAGCCCGCTCTTCCAGCGGAACAACAGGTCGTTCAGGCAGTGCCCCTCCTTGCTGACCAGGATCACCGTGCGCATAGCCTGCCGGGTGGCGTGCAGCTTCCAGGCCATGCCAAACGGCTCGGCGAACAGCTTCAGCTGCGCCGCCAGATCCTCGTAGCCCAGCCGGCCGCAGGCGAACTGCACCCGCATGAAAAAGAGCCCGGTGCCGGGGTCGTTGTACTGCGCCGCTTCCTCGATGTTGCCGCCGCGCTCGAGCAGGAAGCCGGAAACGGCGTGCACGATTCCGGGCCTGTCCGGGCACGAGAGGGTCAGGATGTAAGTGTGGTTCATGGCAGCCGAATTGTCGCAGCAGCTGCCGGGCTGTCCGGACCGGACGGTCGGTGCGAAAATGCAGTATTGCCGCAAGTACCGGAGAACCGAAATGGCCTACAACGACTTCTCGATGGACAACCACTGGCTGCCCTTCACCCCGAATCGCCAGTTCCGCAAGGACCCGCGCGTCTTTGTCGGCGCCGACGGCATGACCTTCACCACCCACGACGGCAAGAAGGTGATCGACGGCATTTCCAGCCTCTGGTGCGTCGGCGCCGGGCACAACCGCAAGCCGATCAACGAGGCGATCAAGAAGCAACTGGACACGCTGGATTACGCCACCGCGTTCCAGGTTTCCAACGACAAGGCCTTCAAGGCCGCCGAGATGATCGCGGCCATGGCGCCCGGCGACCTGAACAAGGTGCTGTTCTGCAATTCAGGCTCGGAGGCAGCCGACACGTCGCTCAAGGTGGCGCTGGCCTATCACCGGGCGCGCGGGGAAGGCCATCGCAACCTCTTCATCGGCCGGGAAAAGGGGTATCACGGAGTGGGCTTCGGCGGCATGAGCGTCGGCGGCATCCCGGCCAACCGCAAGGTCTACGGCAGCGCGCTGCTGCCGCGGGTCGACCACATGCGCTTCATCCACGACCCGGTCAACCATGCCTACATCCACAACCAGGAGCCGGTCTGGCAGGAGGACATCCTGCTGGAGTTGGAAAACCGCATCCTGCCGCTGCACGACCCCAGCAACGTGGCCGCGATCATCGTCGAGCCGGTCGCCGGCAGCGCCGGCTGGTACCTGCCGCCCAAGGGCTACCTGAAGCGCCTGCGCGAGATCTGCGACAAGCACGGCATCCTGCTGATCTTCGACGAGGTGATCACAGGCTTCGGCCGCCTGGGAACCAATTTCGGCGCCGACTTCTACGGCGTCGTGCCGGACATGCTCAATTTCGCCAAGTGCGTTACCAACGGGGTGATCCCGCTGGGCGGCGTGATCTGCCGCGACAAGCTGTACGACGCCATGATGAAGACCGAGGCGCCCGAGCACGTGGTCGAGTTCTTCCACGGCTACACCTATTCCGGCCATCCGGTGGCGTGCGCCGCGGCCATCGCCACGCTGAACCTCTATCGCGAGGAGAACCTGTTCCAGCGCGCCGGCGAGATGGGCAAGGTCCTGGGCGATGCCTTCCACAGTGCCTTCAAGGGCATGCCCAACGTCATCGGCATCCGCAGCCTGGGTCTGGCCGCCGCCGTGGAATTGGCGCCGATTGCCGGCTCGCCGGGCAAGCGCGCCTACGACATCTTCCTGGACTGCTTCCACAAGGGCGCCCTGGTGCGCTCGGCCGGCGACGTGGTGGTGATCGCGCCGCCGTACATCGTGGAAAAGCAGCACATCGACACGCTGGTCAACACCCTGGCCGATTCGATCCGCAAGCACGCCTGAAGGCCGGCGGCGGCCGGTTGCGTCCTTGAAACCTTCACTGCCACCGGCGCCGCTGCCGGCCCCCCGGCCGAAGGTGGCAATCCCCGCCAAGGTCGGCGTCATGGTGCCTACTTTCAACCGGCCGGACCTGCTGCGCTCGTGCGTGCTGCAGTTGGCCGCGCAATCCCGGCCGCCGGACGTGATCTGCGTGCACCAGAACGGCAACCCCGTCGCCTACGACTGGGCGATCGCCGACCTTCGGATCGCCTCGCAGCTGGTCTGGATCCACACACCGGAAACGATCGAGCAGCATCGGTGGTATGCGATTCCGCTGCGCTATCTGCTGGAACAGGGATGCTCGCATTTCTTCTGGGCCGACCACGACGACCTGTACCTGCGCGACCATGTCGCGCTCGGCCTGCAGGATCTGCGGGATTTCGACTTTTCGGTATCGAGTCGCTGCGGGCTGCTGTACACCAGGGCCGCCGACTTCCGCTACGCCCCCGAAGTCGATTTCACGGTGCACGCGCCCGGCGGCATGAGTTCCACCATGTGTTTCAACCGGCGCTTCGCTGAGCAATTGCTGGTCGACATCACGCAGGACCGCCAGCACCAATACACCGACAACGTGGTCGCCCACGTCACCATGCCCAAGTTCCGCTGTCGCCTCTCGAGCCGGCGCACCTGCATCTACCACGCGCACGAAGGATCGGTGACCTCGCATCCCTGGCTGGCCAGGGCGTTCGACTGAGGCCGGCCCGGATCGCAATGTGCCCGGCTGCAGACTAGACCCCGGGGCGGGGCTTCATCTGCCGTTCGAGCTCGGCGCAGTAATCCTTCTTCTCGGGCTCCGGCGGCAGCGGCGCCGCCAGCACATGCAGGCTGGACGGCAGGTGCATGGGAACGCCAAGCTTCTCGTCGATGTGGCGGCCGCCGGCCAGCAGCAGGACGGTCTTGCCGGGCACCGCCGCTTGCGCCAGGGTCTGCGCCAGCGAGCGGTCGCGGGCGATCTGCATGCGCGTCATCGGCCCGATCTGGGACTCGGGCAGGAGGTCGCAGTGGCCCCGGCGAATGGCCTGTTGCTGCGCCTTCAGCGCCGGCCCCGGCAGGATGGCATCGAGACGCGTGTCGTTGCGGGCCTCACGCAGTTGCGGGCGCGACAGGTTCCCACCCAGGACCGGTACGCCAGCGGCTACCGCCGCCATCACGGCCGGCCGGTACGGCGGCCAGGGCCAACCCGCCTCGTCCCACCCCAACGCCTGGCGCACCTCGGTTTCGGAGGCTTGGACCGGCAGCCCGGCGGTGGAGTGGCCCCGATCCGCCATCTCCAGCACCACCGCCGCCAGGACGCCGCGGGCTGCGAGCGCCGTCACCACCCGGCTGTGCATCGCCTGGTGTTCGGGGGCGTCGTGCTGCTCGCCCAACATGACGATATCGGGCGGCGGACCGTCGGCACTCACGACATCGGGCATCGTCAAAGGCGTGCTGCAACCGGCCAGCAGGGCCACCAGGATTGCTGAGGATCGGATACGCATGCAACGATACTAAGCCTTTGCGCCAATGTTGGCGGGCGGGAGGCACCGGGTTGCACCGGCGACGATGGTTGCTTGGCGCCATGCCGGCATTGCCGAGACGGCGTGACCGCTAAGGTGCTGGAGCTGGGGTGCTGGTGGAGACGTTGTATCGATGGACCGCCGACCGGTAGCAACCGGGGGCTGGAAGCGGTCAGTGCATGACCAGGGGGTTCTGCGCGAGCTCGGCGTAGCGGTCCAGCGTTTCCTCGACCTCTTCCTGGGTCGGCGTGTTCAGTTGCCAGGCGGTGATCTGCCGCTGGAACGCGTCGGCCCACGAACCGTCGAGGTAGACCTCCTTGTTCGACCGCTTGTCGACGATCTCGAAGCCGTGCCTGGCGATCCGCGGGGACGGTTCGCCGTCGGCGGGTTCGTTCGCCTGCATGTGCACGACGACAAACGTGTCGGAGTCATAGAGCATTTGCATGGTGGGAAATCCTTTGCCACTTCAGTTGGCAACGTTCGTGCCGGTTTCAAGGAGGACCGGGTAAACGCTGGAAGGGCCTTCCTTGACATCCAGAGTAGGCCCGGGCCAAGCTCAGCGTCTGTCGGTGGAGGACCACTGCTGGTCGACCCAATCGCCATTCGCCTGTGTCAGACGCAGCCGCACCGGCACGTAATCCATGCGGGGCGCGAGCCAAAGTTCCACTTTCTGGTCGAACTGACGGCGCGGGTTACGGATGAGTCTGAGTGCGGGAATCTTGCCGCCCGGCAGTTCCAGCGTTTCTTCGCCCTCCACGGTGAACATCCAGGGTTCGGCTTCACGGGTGCTCGCCGTCGGGATCGAAATGACGGTGCCGGCCGGGAACCTGGCCGGAGCCCCGCCCACCATGGCACCGAGTTGCAGCATGACGCTCAAGCGGTCCTGTGTCCCGGCCACCAGCGGGGCGTCGGGCCGATTGCTGCTGAAAGTCACCTTGCCCTGGTCGCGAAGGAAATGAGCCGCTTCTTCGCTGCGGGCCTTGTCGGAAAAGCGCAGCGGCGCCAGGCCTTCGGCGGTGATCAGGCCGGTGCTGTGCTGGATTCGCGAGGGCAACAGCGGTGAGCTGATGACCAGTTGCGCGTCGTAGCTGGTGCCGTCATGGTGCCAGACCAGTTCGCCGTCGCCCTGCAAGCGCAGCTGCCGCACGGCGGCGGTCACCTGGTAATGCAGCCGTGCCGCCGCCGGGATGCTGAACCTCGGGGTCGGCTGGGTGCTTGCCGTGGCTATCGCGGCCGGCTCCGGCGCCGCCGCGGCCACGGTGACGACCGGCGAATGATTGGGCGGCAATGGCTCGGGGGAGACTTCGCCGGTGATTGCCGAGGGCTCCGCTTTCCGCACCCGCCTGGGTCGCGCCACCACCGCCTTGATGGGCGCCGGTTCAGGCTGGGCAGTGCTTTCGGCCGGCGTCACGCCGGCAGGCGAACTGGCGGTGACGCTGCGGGTGACGAAGGTCGGGATCGCCTGCCGGTCGCGCACCCGTACCGGCGAGTTCGCCGCGACCAGGATCCACCAGTGGGTGGCCAGCACGGCCGCGACGAGGAGCAACAGGGGCCGCAGTGGCATGGTCGCCGCTCACCCGGGATAGCCGAGGTCGCCCGACAGCTGCCGTGCCGCGACGCGCAAGGGCTGGTCCACCGCGCCGTCCCACTCCGGGTCGAAAGCGCCGGCGGGGCCCAGGGCGATCAGGCCCAGGACCATGTGGCCATCCGAATCGAAGACCGGCACGCAAAACGCGACGATGCCGGGCAGCAGCGTGTCCACCACCCGCGCTGCGCCGCGGTCGCGCACGTCATCGAGCAGGACGCGGACCTGGGCCATCGAAGCCGGCACATCGGTACGCCCCTGCTTTTGCGCCAGCGCCACCTCCTCCTTCAACAGCGGGGCGATTGCCTCACGCGAGAGAAAAGCCGCGAAGCAGCGGCCCGTCGCCGATGTCAGCAGCGGCATCACGTCGCCCAGTCGCAGGTTGACGGTGATCGCCTGCGCGGATTCCTCCCAGTGCACGATGGTGGGGCCGTGGTTGCCCCACACGGCCAGGGCCAGCGTATGGCCGATCTGTTCTCTCAGCCCGGCGATGCGCTCGCGCGCCAGCCTGACGGCATCCAGCCGCGACAGCGAGGCCAACCCGAGCTTGAGCGTCGCCGGGCCGAGGTCGTAGCGCGTGCTGACGGGGTCCTGCGCCACCAGTCGCAGCCGCTGGAAACTCACCAGGTAGCGATGCGCCTTGGCCGCGCTCATGCCGGCTGCGGCTGCCAGGTCGCGCAACATCAGCGGTCCCGTGGCCAGCGACAATGCTTCCAGGAGACCGAATCCCACTTCAACGGACTGGATGCCGGCGCGCGCCTTCATGCGCGGCGCCCTTCTGTAGAATTACGATTAGGTAAATTCATTTCACAATGCGTAACGTCTTGGGGACTCTAACGCATCCTGACCCCGGGGGCAATTCGAATGAAGCTGGCAACCTACAAGGATGGTTCGCGCGACGGGCAGCTGGTCGTGGTGGCCCGTGACCTGGGCACGGCCCACTATGCGACCGGCATCGCCGACCGGCTGCAGCAGGTGCTGGACGACTGGGGCTTCCTGTCCCCGCAGTTGCAGGACCTGTACGACAGCCTGAACAGCGGCAAGGCCCGCCATGCATTCGCCTTCGATCCGGCGCAATGCATGGCGCCGCTGCCGCGCGCCTATCAGTGGGCCGACGGCTCCGCCTACATCAACCATGTGGAGCTGGTGCGCGCCGCGCGCGACAGCGAGGTTCCTGCGAGCTACTACACCGACCCGCTGATGTACCAGGGCGGCAGCGACGACTTTCTGGGCCCGTGCGACGACGTGGTGGTGCCCAAGGAGGAATACGGCATCGACTTCGAGGCGGAGATCGCGGTGATCACCGGCGACGTGCCGATGGGCTCCACCCCCGAGCAGGCGCTGGATGGCATCCGGCTGGTCATGATCGCCAACGATGTATCGCTGCGCAGCTTGATTCCGGCGGAACTGGCGAAGGGCTTCGGTTTCTTCCAGGGCAAGCCGGCTACGGCTTTCAGTCCGGTCGCGGTGACGCTGGACGAACTGGGCGACGACTGGGACCAGGGCCGCCTGAAGCTCACGCTGCAAAGCACCTGGAACGGCCGCAAGGTCGGCATGTGCGAAGCCGGCCCGGAGATGACCTTCCATTTCGGCCAGCTGATCGCGCACATCTGCAAGACGCGCAATGTCCGGGCCGGCAGCATCGTGGGCTCGGGCACGGTCAGCAACAAGGGCGTGACCGGCGCCAACGGCAAGACCGAATGGCCGAAGGGCTACAGCTGCATCGCCGAGAAGCGCGCCATCGAGACCATCCAGGACGGCAAGCCTGTCACCGAGTTCATGAAGTTCGGCGACACGATCCGCATCGAGATGCGCGGCAGGGACGGACAGAGCCTCTTCGGCGCGATCGACCAGAAGATCGTGCCGCTCAAACGTTGAGTGCAGCGCCGCCGGGCTGGCTTCGATGACGGGTCGCCTCGACCTTGCGCGGTTCGTGGCGGCCCAGGAGGCCGTCTACGACCAGGTGCTGTCCGAGCTGCGCGCCGGCCGCAAACGCAGTCACTGGATGTGGTTCGTCTTTCCGCAGCTCGCCGGCCTGGGCCACAGCGCGATGGCCCAGCGCTACGCGATCGGCTCGCTCGAAGAGGCGCGGGCTTACCTCGCCCACCCGCTGCTGGGCGCGCGTCTGCGCGAGTGCAGCCGGCTGGTGCTCGACGCCCGGGGCGACGATGCCCATGCGATCTTCGGCTCCCCCGACGATCTCAAGTTCCATTCATCGATGACCCTCTTCGATCGGGTCGCGCCGGAAGAAACAGTGTTTCGGGAGTGCCTGCAGAAATATTTCGGCGGCAGTGCCGATGCGTTGACGCTGGCCGGGCTGTAGTGCACCGGCACACGGCGGCTGCTGTGCGCTACAGCCGCAACCAGGGCGTGCCGGTTTCCTCGGCCTCGGCGTTGGCCAAGGTGTCCAGGAAGGTGTCGCACCACCAGTGGACGTCGTATTGGCGGATCGATTCGATCAGCGCCTGGTAACGGGTGCGCCGCTCTTCGACCGGCATTTGCAGCGCCAGGTGGATTGCATTGGCGGTCCCTTCGATGTCGTAGGGATTGACCAGCAGCGCCTCGGTCAGCTGCTCCGCCGCGCCGGCGAATCGCGAGAGCACCAGCACGCCGGGGTCCTGGGGGTCCTGTGCCGCGATGAATTCCTTGGCAACCAGGTTCATGCCGTCGCGCAGCGGCGTCACCAGCGCCACCCGGCTGGCTCGGTACAGGCCCGGCAGGCGGGTGCGCGCCACCGTGCGATGCATGTAGCGCACCGGCATCCAGTCGAGTTCGCCGAAATTGCCGTTGATCGAGCCGCAGATGCTCTCCAGCTCGTGCAGGATGTCGGTGTAGGCGCTGACGTCCTCGCGGCTGGGTGACGCGATCTGGATCAGGGTCGCGCTGTTGTGCGTGTCGGGGTAGCGCTGCAGCATGTCGCGGAACGCGCGCATGCGGTTGGGCAAGCCCTTGGAATAGTCGAGCCGGTCCACCCCGACCAGCAGCTTGCGCCGCGAATATTCGTTGCGCATGCGCCGGTGCATCTCGCGCCCGTCCGGGGCGTTGGCGAGTGCGGTGAACTCCTCGACGTCGATGCCGATGGGAAAGGCGCCGGCCTGGACGGTGCGGTTGAAGGCGCGCCTGCGGCCCTCGCCCACATCCTGCGCGTGGGCCTCGGCCTGCACATAGCTGCAGAAGTGCGAGTGATCGGCCCGGCTCTGGAACCCCACGAGGTCGTACGCGAAGAGCGCGCGAATCAGCCAGTCGTGGCCCGGGATCGCCGCCAGCATCAGCGGCGGCGGCAGCGGGATGTGCAGGAAGAAGCCGATGCGCTGGGTGCAGCCCAGCGCGCGCAGTTCCGCAGCCAGCGGGATCAGATGGTAGTCCTGCACCCAGATGATGTCGTCGTCGCGCAGCAGCGGCAGCAGTCTGCGCGCGAACAACTGGTTCACGCGCCGATATCCGGCGATGTAGCCGGGGTCGAAATCCGCCAGGTCGAGCCGGTAATGAAACACCGGCCACAGCACGCCGTTGGAATAACCCATGTAGAAAGAGTCGTAGTCGTCGCGGCCGAGGTCGATGGTGACCAGCTTGACGGGACCGGCCTGGTGCGTGCGCAGCCCGCTCTCGGCCGCGCCTTCGGTGATCTTGCCGCTCCAGCCGAACCACAGGCCGCCGGTGTTGTTCAACACGTCGGCCAGGGCGACCGCCAGCCCGCCCGCCGCTGTCTTGCGCGGGTCCGCCACACGGTTGGAGACGACGACAAGCCTTGGCATCGCGACTCTTCCTAGATGACGGTGTCCCAGGGCGCGGACAAACGCACTGCGGCGTTGATCAGCCCGACCATCGAATAGGTCTGCGGAAAATTGCCCCACATCTCGCCGGTGACCGGATGGGTGTCTTCCGACAGCAGGCCCAGCGGGTTGCGGCTGGCCAGCATGACCTCGAAGATCTCGCGGGCCTGGACCTTGCGGCCGATACGTGCCAGCGCGTCGATCCGCCAGAAGGTGCAGATGTTGAAGGCGGTTTCGGGCTTGCCGAAATCGTCGGGGGCTTCGTAGCGTCGCATGTAAGGTCCATCGCACAACGAGTTCTCGAGCGCCTCGACGGTAGCGACGAAGCGGGCATCGTTCGGATCGATGAAGCTCACCTCCGCCATCAGCAGGACGCTGGCGTCGAGGTCGTGGCCGCCGAAGCTCTCGGTGAACGCCTGCCGCTGCTCGTTCCAGGCTTCCCGCAGG
>JAANCK010106630.1_pt1 | contig 17426 bp, 16 predicted proteins | sample 7277841 | NCBI WGS metagenome assembly JAANCK01 (sample SAMN14222788, study PRJNA588281) | permafrost metagenome | isolation source: Arctic cryosol methane SIP | place: Canada:Nunavut | collected 2015-07 | reverse complement strand
GTTCCCGCGGTGACACTCGTCGTGCGCAAGTGCTACGGCATGGCGGGCATGGCGGCGTGCGACAAGGCGGGGATCAACTTCAAGATCGCGTGGCCCAGCGCCGAGATCGGCAACCTGCCGGTGCAGGGCGGGGCGCGCGCGGCTTTCCGGCGCGAGATCGAGGCATCGCCCGATCCGGCGGCCCGGGAAGCCGAGATCGAGGCCGAGCTCGCGGCACTCACCTCGCCTTTCCGCATGGCCGAGGCGTTCGCGGTGGAAGACATCATCGATCCCCGCGAGACGCGCGCCTACCTCTGCACCTTCATCGAGAACGCCTATTCCACCCTGCCGACGAAGCTGGGCCCGAAGCCCCGCTACGGCGTGCGCCCCTGACCGGAGAAATCCCCATGGCCGCGAATCCCCTGCCCCGCATCGATACGTCCCCGCCGACGACGCTCGCGGGCCGCCTGGTGGACAACTGGTATTCCCTCGACGGGAACGCGATTCCCGAGCGCATCTACGCGCGCACCGTGCTATGCATCAAGGACACCGTGGGTGTCGCCCTCGCCGCCCGCACCCTGGGCGTGGGCACGGCGGCATCGCAAGTGGCGCTGGGTTCGGGCGACGCCGAGCGCGCTTCCGTGTGGGGCTCGGGACGGGGCGCCTCCGCCGAGGACGCGGCGTTCGCCAACGGCACCCTCGCCCACGCGCTCGACTTCGACGACACCCACGCCGCGGCCATCATGCATTCCAGCGCCGTGATCGTGCCGGCCGCACTCGCACTCGGAGAAGCGCAGAAGCTTTCGGGCCGCGAGATCGTGGCGGCACTCGTGGTGGGCTACCAGGTGGCCGCGCGCCTGGGCCGCCTCGCGCCGGGCCCGTTCCAGGACAACGGCTTCCAGGCCACGTCCGTGCTCGGCACGTTCGCCGCCACGGCGGTGGCCTCGCGCCTGCTGGGCCTCACGCCCGAGGAGGCGGTCAACGCGCTCGGCATCGCGGGCAGCATGGCCTCGGGGCTCATGGCGTACCTTTCCGACGGCAGCGACGTGAAGCAGATGCATCCGGGCTGGGCCGCGCTCTCGGGCATTCGCGCCGCGCGCATGGCCCGGGCGGGATTCCGGGGACCCAGCGCCGTGTTCGAGTACAAGCTGGGCGTGTTCCGCTCGTTCGCCCGCGTGGACATCTCCGGAACCTGGCAAAGCTCAGGCGGCGCCGATTGGGAAGTCGAGCACATGGCGCCGAAACCCTATCCCGCGTGCCTGTGCGTGCATGCACCGGTGCAAGCGATCCTGCAATTGCGCGCCGCCGGAAAGATCTCGCCCGGCAACCTGGGCGACATCGTGAACATCCATTGCGACGCGCCGAGCTGGTACATCGGCCTGGTGTTCGAGCCCGCGGCCGCCAAGGCGGTCCCGCGCACGCCCTACGAGGCGCGCTTCAGCGCGCCCTGGACCATGGCCCGCGCCCTCATCGACGGCGGCATCGACGTGTGGAGCTTCACGCCCGAGAAGCTCGCGGACCCCGCCGTCCTGGCGCTCTGCGCCCGCACCACGTACAAGGCCGAGGAGCTGGCGGAGTTTCCCACGGCGTTTCCCGCGCGCGTCACCGTGACCCTGCGCTCGGGTGCGAAGCACGTGGCCTATGTCGCCCACAACCTCGGCACGCCCGGCAATCCCATGAGCGCCGGGGACATCGACCGCAAGTTCCTCGCCTGCGCGACGCCGGGAATCGGCGCCGCACGGGCCGGGGAGATTTCCGGCCTCATCGATTCCATCACCAGAGACGACGGAGCCGCGCGCCTGTTCCAGAGCCTGCGATCGCTCGAAGTCGCGGACAAGCCTTAGACAGTCCCTGAACGCCAACAGCCACAAACTCCAGGAGGAGTCATGCGCATGCCCAAGCAATTCCGCACATTGGTCGCAGGCCTCGGATTGGCCGCCTGCATCTCGCTGCCCGCGCTCGCGGAGACGGTCCAGGTCGCCGAGGGCCTTTCCGTCGAGACCCACCCGAAGGTCACCGGGACCTACAACTTCGCCCACGGATTCGGACTCATCTACGGCCCGATGCCCGTGGCGCGCCAGCTCGGCATCGTGGAGAAGATGTTCCCCAACGCCAAGATCATCTGGCAGAACATCTTCACCACCGCGCAGCAGCGCGACGCGATGCTCGCGGGCCGACTCGATTTCGGCTCCTGCACGCCCGGCCCGTACCTGCAGTCGTGGGACAAGGGCGTGGACTGGAAGTGGGTGCAGACGACCTCGGGCTTCGACGGCTACCTGATGGTGCGCCCGGACGGGCCCAAGAGCGTGCTCGACTTCCTCGGCACGACGAAGAAGCTCTCCCCCGGCCCGAACACCGCCCAGTACTTCACCGTGCAGGAGATCCTCAAGCGCGCGGGCAAGGATCCCAAGGCCCTCGACCGCAACTGGGTGAACCTCCCCCACCCCGACGCGATGCAGGCGCTCATCGCGGGGCAGTTGGACGGCCACTTCGCCACCTCCGACTTCGCCTTGCGCCTCGAGGAGCAGGGCATGAAGAAGATTGCGAGCTTCAAGGACACCTGGGGCGCGCTCTACGGCGTGGGCGCCTGCGCGCTCACGAAGACCGTGAAGGAGCATCCGGAGCTCACCCGGGGCTACGCGGACGCGCTCAAGATGGTCGTGGCGTGGATGAAGGCCCATCCGGAGAAGGCGGCCGAGATGATGGCCAAATCCACGGGCAACAAGGTCTCGGCGGCGGAGTTCGTGAAGTACCTCAAGTCGTCCACCTACGACAGCTACACGACCGACGCCGACCTGAAGACCCAGGCTGAAGCGATGCATTCCTTCGGCGCGCTGAAGCACCTTCCCAAGGGGCCCGAGGATTTCTACGCCTACCCCGCGGAAGCCGGAGCGAAATGGTAGCGGTGCCGTCCCGCGTGCAGTCCGACCCGCGCTCCGACCTGGTCGAGATCGACCGCGTCTCCATCGCCTTCCCGCGCTCGCGGGGGCGCGGGACGGTGGTCGCGGTGCAGGACGTGTCGGTGTCCATCCGGCGCGGCGAGAAGTTCGTGATCCTGGGGCCCTCGGGCTGCGGGAAATCGACGCTGCTCACCGCGATCGGCGGCTTCATTCCCGTGACTTCCGGCGAGATCCGGGTCCACGGGAAGCCCGTGAAGGCGCCCACCATGAACCGGGTGCTGGTGTTCCAGGATTTCGGCCAGCTCCTGCCGTGGCGCACCGTGCTGGGCAATATCGAGTGGGCGGTGGCGCGGCGCTGGCCGCGCTACAGCTCGGCCGAATGCAAGGCCCGCTCGATGCAGTACGTGGAGCTGGTGGGCCTCGGTCCCCAGGCCGAGCAGTACCCCAACACGCTTTCGGGCGGACAGAAGCAGCGCTGCGCGATCGCGCGCGCCTTCGCCGTGGAGCCGGAGATCCTGCTGATGGACGAGCCTTTCGGCGCCCTGGACGCGATCAACCGCGAGCGCATGCAGTTCGAGCTGAACCGCGTCTGGGCCGCCGAGTCCGAGCGCGTCACCATCGCCTTCGTGACCCACGACGTGAACGAGGCGGTGCACCTCGGCCACCGCGTGATGGTGATGAGCCGCGGACCGGGAAGGCTGCGCGCCCTGGTGGACAACCCCAGCGTCGGCCGTCCTCCCCACGACGGGGCGGCGCTCAAGCTCGTGGACGAGCTGCGCGAGCTCCTCAAGGATCCCTCCTGATGACTTCCATCGACATCCCCGAGGCGCCGTCCCGGCGCAGCGCGCTGCTGGGCCAGCTCCTCGGCGCGGGAGCGCTGAAGAAGGCGATCGTGCTGGTCCTGCTCTGTGTCGCGTGGGAAGCGACGGTCCGGCTGCTGCACGTGAACAAGCTGCTCTTCCCGCCGCTCTCCGACGTGGCGGTGCGCCTCGCGCGCGGCCTGGGGCTGGGCGCCGGCGCGAGCGGCGAGCTCTGGGGCTACATCTGGGAGACGCTGTCGGTGATCCTGCAATCCTTCGCCATCAGCATCGTGATCGCCATCGTGGTGACGGGGCTCGCGGTGAGCAACCGCTGGATGCGCGAGGTGCTGAGCGTGATGACGGGCATCTTCCAGCCGCTGCCTTCCATCGCCCTGCTGCCCATGGCGATCCTCTGGTTCGGGTTCTCGCGCGATTCCCTGGTCTTCGTGGTGGTGATGGCCATGACCTGGCCCATCGCGTCCTCGCTCACCGTCGGATTCGCCACGATCTCGCCCACGCTCCTGAGGCTCGGCCGCAACTACGAGCTGGGCCGCTTCTCGATGATGACCCAGATCCTGCTGCCGGCCGCGCTTCCCATGATGATCTCCGGGTTGCGCGTGGGCTGGGGCTTCGGCTGGCGCACGGTCGTGGCCGCGGAGCTCGTGTTCGGGGCGACCGGCTCGGGAGGCGGCATCGGCTGGTACATCAACAACAGCCGCCTCTTCATGAACATCAGCGACGGCTTCGCGGGGATCCTGCTGGTGATCATCGTGGGGCTCCTCACCGAGAGCCTCTTCCGCCTGATCCAGTACTTCACCACCCACAAATGGGGCACTGAGTCCTTCTAGCGGATGGCACCGGGCCCCGCAGCGGTGGTGAAGCGGGCGGCGGCCGCCGCGCTGGTGGCGATGTGGATCTGCCAGGAGGCGGCACTCCTCACCGGGTGGGAGGGCGCGGCGTTCGCGGGCGTGGCCGCCTTCAGCCTGTACTTTTTGGTGGCGCTCACGGGCGCGCGATCCTCCCAGCGCGGGGTCATCGCGGCGGTTTCGTGTGCCGCGATCGGGATCACGCTCCACTACCATGTGTCCCACGCGTTCCTCTCCGGAATCGAATCGGCGGTGCTCTTCGCCGCCTTCCTCGCCACGATGCAGATGCTGCGCGTGGCCCTCGAGGCGAGCCCCCTGGTCGGTGCAATGCGCACGCAGTTCGCCGGGCTCTCCACCGCACAGCAGCACGACTCCACGCTGCTGCGCGCGCACCTCCTTTCGTCGGTCCTCGGTGCGGGAGGGCTCGCGGTGATGGCCCCGCTGCTGGCACCCGACGAGCCGCGGGAGGTGCGCCGGGCCTTCGCCCAGAGCGCGCTCCAGGGCATGAGCCTGAGCGTGCTGTGGTCCCCGTTCTTCGTCGCCATGGCGGTGTGCACGCGGTTCGTGCGCGACGTGGGGCTGGGCGCGGCGATCCTCGAGGGTGTGGGCATGGCGCTCCTGGGACTCGGCCTCTCCCACTTCCTCCACGGCGCCCGCAGCGGCCCCTCGCCGCTCTCGACGCTGCGCAGGACGCTCGCCGAAGTCGCGGTGCTCGCGGCCGCGATCATCCTCGCCAACCGGATCTGGGGGCTTTCGAGCCTCGAGGCGGTCGTGCTCGGCATTCCGCCCGTCGCCCTGTGGACAGCGCGCCGCCAGGTCGCGGACGGGCCGTCGAAGCTGGCGCGGCTCTGGTTCGTGTCCCTCGAATCCATCGCGGTGGAGGCGCTCGTCGTGGGCGCGGCCCTGGTCCTGGGCGAAGTGTTCAACGAGCTCCTCGTGCGCGGGATCGTCTCCATTCCCCACGGCGCGGACGCCTGGCCGATCCTCGCCCTGATCTCGCTTCCTCCGCTGCTGATGCTGGGATCGTCGCTGCTGGGGCTGCACCCGATCGTCTCGGCGAGCTGCCTGCTGCCGCTGCTCACCTCCATCGCGAAGCTTCACGGCAGCGTCGTCATCGGCAGCGTCCTGCTGGGCTGGATGCTGTGCGTGGCGCTTTCCAGCTTCGTGGTGCCGGTCATGTACGCGGCCACGGTCTTCGGCGTGAGCCAGAGGGAGCTCGTGCTGGGACGCAACCTGCGCTTCTGCGCCTTCTTCGCCCCGCTCGCCGTGCTCTATCTCTGGGCGCTCAATCCGCTGCTGCCGATGGCCTCCTGAACGGCCGCGACCTCTGCATACTGGGCGCGACCATGGAAAGCCGCCCCTACCCCCTCGAGCCGCTCTTCGGCCGCGTGCTCTCGCCCTTCGAGCAGTTCCTGCGCCGCACGACGGCGGGCGGCATTGTGTTGATCGCCACTACCATCGTCGCGCTGGCATTGGCCGCGATCGTGGGGCAGGATGCGATCCACCATTTCTGGGAGCGCAAGCTCACGCTCTCGGCGGGCGAAGGCTTCACCCTCTCGCTCACCTGGCACGAGTGGGTGAACGACGCGCTGATGGCGCTCTTCTTCCTGGTCGTGGGCCTCGAGTTGAAGCGCGAGATCCTGGTGGGAGAGCTCTCTTCCCTGCGCAACGCCGCGCTGCCGGTGGTGGCCGCGATCGGCGGGATGGTCGTCCCGGCGCTGCTCTACACGGCATTCAATGCCGGCACGCCGGCCGCACGCGGCTGGGGCGTGCCGATGGCCACCGACATCGCATTCGCCGTGGGCGTCCTGGTCCTGCTCGGCAGGCGCATACCGCGCAACCTCGTCATTTTCCTCACCGCGCTCGCGATCGCCGACGACCTGGGCGCGGTCCTGGTGATCGCGGTGTTCTACACGAGCAGCATCGATGCGCGCGCGTTCGGCGCCGCGACGGTCGCGTTCATCGTCCTGCTGGTGATGAATCGCGGCGGGGTCCGCAATCCGCTTCCCTACGTCCTGGGGGGCGCGGTCCTGTGGTATGCCGTGCTGCTCTCGGGCATCCACGCCACCCTGGCGGGCATCCTCCTCGCCGTCGTGATCCCCGCGCGGCCCGCCCGCACTCCGGCGCAATTCGACCGGCGCATCGAGGAGCTCCACGGGGCGCTGCGCGCCGACCGCGACGACGCGGCCACCGTGGACGACCCGCTGCGCAACGACGACATGGCCGCGATCGCCGAAGCCGTGGAGCGATCGGCCGCCGCCGTGCAAAGCCCGCTGCAGCGCATGGAGCACGCCCTCACGCCCTGGGTCACCTTCCTGGTCATCCCGATCTTCGCGATGGCCAACGCGGGGATCGACCTGGGCCACATCCGCTGGAGCGAAGCGCTGGCGAGCGGCGTGACCCTCGGCGTGATGGCGGGCCTCGTGTTGGGCAAGTTCTCCGGGATCGCCATCTTCAGCGCGCTCGCGGTGCGTTTCGGCTTCGCGCGGCTGCCCTCGGGCGTGGGCTGGAAGCACCTGCTGGGAGCCGCGTGGCTCGCCGGCATCGGGTTCACGATGTCGCTCTTCATCGCGCAGCTCGCGTTCGGCGATCCGGCGATGATCGAGCAGGCGAAGCTGGGAATCCTGCTGGGCTCGGCCTCCTCCGCGTTGGCGGGGGCCGCGTGGCTCTTCGTCGCGGGCCCGCTCCACGATCGCGGCGGCGAGCCGCTTTCGGAATAGTCCCGAGTCTCGACGCCCCTGGCCTACGGCCCTTGCAGCATCTTCTCGAGGATGGCGCGCTTGGCCTCACAGCGCTCCTCGCTCCAGCAGGGTCCGTACACCTTGACCGCTCGTCCCTCGTGGAGCAGCCGGATCTCGAACGGCCTTCCCATCCGCACCGTGTGGACGTAGTTCGCGAAGCTCTCGGCGAAGTCGTCGCCGGGATGGGTCGCCGCGTACAGCGTGGGAAAATTGGTGCGTTCCAGGTGCCCATAGGTGGCCGCCATCTCGCGCCCGTCGAGCTTCGGGCCGAAGTAATACACGACGCGCGAGCGCTCGGGAAATTGCCCATCGAACCGGCTCACGTAGCGCCCCTCGGAAGACACTTTCCACGACAGCTCGAAGAACGGAAAGGCGCCGGTCGGGCCGACCTGCGACGGCGGGATGCTCCAGCTTGGGTGGAAATGCTCTCCCACGGAGAGCACATGTCCGAACTCGTGCAGGAGGATGTACTGGATCGCGTGCATGCGGTCGTCGCGGGCGCCGGTTTCGATCGTCGCATCCAGGCGATCGGCGCCATCGTCCCGGAACGGCGAGCGCTCCTTCCACGTGGCCCACTCGTTCGCCTTGCGCCGCGCGAGCACCGAGGGGTCGAGCACAATGAAGGCGCCCCCCGGCCGGCCACGCTCGTCGTACACCCAGTCGGTGAAGCCGGTACCGCCCAGGTCCTCGACGAAGCGGATCCCGAGGAGCTTTCTTTCCAGCAGGCGCTGCACTTCGGCCGGCATCTCCGCGATGGCGGATCGCACGTCCGCCACGAGCCCCGGCGAGGGCGAAGCGGGCCGGGGGCGCGTCGGGATGGCCTGCGCGATGGTATCCAGGGTGAGGAAATCCACCAGCTCGGGCGATTCGATCACGACGCGCTCGGCCAGGGGATGGGCGAGCGCATCCTTCCAGAACGCGAGGGTCTTCACGGGATGCACGCGCATCAGGCTCAACGCGCATTCCGGCTGCGCGCGATCGCACGCCGGAGCGTCCTTCGCGGCCAATGCGTGAGGCGAAGCGCCGGCCAGCAAAGCCGGCAGAAGCATTGCGCCAAGCCGCCCGAGATTCATGTGCGCACCCCCCCTTCGCGGCATTATCGCCAATATCCCCATGACATAATCGGGATCGTCGCAACGCGGGAGAAGCCTGTCGTGAAGCTTTCCTTGCTCTTCCCCACACTGCTCGCCGTCGTGGCCCCGTGGGCCCTGCCCGGCTGCGCGAGCTCCGTCTCCCAGAAGGACGCGTCGGCGCGCGAGTGGGAGCACGCCCAGTGCCTGCAGATCATCGACGACAAGGAACGCAAGCGCTGCCTCGAGCGCGTGGACTCGGAGTACGGGACGGCGCGCTGAGCTTTACGCCGCGTGGAACTGCAGCGCGGCGAGGTTGGCGTAGATGCCGCCTTGCGCCACGAGCGCCCCGTGCGTGCCGGTCTCCACGATGCGCCCCTCGTCCAGCACGATGATGCGGTCGGCGCGCTGCACCGTCGCCAGCCGATGGGCGATCACGAGCGTGGTGCGCCCGGCCATGGCCGCCTCCAGCGCGCCCTGCACGAGGCGCTCCGATTCCGCGTCGAGCGCGCTCGTCGCCTCGTCCAGCAGCAGCAGCGGCGGATTCTTCAGTAGCGCCCGCGCGATGGCGATCCGCTGCCGCTGCCCGCCCGAAAGCCGCACGCCCCGCTCGCCCAGGAATGACCGGTAGCCCTCGGGCAGCTTCTCGATGAACTCGTGGGCCGCGGCCATCTTCGCGACGGCGACGATCTCCTCGTCGGTGGCGTTCGCGCGCCCGTAGCGGATGTTCTCCATCGCGCTCGCGGCGAAGATCACGGTGTCCTGGGGCACGATCCCGATCGCGTCGCGCAGGGCGTCGAGGTCGAGGGAGCGGACCTCGACGCCGTCCAGGGCAATCGTTCCCGACTGCGGATCGTAGAAGCGCAGCAGCAGCTGGAAGAGCGTGGTCTTGCCCGCGCCGGACGGTCCCACGACCGCGACGGTCTCTCCCGGCTCGACCGCGAGCGAGACCTGGAAGAGCGACGGCGCCAGGGGCCGCGACGGATAGTGGAAGGTGACGTCACGCAGCTCCAGCGCCGCGCCGCTCTTCGTTCGCGGCGGCAGGGCGACCGGGTGCTCGGGGGACTGGATCGGCGAGCGCACCGACATCAGCTCCATCAGCCGCTCCGTGGCGCCCGCGGCGCGCTGCGCCTCGCCCAGCACTTCCGAGAGCGCTCCCACGGCTCCGGCCACGAACACCGAGTAGAGGATGAACTGCCCCAGCTCGCCGCCGGTCATGGTGCCCTGAATCACCGCGTGTGCCCCCAGCCACAGCACGAACACGATCGAGCCGAACACGAGGAGGATCGCGACGAGCGTGAGGAGCGCGCGGGCCCGGATGCGGCGCACCGCAGTCCCGAAGGCACTCTCCACGGACACCGCGAAGCGCTCGGCCTCGATGCGCTCGTGGGTGAAGGCCTGCACCGTCGGCATCGCGTTCAGGATCTCGCCCGCCATGGCGGAGGCGTCGGCCACGCGGTCCTGGGAGGCGCGGGAGAGCTTGCGCACGCGCCGGCCGAACATGATGATCGGCAGCACGACCGCGGCCAGCAGCACGATGATGATCGCCGAGAGCTTGACGCTCGTCACGAACATCATGGCGAGGCCGCCAGCGAAGAGCAGCACGTTCCGGAGCGCCATGGAGATGCTGGTGCCCACCACCGCCTGGATCAGCGTGGTGTCCGTGGTCAGGCGCGAGAGCACCTCGCCGCTGCGGGTGATCTCGAAGAACTGCGGGCTTTGGGTGACGACGTGCTTGTACACGGCGTTGCGGATATCGGCCGTGACGCGCTCGCCCAGCCACGACACCGTGTAGAAGCGCGCGGCCGTGGCGACACCCAGCACGCACGCGACCGCGAAGAGCGCGAGGAAGTAGAGGTCGACGTGCTCGATGCTCTTCGAGCCCGCCGCTCCGAACCCCAGGTCGATCATCTGCTTGAAGGCGTAGGGGATCGCGAGCGTGGCCCCCGCGGCGACCACGAGGGCCACGCCCGCCATCGCGAACTGGCGCTTGTAGGGCGCGAGGAAGGGCAACAGCCCCTTGAGGGTGGCGAGGCTGCTCTTTCGCGATTCCTGGGCGGGGGCGTCCGGTGCGGCGACGCTCATCGGGGAATGGTGGCGGGCACCAGGATGCCGCGATCGACCTTGCGGATGTCGGTGTGGCCGCAGAACGCCATCGTGAGGTCCAGCTCCCGGGCGATGAGCTCGAGGCATTGGGTCACGCCCGCCTCGCCATGGGCGCCCAGGCCGTAGACGAACGCGCGGCCGATCATCGTGCCTTTCGCGCCCAGGGCCACGGCCTTCAGCACGTCCTGGCCGGAGCGGATGCCGCCGTCCATCCACACCTCGATGCCGGAGCCCACCGCGTCCACGATCGCCGTCAGCGCCGCGATCGACGAGGGCGCGCCGTCCAGCTGGCGGCCGCCGTGGTTGGAGACGATGAGCGCGTCGGCGCCGCTCTCCCGCGCGAGCTTCGCGTCCTCGACGTCGAGGATCCCCTTGAGGACGAGCTTCCCGCCCCAGCGCTTCTTGATCCACTCCACGTCGCCCCAGTTCAGGCGCGGATCGAACTGGCCGGTCGTCCACTCGGAGAGCGACGACATGTTCTCCACGCCCGTCGCATGTCCCACGATGTTGCCGAACGTGCGGCGCGAAGTCCCCAGCATGCCCAGGCCCCAGCGCGGCTTGGTCGCCAGGTTGAGGAGGTTGGCGAGCGTGGGCTTGGGCGGCGCGGACAACCCGTTCTTGATGTCGCGGTGGCGCTGGCCCAGGATCTGCAGGTCCAGCGTCAGCACGAGGGCCGAGCACTTCGCCGCCTTGGCGCGGTCGATGAGGCGCTCGATGAAGCCCCGGTCGCGCATCACGTAGAGCTGGAACCAGAAGGGCTTCGAGGTGTTCGCGGCCACGTCCTCGATCGAGCAGATGCTCATGGTGGAGAGCGTGAACGGGACGCCGAACTTCTCCGCCGCCCGCGCGGCGAGGATCTCGCCGTCGGCGTGCATCATCCCGCACAGGCCGATGGGGGCGAGCGCCACGGGCATCGCCACGTCCTGGCCGATCATCCGGGTCGCGATGGTGCGGTTCTCCAGGTTCACGGCCACGCGCTGGCGCAGCTTGATGCGCTGGAGCTCGTTCGTGTTCGCGTGCAGCGTGCCCTCGGTCCAGGAGCCCGACTCGAGGTAGTCGAGGAACATCCGCGGCACCCGCCGCGTGGCGACGGCCCGCAGGTCCTCGATGCAGGTGATGACGCTCATTGCGCCCTCGCTTTCGCCGCGCGCGCGAGCACTTCCTTGGCGATCAGGTTGCGCTGGACCTGCGCCGTGCCGCCGCCGATGGTGAACATGCGCGCATCGCGCACCATGCGCTCGATCGGCAGGTCGCACGAGTATCCGGCCGCGCCGAATATCTGGAGCGCCTGGTTGGTGACCTGGATCGCCATTTCCGCGGCATGGACCTTCGCGGCGGCGGCGTCGAGCTTGTCGGGAAATCCGTTGGTGCCGCTCACGGCGGCGCGGTACACGAGCAGGCGCGCGCACTCCAGCTGGATGTGCATGTCGGCGAGCATCCACTGCAGGCCCTGGAATTCCGCGATCGGCTTGCCGAACTGCTTGCGATCCAGGGCGCGCAGCGCGGCCAGGTCGAACGCACCCTGGGCGATGCCCAGCGCCACCGACGCCGCGCCGATGCGCTGCAGGTTGTAGCAGCGCATGAGCTTGCGGAATCCGTCGCCGGGGCCGGCGAGGAGGTTCCCGGCGGGCACGCGGCAATTCACGAACGACACGTCGCCTTCCGGCATTCCGCGCAAGCCCATCATCATCGGGATGCGCGGCACGGTGAGGCCCGGCGTGTCCGCTTCCACCAGCAGCGCTCCGATGCCCTCGGCGCCGGGCTTGCCGTCGAAGCGCGCGAACACGAGGTAACGTTTCGAGACGCCCGCGCCGGTGATCCAGCACTTCTTCCCGTTGAGGACGTACGCATCGCCGTCGCGCGTGGCGCTCGTGGTCATCCACGTGGCCGCCGACCCGGCTTCCGGCTCCGTGATCGCGATCACCGGCTTGTCGCCCTGGCCGATGGGCGGCAGGAAGCGGCGCTTCTGTTCCTCGGTGCCGTACTCCACGATCGCCTTCTGCACCGCCGTGTTGGCGTCCACGACGATGCGCGCCACCACGCCGCCCACCTTCGCGATTTCCTCCGACACGAGGATCGCGTCGATCAGCGGCCTGCCGCCGCCGCCGTATTGCTTCGGGATCGTGAGGGACATGAAGCCTTCGTCCGCGAGGATGCGCACCACGTCCCACGGGTATTCGTTCGTGCGGTCCATCTCCTGCAGGCGGGGTGCCACGACCTTGCGCGCGAAGGCCCGTGCGCGCTCCTGGAGGCGCGTCTGGTCGTCGCTCGGGGAAAACGAAAACATGGGCTCTGTCCTTGGCAGGGGGGCGTGAACGGCGTTCAAGCGGACGAGTATAGCGCCGGCGGATTTCAGGCCTTGGGGCGTGCCGTCCCGCTTCCCGACAGGTGCGCCAGCCGCAGCCCCCGAGCCGAATCCGCGATGAGCTGCGCGAGGCGGCGCTCGCGGGTTTCCTCGCGCTTGGCGCTCATCACCCAGAAGGCGGCGATGCGGCGGTAGCCCGGCGGCTGCGCCTCGAAGTACTTCCAGGCCTTCTTGCGCGCGCGGAAGCGCTTGTCGAGCTCCACGGCAAGGCCGACGTGCCGATTCTCGAACGAGTAGAGCCCTGCTCGCGCGCGGTCGCGGCCCTCGAAGGCTTCGAGCCCGGGCTTCGCCATGCGGCCCGCCCGCTTCAACGCTTCCGCCTTGCGGATGTTCACCGCGCTCCAGATGCTGCGGGGCTTGCGCGGGGTGAAGCGCTGCACGAACGCGTGCTCGTCCCGGCGTTTCTTCAATCCGTCGATCCAGCCGAAGCACAGCGCCTCTTCCACCGCCTCCAGGTAGGTGAGGCCTTCGCGTCCGGTGTGGGCCTTCCAGAAGCCGATCCAAAGGACCGCTTCCTTGCCGTGGTTCGCTTCGAGCCAGGCGCGAAACGCGGCCACCGAGGCGAAGAACCGGGGATCTTCCATCGCCCTAGCGAGCGGCCTCGACGATCGCCTCCGAGGTCGCGCGCAGGATCTCCTCGGACATCGCCGGGTCGTCCACGGCCCGCGCCAGCACGAGCGCGCCCACCATGCTCGAGTACGCAGCGAGGGCCATGCGGCGCCTGGCGGCAGCACTCCTGCCGGGAACGATCCGCGCGAGCGCATCCACCAGGCCGCGCAGGCCTTCGCCCATCGCGTGGCGAACGGGCCGCGACTGGCGCGACGCATCGCCTGCGAGCGACGCCAGGGCGCAGCCCGTTCCCGGATCGTCGCGATGCCGCGTCGAAAGATAGGACTTCACGAGGATCGGCAGCGCGCCTTCGCCCGCCCGCGCGAAGACGCCTTCCCATTTCGCGACGGAGCCGGCGAGCGCGCGCTCGCAGGTCTCCGCCATGAGCGCAACCTTCGAGGGGAAGTGGCCGTAGAAGCCGCCGTGGGTGAGTCCGGCTTCGCCCATGAGCTCCGCCACCCCCACGCCGTCGAAGCCCCGCTCGCGAAAGAGCCTGGACGCCGCCTCGACGATGCGCTCGCGGCTCGCCGCGGCCTGCTCCCGGGTGGCTCTCATCGGAAAAGTCCTTGACACGTTATATGACGGTCATCATATCATCGCCCATGACCCCGGCAAACCTTTCCGCCCACCGCGGCGCGTGGATCATCACCTTCGCCGCCGCGGCGATCCTCATGGTGACCATGGGGGCGCGGCAATCCCTCGGGCTCTTCGTCTCGCCGCTCAACACTTCCACCGGCCTGGGGGTGGTCGCCATCAGCTTTGCGCTCGCCGTGGGCCAGTTCATGTGGGGCGCGATCCAGCCCGTGGCCGGCGCGGTGGCGGATCGCTACGGCCCGGGGCGCGTGCTCGCCGCGGGACTCGTGGTGCTCGCCATCGGCACGGCGCTCACGCCTTTCATGCATTCGGGCCTCGGGCTCGTGGTCTCCCTGGGCCTCTTGTCCGCGATCGGCTCCGGGGCGGGCAGCTTCTCGGTGCTGATCGGAGCCTCGTCCCGGCGCCTACCCGCCGCTTCGAGGGGCAAGGCCGCGGGCATCATCAATGCCGGGGGCTCGTTCGGCCAGTTCGTCTTCGCTCCCGTGGCGCAGCGCCTGATCCAGGCGCTGGGATGGATGGGCGCGCTCTGGGCCCTGGCCGCGGTCACGCTCGCGGCACTCCCCCTCGTGCGCGTGGTGAGCCCGAAGGAACCGGCGAAGGCGAAGCCCCATCCGGACGAAGCGAGGCTCTGGCCCACGGTGCGCGGCGCCGTGAAGGACCGCAGCTACATCCTCCTCAACCTGGGCTTCTTCACGTGCGGTTTCCATATCGCGTTCCTCGTGACGCACCTGCCGCAGGAAGTGAACCTCTGCGGCCTGCCGCCCACGGTCGCGAGCTGGTCGCTCGCCATCATCGGGCTCGCCAACATCGCGGGCAGCCTCCTCGCGGGCTCCTCCACCTCGCGCTTCCGCAGCAAGAACATCCTCGCCGTCATGTACGGCTCGCGCGCGGTGCTGATCGGCTGGTACCTCGCCGCCCCGAAGACGCAATGGACGTTCTACGCATTCGCCATAGGGCTCGGGCTCACGTGGCTCGCGACCGTTCCTCCCACCGCCACCATCGTGGGCAAGCTCTTCGGCATCCGCTATCTCGCGACACTCTTCGGGCTCACGCTGCTGTCCCACCAGATCGGCGGATTCCTCGGCGCGTACCTGGGCGGGATCGCGCTCGCCCGCACCGGCAACTACCAGTGGATGTGGTACGCGGACATGGCGCTCGCCGCGGCCGCCGCACTCGTGAACCTGCCCATCCGCGAGGCCCCGATCCAGGCCGCGCCCGCGGCAGCCTGAATCCCGCGCCGGTCCATCACGCCGAGAGCGTGACCCACGTAGGGGCGTGATCGCTCGCCTTGGGCAGGCCGCGCACCCACTTGTCCACGCCCGCGTCGACCAGGCGCTTGCCCAGCTTCCCGTCGAGCAGCAGGTGGTCGATGCGAAGACCCGAGTTGCGCTCCCAATGCTGGCGGAAGTAGTCCCAGAACGTGTAGATGCGCTCCTCGGGATGGCGCGCCCGCAGCGCGTCGACCCAGCCCTGGGCGAGGAGGCGGCCATAGCGCTCGCGGCTCTCCGGCTGCAGCAGCGCGTCCTTGCGCCACGATTTCGGGTCGTAGATGTCGAAGTCGGTGGGCACGACGTTGAAGTCGCCCGCGAGCACGACCGCCTCGCCGCTCCCGTGCAGCGCCTTGCCGTGCTCGATCAACCGATCGAACCATGCGAGCTTGTAGTCGAACTTGGGGCCGGGCTGCGGATTGCCGTTGGGAAGATAAAGGCAGCCGACGACGAGCCCGTGAGCCGCGGCCTCGAGATAGCGGCTCTGGTCGTCGGCGGAGTTGCCCGGAAGGCCGCGGCGCTTCTCGACCGGGTCCGCGCCGCGCGCAAGAATCGCAACTCCGTTCCACGAGCGCTGTCCGTGCCAGAGGGCGCCGTAGCCCGCCGCGCGGATCTCGGCGATGGGGAAGCTCTCGTCGGCTGCCTTCAACTCCTGCAGGCACGCGACATCCGGCGACTCCTTCGCCAGCCACTCGAGCAGGTGCGGCAAGCGCGAGCGGATCCCGTTCACGTTGTAGGTGGCGACCTTGATGGTTTTCATGGCGCGGGAATCTTTCGGGTCACGAAGTATGCCGGATGACGTTACACTCGCGCCGATGGTTCCCGTCATTTCCATCTCGGGCCTCGGCAAGACCTACGCCTCGGGCCTGCAGGCGCTGAAGAGCGTCGACCTGGAGATCCGCAAGGGCGAGATCTTCGCGCTGCTGGGCCCCAACGGCGCCGGCAAGACCACGCTCATCAGCATCGTCTGCGGGATCGTCACGCCCACGTCCGGCACGGTGCGGGTGGGCGGGCACGACATCCTGCGGGACTACCGCATCACGCGCTCGATGATCGGCCTCGTTCCCCAGGAGCTGCACACCGACATGTTCGAGACGGTGTGGAGCACGGTCGCCTTCAGCCGCGGGCTCTTCGGTCGCGCCCCCAACCCTGCGCACCTGGAGAAGGTGCTGCGCGACCTGTCGCTGTGGGACAAGCGCGCCGACAAGATCATGACGCTGTCGGGCGGCATGAAGCGTCGGGTGCTGATCGCCAAGGCCCTCGCCCACGAACCCGAGGTCCTCTTCCTCGACGAGCCCACGGCGGGCGTGGATGTGGAGCTGCGGCGCGACATGTGGGCGCTGGTGCGCCGGCTGCGCGACGGCGGCGTGACCATCATCCTCACCACCCACTACATCGACGAAGCCGAGGAGATGGCCGATCGCATCGGCGTGGTGAACAAGGGCGAGCTCATCGTGGTGGAGGAGAAGGCGGTGCTGATGAGGAAGCTCGGCAAGAAGCTCCTGACGCTCAACCTGCTCGAGCCGCTCGCGGCGATTCCCCCGGGGCTCGCCGACTGGCGGCTCGCGTTGAAGGCGAACGGGGCCGAGCTCGAGTACACCTTCGACGTCCACGAGGAGCGCACGGGCGTATCGGAGCTGCTGCGCCGCCTGGACGAGCTGGGCATCGTCTTCAAGGACCTGCATACGCGGGAAAGCTCGCTGGAGGACATCTTCGTGAGCCTGGTGAGCGACCGCCCATGAACCGCCACGGCATGCTCGCGATCTACGGCTTCGAGATGGCGCGCTTCCGGCGCACGCTCTGGCAGAGCCTGGTCACTCCCGTCATCACCACCTCGCTCTACTTCGTGGTGTTCGGCGCGGCCATCGGCAAGCGCATGAGCGAGGTGGGCGGCGTGCCCTACGGAGCCTTCATCGTCCCGGGGCTCATCATGCTCTCCATCTTCACCGAGAGCCTGAACAACGCTTCCTTCGGGATCTACCTGCCGAAGTTCACCGGGACGATCTACGAGGTCCTCTCCGCTCCGGTGTCCGCCCTCGAGATCGTGCTCGCCTACGTGGGCGCGGCCGCCACCAAGTCGATCCTGCTGGGGGTGGTGATCCTCGTCACCGCGAACCTCTTCGTGCCG
>JAANCK010137331.1_pt1 | contig 17449 bp, 11 predicted proteins | sample 7277841 | NCBI WGS metagenome assembly JAANCK01 (sample SAMN14222788, study PRJNA588281) | permafrost metagenome | isolation source: Arctic cryosol methane SIP | place: Canada:Nunavut | collected 2015-07 | reverse complement strand
GACAATCTGACCGCAGGCGGGCTGCAACTACTCGGCAATGGTCCGTTCACGCTTAGCAACGCAGGTAACGATGTCACCACCTTGGCCGCGAACGTGGCGGGGAACATCAGCTACCGCGACGCCAATTCCTTCGCTGTCGGCGTCGTCGGCGACGCGCCCTCGGGGGTCAGCACTACGGGAATCACGACCACTGCCGCTGGGGCAGTGCAGCTCGACGTGCCGAACACGCTGACGATCAACAACGACATCAGCACCGACGGCGCCTTTACGCAGATCAGTTCGGCCGGAAGCGGCTCGGTGTCCATCGCCAGCCCGCGCTCGATCCGCACGAGCGGCGATGCGGTTAGCTTTGCCAGCCCGGTCGCCTTGAACGGAGCCGGCACCACGACGATCGATACAACAAGCAGCGCTAGCACGGCCGGCGGCAATGTCACTTTCAGCAATACGCTCACCGGCACCACTGCAAGCGCGGAAAACCTGACCATCACCGCCGGCAGTGGCGGTGCGGTGAGCTTCAACAGCACGGTCGGCGCAATCCGGCTGGGCGATGTGAACATCACCCAGGCGCGGGACCTGACGATCCAGTCCGGGTTCAACGTCAAGAGCCTGACACAATCCCAGGGCGCCACCGGTGCGCCGTCCACGACGCCCTCGGCCGGCGCCACGACCATCAACGGCGCGGTCGATACCACCGGCAATACCAGTCTTGCCACCAGCGGCGCACTGACCGTCTCCGGCGCGGGTTCGATCGCCGCCGGCGCCGGTTCGAGCGTGACTCTCACCTCAGGCGGCGACATGACGCTCAGCGGCAGCGTGAGCGCGCCGGCGGGCGCCACGCTGAACGTGATAGGTACGGATCGGATACTTACGCAGAACGGCGGCACCCTGGCTACGACCGACAGTGCAGTGGCGCTGATCGCCGACGAAATGATGCTGACCAGCGCGATCAATTCCGGCAGCGGCGCCGTGACGCTGAAACCAAACAATACGGCCGACGCGATTGCGCTCGGCGCAGCAACGGCCAGCACCAACAATTCCGCGGCGACGCTGGAGCTCTCCGACAGCGAGCTCAATACCATCGCCACCACCGGCGGTCTGACGGTCGGCGCCGGCAACCATACCGGCGCGATCACGGTGCTGGGCGCGCTTGCGCCGATCACCGCGCAGAACGGCTTCATACTGCTCAACAATAGCGGCGGCATCGCGATCAACGCGCCGATCAGCTACGCCGCCGGCAATGGCAATCTGAGCTTGACGGCCAACGGCAACGGCGCGGCGGCGGGGGCGATCACCACCAATGGCAGCGCGATCGACGTGGCCGGCACGCTTGCGATGAACGCCGCGACCGGCGTCGGCACGCTGGCGGCGCCGATGGTGTTGTCGCATGCGGCTGGCACCACCCTGGCCGTGACCAACAGCACCAGCGGCGGCGTGTTCGAGCGCGCGGACCTGGGCGAGCTGAACGTGAGTTCGATCAGCAACAGCGCGGCGGCGAACGGCGGCATCGAGTTGAACGTGGGCAGCGACCTCAATATCAACGGCAAGGTGCAGAACAACGTCGGGCATATCCAGTTCGTGACCGGCAACGACACGGCATACACTGCCGCGGGCGGATTCGGACTGTCGCCCGCATCGGTGGCCGCGGGCAGCCTCGGCGGGGTGAACATCAACGCGCAGGTAATCGCCGGCAACGGCGGCGCGATTTCGATCTTCGCCACGGGCGGCGTCAAACAAAGCGCGGACGGGGCTGCCGGACTGCAAAGCCCTGCGCTGAAGGACAAGTTCGAGGCGGGCGCGCTCAATGTGCGCACCTTCAACAATGGCACCCAGATCGGCGTGATCGACCTGCGCAACAACCTGGCCGGGACCGGCAACAGCATGGGCCCGATCACGCTGGAAGCGCGGCTGGCCGGCTCGATCAAGCCGCCGCCCTATGCGGAAAGCAATATCGAATACAAGAGCATCAACGGCACCAATATATCCGGCATCGGCACCGCGGCCGACTTCTCGCTGGTCGCGCCGAGCCAGACCATCGATCTGGCGCCGGGCGCCAGCCTGTCCGGCACCAACATCAACCTGATCGCGACGGCGGGCGACGTGACCGTGAAGTCGGCCATTACCAACGCCCAGGTCAACGGCGGCCAGTCGGGCGGATCGCTCAATCTTTATGCCACCGGCAACATCATTCTGAACGACCCGGGCGGGGACAGCGCCGGCGTGGTGATCGGCAAGGACCTGGGGACGCTGGATAAGCTGGGCAACCGGGAGTTCGAGAAATTCGACCATACCCTGACGCTGGTCGCCACCGGTGACGTGAGAATCTACGGAACGGTGCAGGTGACAGGCGATCTGGCGCTGCGCGCCAACGCGAGCGCGAGCGAAGCATCCGGGCCGGGCGGCGTTGCCGGCTACGGCGCAGGGGCAGGCAGCGTGATCATCGCCGGTTCGGCGGGCAATTCAGTGGAGGTGCGTGCGCAAAATGTCCTGGTGGGCCAGAAAGACGCTGCCGGCAATCCGCTGCCGGTGCAGAACCTGATCATCGACAACAGCGCGAATACGGCGGTCAGCGGCAAGTTCTTCGATACCAGCCTGCGCGCCGACAAGAAGCTCGAGATCTATCTCAATGGCGACCAGAACGGTGCCGGAACCTCGGGCAATATCGTGATCACCGGCGGCAGCGCCAGCGCCATCTCCGAGGGCATCGCCGGCAAAGCCGCCAAGAGTTCGGCGCTGGCGGCGCTCCGCGGCGACACCATCACCATTCTTGGAGTCAAGGGCGGGACGCAGCTGCCCACACTGGATCCGGATACGCAAACGGTCAACCCGCTGCTGCCCTACACCACGAACAGCAGCAATATCACCCTGACCGGCGGCACCGCGACCAGCGATGCCATGGCAGGGGGCGGGGCGCTGGCCGCGGCCGACGCGCTGATGCTGGGCACGACCAGGAAGTTCATCGACATCGGCGGCAATCTCGAATTGCATGGCGGAACGGCGGATTCGACGAAGCACGGCCAGACCTCGGCGTCCGCGAAGATCGACCCTGCCAGCCTGTTCATCAATACCGGGGGCTACATCAAGCTGATCGGCGGCACCGGCGCCGGCGCGCCAGCCGCCATCGTCAACAACGGCGACATGGAGATCAGGATCGGCGGCAAGTTCGACTACGAGTATAAGGATGCGGCCGGCGTTACGCAGACCAGATTTGACGTGGGTCTGCTGCTCGAAGGCGGGCGCGGTTCGGGGCTGTTCGACCGCAACAATCAACCGATCAAGCTCTATTACGACGCCTCGTCGCAGGTTCTGCTTCTGTTCCCCGCGATCAACGGCGGTGCGGGCGGGGGCACCTACTTCATGAATCTCGACCTGGACAAGGCTTCGTCGTTCCTGCAGTCGCAGTCGCAGCGCGGCTTTGACGATTCGCTGCTGGCGTATATCATCTTCGCTGCGAACGAGGAAACCCGTGCCGGCCGTATTGTTACCGGCGTCTCGAACACTGACGACTCGAACAAGCCTTCCTGCAACTGACACCGTTGCGCGGGCGTTTGCCATCCCGCTGCGGCGCAGCGGCAGCGAGGATCGCGGCCTGCTGCCGGAACTGCCGGAGCGGGCAGCGGAACGGCGCGTGCACCTGGAAGGTACGGGGAACCGAACATGTCACAGCTGGCGAAAGTATCGACTACATTGCTGCGAAATGTCCCGCTGTTTGCGGGCCTGGACGAGCAGCAACTGAGCGTCCTGGCGAGCGCCATAGTGCGCAAGAGCGTGGGCCGCAACGCCAGGATCATAGGCGCGGGCGACCCCACCGATTCGCTGTATATCGTCATCAGCGGCCGCCTCAAGGTGTTGATGAGCGACGAGCAGGGCAAGGAGGTCATACTTTCCATCCTCGGGCCGGGCGAGTTCTTCGGCGAAATGGGTCTGCTGGACGACAGCCCCCGGTCGGCCAGCGTGGTAAGCCTGGAAGCCTGCGAGCTGCTCACAATCTCCAAGACCGATTTCAAGCGCAGCCTGTCGGAGAACTTCGAACTGTCGTTGATGGTGATGCGCGGCCTGGTAAAGCGCCTGCGCGAAGCCGACCAGAAGATCGGCAGCCTCGCGTTGATGGATGTGTACGGCCGAGTGGCGCGGCTGCTGCTGGAGATGGCGGAGGAAGTCGACGGCGAGAAAGTGGTGGTCAAGAAGCTGTCCAAACAGGACATCGCGAAAATGATCGGCGCGTCGCGCGAGATGGTCAGTCGCGTGATGAAGGATCTGCAGATGGGCGGCTACATCGAAGTGCGCGGCCGCTCGATCGTCCTGCGCGACAATATCCTGCTCCCGGACTAGCCTTTGCCCGCTCGCGGCGAACCGGCCTGCAGGCGTTTCGATTCGCACCGGCAGCTTGAGAATCTGATAGCATTAACGCGCGCAAACGCCCAGCGCAGTCGGTTCTGCGCAGCGCGGGCCGTGCCGGACAACGCGCGGATTGCCTGGTCTTGGCGCAAAACAGGGCAGTGCTGGCTGAGTGCACGACTGGTAGAACGGATAACAAGAGGGAAAAGCATGTCGGGCGTACCCCCGGTTTCCACCGCGCTGCTGCGCAATGTACCCCTGCTTTCCTTGCTCAGTGACAGCGAACTCACATTGCTGGCGCGTGTGGTCGCGCGCAAGTCGTACGCGCGCGGTGCGCAGATTCTGGGCGCCGGAGATCCGACCGATTCGCTGTACATTCTGATCAGCGGCCGCATCAAGGTGTTCATGAGCGATCTCGACGGAAAGGAGGTCATTCTCTCCATCCTCGGGCCGAATGAATTCTTCGGTGAGATGGGCCTCATCGACAACAGTCCGCGCTCGGCCAGCGTGGTGGCGCTCGAGCCGTGCGAACTCATCTGCATTTCCAAGCCCGAATTCAAGCGTTGCCTGGCCGACAATTTTGACATGGCGATGACCGTGATGCGCGGCCTGGTGAAGCGTCTGCGTGAAGCGGACAAGCAGATCGGCAGCCTGGCGCTGATGGACGTTTTCGGGCGCGTGGCGCGCCTGCTCTTGGAGACGGCCGAGGTCGTCGGCGGCGAAAAAGTAGTGACTAAAAAACTGTCCAAGCAGGATATTGCGCGCATGATCGGCGCCTCGCGTGAAATGGTCAGCCGCGTGATGAAGCATTTGCAGGAGGCCGGCTATATCGAAGTGCGCGGCGATACCATCGTCATTCGCGACAGCATCATGCTGCCGGATTAGCCGCGATTGCCCGACATCGCTCTGGAATTTCAGTAAGCGGCTGATTTGTAAGTGTTTTGTGTCGTCGCGGCAAAGCGGGTATATATCCGCAATCGTGAACTTGTTCCTCTGCGATTGTCAGGAAATCGACTAGACTTAACGAGTGAAAATGGATTGCGCTGGTGCGTCTGCTGGCGCGCGCGGACCAGGGAGCATCAAGATGAAAGATTATCGTCATAGTTTGCAATGTCTGGCCTTTGTGGCGCTCGGATTGATATCCGGCGCGGCGCTGGCCAATACCGGCACGGTTACGCAGCTGTCGGGCACTTTGTCCGTGCTCAAGGCCGACGGTTCGGTGCGCATACTGTCGCACAAGTCCGAGGTGGTCAGCGGCGATACCGTCAATACCCAGAAAGACAGCTATGCGCAGATCAAGTTCTCGGATGGCGGTTTGATTACCCTCAAGCCCAATACCAGCGTCAAAATCCAGGATTTCCACTTCAAGCAGGAAGAGCCGGCGAAGGACAGTTTCGTATTCGGGTTGGTAAAGGGCGGCCTGCGTGCCGTTACCGGTCTGGTGGGCAAACGCGGCAATAAGGACGCCTACAGCTTGGGCACCGCAACGGCAACGATCGGGATTCGCGGCACCAGCTACGGCGCCGACGATTGCATCACCACGCCCTGCCCGAAGCCCGGCGCGAACGAGAACCTGGAACCCAGCGTGTACGTCAGCGTGACCGACGGTGAAATCGTGGCGACCAACAATGCCGGTTCGCAGAATTTCCTTGCCGGCCAATTCGGCGCGATTTCCGACCGCAACAGCCGGCCGCGCTTCCTGTCCACGGACCCGGGCCTGCAATTCACGCCGCCGGCGACGTTCATCCAAAGCATCATGACCGGTGCGGCCGTGAACGCGGGCAAGAACCAGGAGTGCGTGGTCAGGCGCTGAACGCGTTCCGTTTCCCGCGTACAAAAAATCCCCGCCACGCGCGGGGATTTTTATTTCCCCCCGGGGCTTTGCGCTTTGGTGCGCGGGCGGCCGAGCGGGTAAAATGCCGGATTGGACGCCTGCCCATGCGCACTCTGAACCGCACCGAAACACCGCCCCTGCCAGGGAAGATCGCCGCGCTGCTGCGCGAGTCGAAGTGGTTTGCGCTGCTGGCGCTTGCGCTCTACCTGCTGCTGATTCTGGTGACTTTCGACAAGGCCGACCCAGGCTGGTTTCACAGCATCGGGACAGCGACGGCGAGGAACGCGGGCGGACGCGCCGGCGCCTGGCTGTCGGAGCTGCTGCTCTATCTGTTTGGCGTATCGGCGTATTGGCTCGTGGCGCTGCTCGGCTACATCGTCGTAGCCGGCTACCGGCGCTTGGACGGCAGCAGCCTGCTCGACCGGCGTTCGCTGATAGTCGCGCTGGCGGGTTTTGCCGTGCTTCTGATCGCCAGCTCCGGCATGGAAGCGCTGCGTTTCTATACACTCAGGGCAGCGCTGCCCCTGGCGCCCGGCGGTATGCTGGGCGCGGCAGTCAGTGGCGGATTATCCGCGGCTTTCGGCTTTACCGGTGCGACGCTGATTTTGCTGACGCTGTTCGCGATAGGCGGCAGCCTGTTCACGGGCATCTCCTGGCTGACCGTTATCGAGGTGACCGGGGCCGCGCTGGAGGTGAGCTACGATTTCATGCTCAACAGCTGGCAGCGACGCCAGGACCGCAAGGCGGGCGAAATAGCCACGCACGAGCGCGAGGCGGTCGTGGAGGAAGATAAAAAACGCATCATCGAGGACCACGAACCGATACGCATCGAAGCACCGGTAATCGAGATCCAGAAGTCCGAGCGCGTCATCAAGGAAAAGCAGGTGCCGCTGTTCCAGGACCTGCCCGACACGCCGCTGCCGCCGCTGGCTCTGATGGACGAAGCGCAGCGTGATGTCGAGGCGATCAGCGCAGAGACGCTGGAATATACGTCGCGCCTGATCGAGAAGAAACTATCCGACTTCGGCGTGCAGGTGAAAGTCCTGGCCGCCTACCCGGGCCCGGTAATCACGCGCTATGAGATCGAGCCGGCAGTAGGGGTCAAAGGAAGCCAGATCATGAGCCTGGTGAAGGATCTGGCGCGGGCGCTGTCGGTGGTTAGCATACGCGTGGTCGAGACCATCCCCGGAAAATCGTGCATGGGGCTGGAGATCCCCAATCCCAAGCGCCAGATCGTGCGCCTGTCGGAGATTCTCAGTTCCGAGGTCTACCACGAGATGGCTTCGCCGCTGGTGCTGACACTGGGCAAAGACATTGCGGGCAAGCCCATGGTTGCCGATCTCGCGAAAATGCCGCACCTGCTGGTCGCGGGAACGACCGGCTCGGGAAAATCGGTGGCGATCAACGCCATGATCCTGTCGCTGCTGTACAAGTCCGAGCCGCGCCAGGTTCGCCTGATCCTCATTGATCCGAAGATGCTGGAGCTATCGGTCTACCAGGACATCCCGCACCTGCTCGCGCCGGTGGTGACCGACATGAAGCAGGCGGCGAGCGCGCTCAACTGGTGCGTGGCCGAGATGGAGCGGCGCTACAAGCTCATGTCCTGGCTGGGCGTGCGCCAACTCTCGGGCTACAACACCAAGGTTACGGAGGCGGAAAAGCTGGGCCAGCCGCTGCAGGATCCGACCACGCTGGAAACCGGGGAGCCGCAATTCCTCGGCACGCTGCCCTATATCGTGGTGGTGATCGACGAGCTTGCCGACCTGATGATGGTGGTGGGCAAGAAGGTCGAAGAGCTCATTGCGCGTCTGGCGCAGAAGGCGCGCGCCGCGGGCATACACTTGATCCTCGCGACGCAGCGCCCCTCGGTGGACGTGATCACGGGCCTGATCAAGGCCAACATTCCGACGCGCATATCGTTTCAGGTTTCGAGCAAAGTGGATTCGCGCACCATCCTCGATCAAATGGGCGCCGAAACCCTGCTCGGCCAGGGAGACATGCTTTATCTGCGTCCCGGAACCGGGCTGCCCCAGCGCGTGCATGGTGCGTTTGTCGCCGATCACGAAGTGCACAAAGTGGTGGCTTACCTGAAGAAGATGGGTCAGCCTGATTACATCGAGGGACTGCTCGACGCGGGCGAGCCCGGCAGCGAGCTCAATGGCGTGGGCGAGGCCAGCGGCGAGGCCGACCCGCTCTACGACCAGGCGGTGGAGATCGTGCTGCGCACGCGCCGCGCCTCGATTTCGCTGGTGCAGCGCCACCTGCGCATCGGCTACAACCGCGCGGCGCGTCTGATAGAGCAAATGGAACAGGCGGGCATGGTTTCGACCATGCAGTCCAACGGCAATCGCGAAGTGCTGGTCCCGAACCGGGCGGAGGGCTAGGTGCTGCGGCTGTTGCTGCTGGTCGCGCTGCTGCTGCCGCTGGGCGGCGCGCACGCGTCCGGGCTGGATGCGCTGCACAGCTTTATTGCCGGCACCGCATCGGCGCAAGGCGAATTCGTGCAGAAGGTGTATGACCGCAAGCACAAGCTCACGCAGGAGGCGAGCGGCACGCTGGCGTTCATGCGGCCGGGACGCTTTCGCTGGACCTATGCCAAACCCTATGCCCAACTTATCGTCGGCGACGGCAGCAAGGTGTGGGTCTATGACGCAGACCTGAACCAGGTCACCGTGCGGCGTCTGGACCGCGCACTCGGCTCCTCGCCGGCGGCGCTGCTTGCCGGCAGCAACGAGATCGAGCGCGCGTTCAAGCTTACCGACCGGGGCGAAAAGGACGGCCTGGAATGGGTCGAGGCGCAGCCGCGCGATAAAGAATCCAATTTCGAGACCATCCGGATGGGCTTCGGCTTTTCCGGGCTGGAGATCATGGAACTGGCGGACAGCTTCGGCCAGACTACGGTGCTCAAGTTCACCGCCCTGCGCCGCAATCCTACACTCGACATGGCGCTGTTCAGGTTTGTCCCGCCCAAGGGCGCGGATGTGGTCGGCGACTGACGCGAACTGCTGCGCGATTCGCCGGTGAGTGATCTTTTCCCCAGGACCAAGCCGGCAGCGCCGCTGGCCGAGGCCATGCGGCCGCAATCCCTCGACGCTGTGGTGGGCCAGCCGCATCTGCTCGGACCGGGGAAGCCGCTGCGTCTGGCGTTCGAATCGGGCAAAGCGCATTCCATGATCCTGTGGGGGCCGCCGGGGGTGGGCAAGACCACGCTGGCGCGCCTGATGGCAAAAGCCTTCAACGCCGAATTCATCGCGCTGTCGGCCGTGCTCTCGGGCGTGAAGGACATACGCGAGGCGGTGCTGCATGCCGAGGCGGTGCTGGCGCAGTCGGGCCGGCCGACGATACTGTTTGTCGACGAAGTGCATCGCTTCAACAAGGCGCAGCAGGATGCGTTTCTGCCCTACGTGGAACAGGGGCTGTTCACCTTCATCGGCGCCACCACCGAAAACCCCTCGTTCGAAATGAACAGCGCGCTGCTGTCGCGCGCCGCCGTGTATGTGCTTAAGAGCCTGAATGACGAGGAGCTCGGTCAGTTGCTCGAACGCGCGCTTGGCGGTCCGCTGGCCGGACTGAAGTTCGATGCCGCCGCGCGCGAACGCCTGATCGGGCTCGCGGACGGCGATGCGCGGCGCCTGCTTAATCTGCTGGAAATCATCCAGACGGCCGCAGGCGAAAACGCGGCTGCAATCGATGGGGACTTCGTCGACAATGCCTTGTCGCGCAACCTGCGCCGCTTCGACAAGGGCGGGGACGCCTTCTACGACCAGATTTCGGCCTTGCACAAGAGCGTGCGTGGCTCGAGCCCGGACGCGGCACTGTACTGGATGGTGCGCATGCTGGACGGCGGTGCGGATGCGCTGTACATCGGCCGCCGACTCGTGCGCATGGCGTCCGAAGATATCGGGCTCGCCGATCCGCGCGCCCTGCGCCTTGCGCTGGACGCGTGCGAGACCTACGAGCGCCTGGGCTCGCCCGAGGGCGAACTCGCGCTGGCCGAGGCGGTGATCTATCTCGCCTGCGCCGCCAAATCGAACGCCGCATACGTCGCGTATAATGAGGCCCGCGCGTTCATCGCCCAAGACAAATCGCGCCTGGTGCCGGAGCATTTGCGCAACGCCCCGACCAAGCTGATGAAGGACCTGGGCTACGGACGGGAATACCGCTACGCGCATGACGAAGCCGAAGGCTACGCGGCAGGGGAACAATATCTGCCCGATGGCCTGACCGAAATGAATTGGTACCGGCCTGTGGCGCGCGGCCTGGAAGCCAGGATTTCGGAGAAGCTGGCATACCTGCGCGAGTTGGACAGAAAGGCGAAGAAATCTTAGACCACGTCTGGGACTCGCTACAGCGACGTTTGAACGAGGAAGAATGCGGCGAATTGCACGTTCATTTCACAATCCGCTCTTGAATACGGTTATTCGGATTACCCCATGCTAGATATCCAATTGTTGCGCAGCGATCTTGAAGGGGTCTCGCGCCGGCTTGCCGCCAGGCCATTCCAGCTGGACGGGGTCGAATTTCAGTCCCTGGAACTGGAGCGCAAGCTGGTGCAGACGCGCACCCAGGAGCTGCAGTCGGCGCGCAACAGCATGGCGAAGCGTATCGGCCAGGCAAAGGGCAAGGGCGAGGATGTCTCGGCGCTGGTGGACGAAGCAGGAGCGGCCAACGTCGAGCTGCAGACGCTCGAAGCCAGGCTGCTGCAGATTCAGGCAAAGCTGCAGGATTTCCTGCTCGTGATCCCCAATCTACCGCACGAAAGCGTTCCACCGGGGCAGTCGGCGGAAGACAATGTCGAAGTGCGCCGCGTCGGCACGCCGCGGAAGTTCGACTTTCCGGTGAAGGACCATGTCGACCTGGGCGAAGCGTTGGGGATGCTCGATTTCGCCACCGCCACCAAGATTGCAGGCTCGCGCTTTTCTCTCATGACCGGCGCACTGGCGCGACTGCACCGCGGTCTCGCCCAGTTCATGCTCGACGTGCATACGCGCGAGCACGGCTACACCGAGGTCTACGCGCCCTATATGGTGAACGCTGCAAGCATGCGCGGCACCGGGCAGCTGCCGAAATTCGAGGAAGACCTGTTCGCCGTGCCGCGCGGCGACGAAGGCAAGTTCTACCTTATCCCTACCGCGGAAGTCCCGGTAACCAATATCGTGCGCGACGAGATCCTGCCGCTGGAACTGCTGCCGCTCAAATTCGTCTGCCATACGCCTTGTTTTCGCAGCGAAGCCGGCTCCTACGGCAAAGACACGCGCGGCATGATCCGCCAACACCAGTTCGACAAGGTAGAACTGGTGCAGATTCTGCACCCGGAGAAGTCCTACGCCGGGCTGGAACTGCTGACCGGGCATGCGGAGACCATCCTGCAACGATTGGACCTGCCCTACCGGGTGGTGGCCTTGTGCGCCGGGGACATGGGTTTTTCCGCAGCCAAGACTTACGACATCGAAGTGTGGCTGCCCGGGCAGAACACCTACAGAGAGATTTCATCCTGCAGCAACTTCGAGGCATTCCAGGCGCGGCGCATGCAAGCACGTTTTCGCAACGAAAAGGGCAAGCCCGAACTGGCGCATACGCTGAACGGGTCCGGGCTGGCGGTCGGCCGCACCTTGGTGGCCGTTCTCGAAAACTGCCAGAACGCCGACGGCAGCATTTCCATTCCCGCTGCGCTGCTGCCCTATATGGGCGGCGTGGAGCGCATCGCGCGAACAATCTGAATATCTGTCTGCTCAGAAACCGGGCTTGCTGGTAAAATGCGCCCCGAAGGTCTCGATCCCGCTGGACGGGAAAGTCCGCTTGGGGGGAACGCCCGGAAAGGTGGCTGAGTGGTCGAAAGCGCCGGACTCGAAATCCGGTGTACGGTTCTCCGTACCGTGGGTTCGAATCCCACCCTTTCCGCCAGATCAAGAAAGCGACCCATGGTCGCTTTTTTTGATTGGGCCCCTGCCATTCGGCTATTCTTGACGCATGTCCGCATCAGCCGCCGATCCAGGTCTCGTTCACACGCTGCGGCGGGAACGCGCGCTGCTCTGGGGCGTGCTCGCTTCCATAGCTCTGCATGCGCTGGTCTTGCTCGGGATTTCTGCGCGCGAAGCGCCGGCGCCATCGGAAAAGTCCTTGCTGGTGCTGACCGCAAGGCTGGCGCCGGTTGCGCGGGCGTCGCGCGAGCCGCCGCCAGATCGGCCGCGGGCCGAACCGCCTTCGGAGCCGGCTCCAGCGCTGCGCCCGCCACGTGAACCGGAACGTAAGAAGCCGGCGCTGGTGCCTGCGCCAGTGGTGCAGAAGACGGTCCCCGCCGAAGCGGCGAAGCCTGCGCCGGTCGAGCCTGCGCTTGAATCCGCTGCCCCCGCGTCCTCTGCGCCGAGCTCAGTTCCGGCCGGGCCGACGCAGGCCAGGACCGCGCCTCAGGCGTTAGCCGGGCCGAGGACCGGGGCGACCGACAGGCCCGGCAACGAGATGGACGCGGGTACGATGGAGCAATATCGCCTGGCGCTGATCGTCGCGACACGGCGCTACAAGCGTTACCCGGCAATCGCGATGGAGAAGGGATGGCAGGGCCGAGTGGAAGTGCGCATGGTGATCGGCGCCAATGGCATGCTCGCGAGCACTTCGATCAAGACCAGCAGCGGCCACGAAATTCTGGACAATCAGGCGATGGACATGCTAAAAAAAGGCAAGACCACCGTCCAGATTCCCGCGGGCCTGCGCGGCCGCGAGTTCAGCATCGACGTCCCCGTTATATTCAATCTGGACAATCCGGGCTCCTGAGAGCCGGCGTCAATGCGACGAACTGGCCGTCACGCGGGCAGCCGAGGCGGCACCGGCGTCACCGCCGAGGTCAATAAGGCGGCGGGCGCCGCTGAAGCGTCGCGTCCAGTAGCCGGCGCGCAAATTCTCAACGCGCACTTCGCCGCCGCTGGACGGGGCGTGGATGAAGCGGTGCTCACCCAGGTAGATCCCGACATGCGAATACTCGCGCCGCTGGGTATTGTAGAAGACCAGATCACCTGGCCTGAGTGCATCGGCGTCGATCGCCTGTCCCGCGTGGCTGAGTTCAAGCGTATTGCGCGGCAGCGCCATGCCAGCGCCTTCGCGATAGACGTAGGCCACCAGTCCACTGCAATCGAAGCCGGTCCGCGGCGACTCGCCGCCTGTCCGATAAGGTGTGCCCAGATAGGCCAGCGCCTGGAGAGCGACGCTGCTTGCCGCGTCGGTCGCGCGGATGGCTGGCGCCGTGGCGGCCTGCGGCTCGCTTTCCGCTTCCGGAAAGCGCGGCGACTGGCTCGCGCATCCGGCCAGAAATATGCTAGTGAAACCGATAATAAACAGTGAATTATGGCTCCGCATTCAAGTAATCTAGGAGATATTTCCGGAAAAGTAAAGCGATATTGGCAATGGACTCGCACGGCCTTGCGCAAGGCGGGGTATGCAGACGGGAATTCAGGCGGATGTGCGTGCTAGTATCGACTGATGCCTTTTTCTGCAGACGATAGCCTAGAGGCGGTATTTGGCGCTGATGGCGCGCTGAGCCGGGCCATCCCCGGATACCGCGTGCGCCGGCAGCAGATCGAGATGGCGCAAGCCATTGCCCAGGCAATGCGCGAGAACAGCCTGCTGGTGGCCGAAGCCGGGACCGGCACCGGCAAGACCTTTGCCTATCTGGCGCCGGCGCTGCTCTCGGGCGGCAAGGTCATCATTTCCACCGGCACCAAGAATCTGCAGGACCAGCTCTACAACCGCGACTTGCCCACGGTGCGCGAAGCGCTGCAGGTATCGGTGAGCACGGCGCTGCTCAAGGGGCGCGCCAACTATGTCTGCCACCACCACCTCGAGGTCGCGCTCGCCGACGGGCGCTTCGCCAGCCGTGAGGACGTGGCGCAGCTGCACAGGATTGCGCGCTTCGCCAAAGTCACCCAGACCGGCGACAAGGCGGAATGCGCCGATGTGCCGGAGAACGCGGTCATCTGGCAGTCCGCAACGTCCACGCGCGAGAACTGTCTGGGCCAGGAGTGCAAGCAATACAACGAGTGTTTCGTGATGGCGGCGCGGCGCGATGCGCTCAGCGCCGACATCGTGGTGGTCAACCATCATCTTTTTTTCGCCGATGTGATGCTCAGGGACGAGGGCGTGGCCGAGCTGCTGCCGGCCTGCAACGCGGTGATATTCGACGAAGCGCACCAGCTGCCGGAAACGGCGACGCTGTTCTTCGGCGAGAACCTGAGCATGGGCCAGCTGCTCGACCTGTGCCGCGACACCCTGCTCGAGGCGGCCGCAGGCGCGGGCGACCTGCCGGCATTGCGGCCGGCGGTGGCCGCGGTGGAGAAGGCGAGCCGCGACGCACGGCTGGCGCTGCCGCTGGACGCCGCGCGCCTCGCCTACGCCGCGGCGACAGCCAGGAATGCGCTCGTCCAGGCGCTCGGCGCCCTGGATGAAGACCTGCAGAGGTTGTCCAAGCTGCTGGAAACCCAGGCGCAGCGCGGCGAAGGCCTGGAGAACTGCTGGCGGCGCGCGCTCGACCTGCAGGCGCGGCTAGCGCGCTGGCGCAACGCCGAGCCGGAAGGCATGGTGCGCTGGGCGGAGACCTATAGCGCCAGTTTCCAGTTGAACGCGGCGCCGCTGGTGATCGCGGAAATTTTCCGCAAACAGCTGCAAGGACATCCGCGCGCCTGGATATTCACTTCGGCGACGCTGGCGGTGAATCGCGACTTCACCCATTACACCGGCGAGATGGGCCTGGATGAGGCGCGCACCGCCTGCTGGGACAGCCCGTTCAACTACCCGGAGCAGGCGCTGCTGTATGTGCCGGAGGGACTGCCCGCGCCCAATGACGCGGCCCACACTGCAGCGGTAGTCGAGGCTGCCTGGCCGGTGATACGGGCCAGCGGCGGCCGCGCGTTCCTGCTGTTTACGACCTTGCGCGCCATGCGCCGCGCGCATGAACTGCTGCGCGAGCGCTTCCAGGCCGCGGGCGTGGACTATCCGCTGCTGCTGCAGGGCGAGGGCAGCCGCAGCGAGCTGCTCGAGCGCTTCCGCAGGCTGGGCAATGCGGTGCTGGTGGCGAGCCAGAGTTTCTGGGAGGGCGTGGACGTGCGCGGCGAAGCGCTGTCGCTGGTGCTGATCGACAAGCTGCCGTTCGCGCCGCCGGACGATCCGGTGCTCGCCGCGCGCATCGAGTATCTGGACAAGCAGGGCAAGAACGCCTTCATGGAATACCAGCTGCCGCGCGCCGCCATCAGCCTGAAGCAGGGCGCCGGGCGCCTGATCCGCGACGAGACCGACCGCGGCGTGCTCATGATCTGCGACCCGCGCCTGATCAGCAAACCTTACGGCCGGCGCATCTGGCAAAGCCTGCCGGCGATGCGGCGCACGCGCGTGCTCGAAGAAGTGACGGATTTCTTTGCCGCTGCTCCGGTAGAATAGCGGCTCGATAAGCTCGCGCTTCAAGCCCAATTTCCGCATCGGCCAAGACACGGGCGCCGGCTTCAGTTCAACATTCCAGATTCGACAGCGATGCACATACTCGTAACCGGCGCGGCAGGCTTCATCGGCTCCAGCCTTTCGCTGCGATTGTTGGAACGCGGCGATCGGGTGGTCGGCCTGGACAATCTCAACGACTATTACGACGTGAGCCTGAAGGAAGCGCGGCTGGCGCGCCTGCGCGCATTCCCCAGGTTCATATTCGAGAAGATCGACATCGTCGAGCGCGAGGCGATGGCTCGCTTGTTTTCAGCGCAGCGCTTCGACGCCGTCATGCACCTCGCGGCGCAGGCGGGCGTGCGCTATTCGATCGAAAACCCGGCTGCCTATGTCGACACGAACCTGCTCGGATTTGGCAACGCGCTCGAGGGTGCGCGCCGCTCCGGCGTCGGGCACTTCGTGTATGCCTCGTCCAGTTCGGTCTACGGTGCCAACGCTAGGCTGCCATTCGCCGAAGACGACAGCGTCGATCACCCAGTATCGCTATATGCGGCGACGAAGAAGGCGAACGAGCTTATGGCGCACAGCTACGCGCATCTTTACCGCCTGCCCTGCACCGGGCTGCGCTTTTTCACCGTCTACGGCCCATGGGGACGGCCGGACATGGCGCTGTTCAAGTTCACCCGCGGCATTCTCGCCGGCGATGCCATTCCGGTGTTCAACCGTGGCGAGATGGTGCGCGACTTCACTTACGTGGACGACATCGTCGAAGGCGTAATCAGGGTGATGGACCGGCCGGCACAGGCGGATCCGGCCTGGTCGGCGCTTGCGCCCAGACCGTCCAGCAGCGACGCGCCCTACCGCATTTATAATATTGGCAACAACCAGCCGGTCAAGCTCATGCGCTACATCGAAGTGCTGGAGCAGTGCCTGGGCCAAAAGGCGAAACTGGATCTGTTGCCGCTGCAGGCGGGCGATGTGCCCGCGACCATCGCCGACGTGTCGCGGCTGGAGCAGGCGGTGGGATTCGCGCCGACGACGCGGATCGAGACCGGCATTGCGCGCTTTGTGGAATGGTATCGTTCCTATTACCGGGTCTGATTCGTCACGAGTCCTGAAGCACCAAAAAACGAGGAAACCATGAAGATACTGATCACCGGCGGCGGCGGATTCCTGGGCTATCGCCTGGCGCTGGCCCTGCTCAAGCGCGGTAGCCTGAGCAAGACGGACGGCAAGCAGGATGCGATCTCGCAGATCGTGCTCGTCGACACCGCCTTTCCCGCGCAAACCGACCCGCGGCTGAAGTGCATCAAGGGAGATTTCACCGATGCCGCGCTGCTCGCCCAGGCCATCGGGCGCGACACCGACTCGGTGTTCCATCTGGCGGCGGTGGTGAGCGGCGGCGCGGAAGCCGATTTCGACCTGGGTATCCGGGTGAACCTGGACGGTACGCGCGCACTGCTCGAGGCCTGCCGCAAGCAGGCGCAGCCGCCGCGCTACGTATTCGCGAGTTCCGTGGCGGCGTTTGGCGGCGACCTGCCGCCGGTGCTGGACGACACCACCACGCCCAACCCGCAAACCTCATACGGCGCGCACAAAGTCTGCGGCGAGTATCTCGCCACTGATTTCAGCCGCAAGGGATTCATCGACGGTCGTTCGCTCAGGCTGCCGACCATCGTGGTGCGCGCAGGCAAGCCCAACCTCGCCGCGTCTTCGTTTGCGAGCGGCATCATCCGCGAGCCGCTGAACGGCGAAATATCGGATTGCCCCGTGGGCCCCGAGACCGGCGTCTGGCTGCTTTCCCCGGGCAAAGTGGTCGACGCGTTCATTCATGCGCATGAACTGCCGTCTACCGCCTGG
>JAANCK010200474.1_pt1 | contig 17465 bp, 18 predicted proteins | sample 7277841 | NCBI WGS metagenome assembly JAANCK01 (sample SAMN14222788, study PRJNA588281) | permafrost metagenome | isolation source: Arctic cryosol methane SIP | place: Canada:Nunavut | collected 2015-07 | reverse complement strand
GACTACTACGGTACGCAGATGCCCCTCAACCAGGTCGCCAACCTGACCCTGCTCGATGCGCGCACCCTCGGCATTGCCCCGTGGGAAAAGAAAATGGGCAGCGTCATCGAGAAGGCGATCCGCGATTCCGATCTGGGGCTGAATCCCGCATCGCAGGGCGATGTCATCCGGGTACCGATGCCGCCGCTGACCGAGGAACGCCGGCGCGAGCTGATCAAGGTGGTCAGGGGGGAAGCCGAGAACGCCAAGGTCGCGGTGAGAAATCTGCGGCGCGACGCCAACCATCACCTCAAGGAACTGCTGAAGCAGAAAGAGGTCTCCGAAGACGACGAGCGCCGGGCGCAGGACGAAGTCCAAAAGCTCACCGACCGGTTCATTGCCGAGATCGACAAGCTGCTGGCGGCGAAAGAAGCCGACCTGATGGCGGTCTGATCCGCGCACGACGACACCGGCACCCTTCATGCCTAAATTTCCGAGCTCGACGCGCGATATCCCGCAGGCACCGGCGATTCCGCGCCACATCGCCATCATCATGGACGGCAATGGACGCTGGGCCAAGCAGCGCATGCTGCCGCGCGCGGCCGGCCACAAACGCGGCGTGGAGATCGTGCGCGAAGCGGTCAAGGCCTGCGTTGCGCGCGGGGTCGAGTACCTGACGCTGTTTGCCTTCAGTTCCGAGAACTGGCGCCGGCCGGCGGAAGAAGTGTCGATGTTGAAAGGCCTGTTCATCATGGCGCTGGAGCGGGAGGCGGAAAAGCTGCACCGCAATGGCGTGCGCCTGCGCGTGGTCGGCGAGCTTGAGCCTTTCGGCAAGAAGGTCACCGACCTGGTCGAGCGCGCCGAAAGGCTCACGGCAACCAATACCAAGATGACGCTCACCATCGCCGCCAACTACGGCGGCCGCTGGGATCTGCTGCAGGCGATGCGGCGCCTGGTCGTGTCCAGGCCGGAGCAGCGCGGCGCATTCACCGAAGAAGAGCTCGCAAGCTGCCTCGCGATGGCCTACGCGCCCGAACCCGACCTGTTCATCCGCACCGGCGGCGAGCAGCGCATCAGCAATTTCCTGCTGTGGCAGCTCGCCTACAGCGAGTTCTATTTCACCGATACGCTCTGGCCCGACTTCGACTCCGCGGCACTGGATCTGGCAATCGCTTCCTACCAGCGGCGCGAGCGCCGCTTCGGCCGCACCAGCGAGCAGCTCGAATCCGCAGCGGGCAGCCCCGCCTCGAAGACGGAGCTGGCCTGAAGTGCCTGCCAGTCGGGGGCATTGAGCGATGCTCAGGACGCGGGTAATTACGGCGCTGGTGCTGCTGGTGCTGTTCCTGTCTGCCCTGTTCGGCCTGCCGCAGCGCGCCTGGGCCGTATTTGCGGGGCTGCTGATGGTCCCGGCTGCGTGGGAGTGGGGTCGGCTGATCAAATTCAGGCACACCGCCTGCGGCCTGTACGTCGTCCTCGTCGCCGCCGCCGGCGCATCGCTGTATCTGCTGGCGCATGACGGCGATCGAGCGTTATTTCAGCACGCCGCCTACATCGGCGCAGGCGCATTCTGGGTCATCGTCGTGCCGCTGTGGCTGTGGCGCTCGTGGTTGCCGCACTCGCGCTGGCTGGCTGCGCTGACCGGCATCGTGCTGCTGGTGCCTACCTGGCTCGCGCTGGTTGAACTGCGCGGCCGGAGTCCGGAGCTGCTGTTGCTGCTGATGGCGGTCGCGTGGATTTCGGACACCGCCGCCTATTTTGCCGGCCGCCGCTTTGGCCGGCACAAGCTCGCGCCGTCAATCAGCCCGGGCAAAACCTGGGAAGGCGTCGCCGGCGCGATGCTCGCGGTGAGCGCCTATGGACTGCTGTGGAGCTACGCTTGGGAGGCCTATTTTCCGCCAGTGCTGCAGTCCATTCGATTCGGCGCTTGCGGCTTGCTTCTGTTCCTGTGGCTGCTCGCCGCGGCCGGGATTTACGGCGACTTGCTCGAATCTGCAGTAAAGCGCAGGGCCGCGGTGAAGGATAGCGGCAGCCTGCTGCCCGGACACGGCGGCGTGCTCGACCGCATCGACGCGCTTACTGCGGTGCTGCCGCTGGCTGCGCTGGTCTATCTGAAATGAGTGCAGCACAGAACCTGTGCGTTCTCGGGGCGACCGGATCCATCGGCCTCAACACCCTGGATGTCGCCGCGCGCCATCCGCAACGTTTTCGCATCTTCGCCCTCAGCGCGAATGAGCGCATGGACGAATTGGCGCAGCTGTGCCTGCGCCATCGACCGCGCTACGCGGTAGTGGCGCAGGCCGCGCAGGCCGACACGCTCGCACGGCGCCTCGCTCCGGGCCTTACCGAAGTCCTGGTCGGGCAGCAGGGCCTGGAGCACATTGCGGCCCACGCACAGACCGATTGCGTCATGGCGGCCATCGTCGGCGCCGCCGGCCTCGTTCCGACGCTGGCGGCAGCGCGCGCCGGCAAGAAGCTGCTGCTTGCGAACAAAGAAGCCCTGGTCATGGCGGGACCGATATTCATGGAAGCCGTGCGCACGCATCATGCGACGCTGCTGCCCATAGACAGCGAGCACAACGCCGTATTCCAGTGCCTGCCCGATTCGTTCGCGGGCGACTTGCGCGGCCACGGCGTGCGGCGCGTGCTGCTGACCGCTTCCGGCGGACCGTTCCGCGATGTGGCGCTGGAGCGCCTGCGTCACGTGACCCCGGACGAAGCCTGCGCCCACCCGAACTGGACCATGGGGCGAAAGATATCGGTTGACTCGGCAACCATGATGAACAAGGCGCTCGAGATCATCGAGGCGCACTGGTTGTTCGGCGCCGCGCCGGAGCAGATCGAGGTGGTGGTGCATCCGCAGAGCGTCGTGCATTCGATGGTGGAGTACGCCGACGGCTCGGTCATCGCGCAGTTGGGCAATCCGGACATGCGCACGCCGATCGCGCATGCACTGGCGTATCCCGAGCGGATAGAGGCGGGCGTCGGCGCGCTCGACCTGTTCCGCATCGGCCGGCTCGATTTCACGGCGCCGGACTTCACGCGCTTTCCGGCGCTGCGCCTGGGCTATCGCGCGCTGAGGGAAGGCGGCACGAGCCCCGCAACGCTGAACGCAGCGAACGAAATTGCGGTAGCTGCGTTTCTGCAGGGGCGCCTGCCATTCCTTGCGATCACCGCGGTGATCGAGGCGGTAATGGACGCGTTGCCCCCGCACCAGCTGGCAAGCCTGGATGACGTGCTCGGCGCCGACGCGGCCGCGCGCAGGCAGGCCGAGCGCCAGCTTGAGACAATGACGGTCAAGCCATGAGCCTGCTGCATACAATTCTTGCCTTCGTGCTTGCCCTCGGGGCGCTGGTGGTCGTGCACGAGTACGGGCATTACCTGGTTGCCCGGCTTTGCGGCATCAAGGTGCTGCGCTTCTCCGTCGGCTTTGGCCCCCCGCTGTGGTCGCGCCGCTTCGGCCGCGACCAGACCGAATGGGTGGTAGCTGCGGTACCGCTGGGCGGCTATGTGAAGATGCTGGACGAGCGCGAGGGCGAAGTGGCGCCGCACGAACTCGACCGCGCCTTCAACAGGAAGAGCGTATGGCGGCGCTGCGCCGTGGTCGTCGCCGGCCCGTTCGCGAATTTCCTGTTCGCGATCCTGCTGTACTGGCTGTTGTTCATGCACGGCGTGCAGGAGGCCCGGCCGATCGTGGCGGCGCCGCCGCCGCACACGCCGGCGGCAAGCGCGGGGTTCGAAGCGGGGGAGACGATACGCGCGATCAACGGCGAGCCGGTCGCGTCCTGGCAGGACGTGCGCTGGCGCATGCTGCAGCTCGCGCTGGAGCACCAGCGCGCGCGCGTGGAAGTGCTCAACCGCAGCAACCAGCTCAACTGGCGCACGATTGACCTGTCGCCGCTCGACACGGAGCAGTTCGAAGGCGACACCCTGGCGCTCATAGGCCTGAAACTCTACCGGCCGCAAATCAAGCCGGTGATCGGCCAGATCGTTCCCGGCGGCGTAGCGGAACGCGCTGGCCTGCAGGCCGGGGATCAGATACTCGCGGCCGATGGCAAACCGGTGCTGTCCTGGGACGATCTGGTGCGCGCCGTGCGCAGCCATGCGGGGAGCGAATTGCGGCTGGTGTTCCAGCGCGGCGAGCAGCGCCGCGAGCTGGCGCTCGTTCCCGAATCCGTGCAGCAGGACGGCTCCGCCATAGGGCGTATCGGCGCGGCGGCGCAGCTCGACCCGAAGGAAATGGCCGCGCTCGTCACCGTGGTGCGCTATGGTGCGGGCGAGGCCCTCGCGCGAGCCGCGCAAAAGACCTGGGACACCTCCGTATTCAGCCTGAAAATGCTCGGCCGGATGATGGTCGGGCAGGTATCGTGGAAAAATCTCAGCGGACCGGTGACCATCGCCGACTATGCAGGCCAATCGGCGCAGCTCGGGCTGGTGTCCTATCTGGGATTTCTGGCGCTGATCAGCATCAGCCTCGGCGTGCTCAATCTGCTGCCGATTCCCTTATTGGATGGGGGGCATTTGATGTATTATACGATCGAAATTTTCAAGGGCAGCCCGGTATCGGACCGGGTAATGGAATTCGGCCAAAAGCTCGGCCTGACCCTGTTGCTGGTTCTGATGGCGTTTGCCTTCTATAACGATATTAACCGCTTGATCTCCGGCTGAACGTGAACATGAGCAGATACCTCGTCGCCGCATGCATCTGCCTGTGGGCCGGACTTGCGCAGGCATTCGATCCGTTTGTGGTGCGCGACATTCGCGTCGAGGGTATCCAGCGCATCGAGGCCGGCACCGTATTCAGCTATCTTCCGGTCAAGGTGGGCGAAACCATGACTGAGGAGAAGGCGGCCACAGCGATCAAGGCCTTGTTCGCCACCGGATTTTTCAAGGATGTGCGCCTGGAAGTCCAGCGCGACGTGCTGATCGTAATGGTCGAAGAGCGCCCGGCCGTGGCGCAGATCGACTTCATCGGCAACAAGGAATTCGACAAGGATGCCCTGCGCAAAGGGCTGCGCGAAGTCGGGCTGACCGAAGGACGGTCTTTCGACAAGGCGCTGCTCGACCAGGCCGAGCAGGAGATCAAACGCCAGTATCTCGCGCGCGGCCGCTACGGCGCGAGCGTGGTTACCACGGTCACCCCGCTCGAGCGCAATCGCGTCGGCGTCAGTTTCTCGATCAATGAGGGCGATGTAACCAAGATTCATGAAATCAACATCATCGGCAACAAGGCGTTCAGGGAAAAGGATCTGCTGCAGCAGTTCGTGCTGCAGCCGCCGGGATGGCTCACCTGGTACACCAAGAACGACCAGTATTCGAAGCAGAAGCTGTCAGGCGACCTGGAGTCCCTGCGCTCGTTCTACCTTAACAACGGCTACCTCGAATTCGCCATCGACTCGACCCAGGTCTCGATAACGCCGGACAAGCGGAACATCTATATCACCGTCAATATCACCGAGGGCGACAAGTACAGCGTCTCGGACGTCAAGCTTGGCGGCGAATTGCTGTTGCCGGAAGCCGAACTGCGCAAGATGATCGAACTGAAGGCCGGCGATACCTTCTCGCGCGAAAAACTCAGCGAGAGCACCAAGAAGATTACCGACCGGCTGGGCAATGAGGGCTATGCCTTCGCCAATGCAAACGCAGTCCCGGAACTGGACAAGGCGGCGAAGCGCGTGGCGCTCACCATCATGATCGACCCGGGCCGGCGGGTGTATGTTCGCCGCGTCAACATATCCGGCAACAACCGCAGCCGCGACGAGGTGATCCGGCGCGAATTGCGGCAGCTCGAGGGTGCCTATTACGACGGCGACAAGATCCAGAAATCCAAGCTGCGACTAGATCGGCTGGGATATTTTACCGACGTCGAGGTCGACACTCCGGCCGTGCCGGGCACCTCCGACCAGGTCGACGTCGATTTCAAGGTAAAGGAAAAGCCCACCGGCGCCATCACCCTGGGCGCGGGCTTTTCCTCGACCGAAAAGCTGATACTGAGCGGTTCGATCACGCAGGAGAACATATTCGGCAGCGGCAAGCACGTCACCGCGAGCCTGAGCACCAGCAAGATCAACCGCAATATCAGCCTGAGCTACACCAATCCGTATTACACCGTCGATGGCGTGAGCCGCGGATTCGACGTGTACGACCGCCGCACCGACGCGTCGCTGCTCGGCCTGGGCTATTACACCACCAGCACCCTCGGCGGCGGCGTGCGCTATGGGGTTCCGCTGACCGAGGTGGACAATCTCGGCTTCGGCCTTGGCCTGGAGAACACCAAGATCGGCGTCGATTCCACCAGCCCGCAGCTCTACCAGGACTTTGTCAGCATATTCGGCAACAATAACACCGGCATCCCAGCGACGATTGGCTGGATCCGCGATCAGCGCGACAGCGCGCTGACGCCGACCCGGGGCACCATGATACGCGCCAATGTGGAGGCGGGGCTGCCAGGCGGCACGCTGAAGTACTACAAGCTGACCGAGCAGGTGCAGTGGTATTACCCGATTTCGCGCACCTATACGCTGCTGCTCAACGGCGAAATCGGGGCGGCCGACGGATTCGGCGGCAAGCCGCTGCCCTTCTACAAGAACTACTACGCGGGCGGCGTGGCCTCCGTTCGCGGTTACGATTCCTACTCCCTCGGTCCGCGCGACTCCACCGATTCCATCATCGGCGGCAACAAGCGCCTGGTCGGGAACGCCGAGTTCATGTTCCCCATGCCCGGCGCCGGTATCGACCGCTCGATGCGCCTGAGCCTGTTCCTGGACGGCGGCCAGGTTTACGGGGCGGACGAAAAGATACGCCTGTCTGAATTGCGCTACTCGACCGGCATGGCGTTCATATGGAATTCTCCGCTGGGACCGTTGCGCCTGAGTTACGGCAAACCGCTTAATGCCAAGGCCGGAGATAGGATACAGCACCTGCAGTTCCAGTTTGGGCAGGTGTTTTGAGGTTCAAGGAGATCAGCTTGAAAAAACTAGCATTATTCGCAATCTGCATTTTGATCAGTGGCAGCGCGGCCGCGGCCGATTTCAAGATCGGATTCGTCAACACCGAGCGGGTATTCCGCGACGCCGCTCCGGCGGTGCGCGCGCAGAAAAAAATCGAGCAGGAATTCGCCAAGCGCGACCAGGACATGCAGAAGATGGCCGAGCAGATCCGCAAGCTGCAGGAAGCGCTGGAGAAGAATTCGGTCACCATGAGCGAATCCGAGCGCCGCAACAAGGAGCGCGAGTTTGGCGAGCTCAACAAGGATTTCCAGCGCAAGCAGCGCGAGTTCCGCGAGGATCTCAACCAGCGGCGCAATGAAGAGCTCGCCGCGGTGCTCGAGCGCGCCAACCGCACCATCAAGGCGATCGCCGAGTCGGAGAAATACGACATCATCTTCCAGGAAGCGGTCTACGCCAGTCCGCGCATCGACATCACCGACAAGGTGATCAAGGCTCTGGACGACAAGCCGGCAGGGAAATAGCCAGCGTCGATGGCTAAGGCTAAGAAATACCGCCTGGCCCAGATCGTCGAACGCTTTGGTGGGAAAATCGAAGGCAACGCGCAGACGCCTGTCAGTCAGGTCGGGACGCTCGAGTCCGCAGGGGCGCAGCACATCAGTTTCCTCGCCCACAGCAAGTACCGCAGCCAGCTTGCGAGTACCGGTGCAGGCGCGGTGATCATCGCCAGCGCGGACCGCGGCCTCACGCGGCTGCCGCGCATAGTCTGTGACGATCCCTACCTGTACTTCGCCAAAGTCTCGCAGCTGTTCAATCCGCCGCCGAAAAGCCGCCCCGGCGTGCACCGCAGCGCGGTGGTCGAGCGCGGCACGCGCGTCCCGGCCAGCGCCAGCATCGGCGCGGGCGCCTATATCGGACGCGGGGTAAAGTTGGGAAAGGACGTGACGATCGGCCCGGGCTGCCATCTCGGCGACGGGGTCGAGCTCGGCGCCGCCAGCCGCCTGGACGCGCATGTGACGATCTATGCCGGCTGCCGGCTCGGGCAGCGCGCGCTGGTGCATGCGGGCGCGGTCATCGGCGCCGACGGCTTCGGCCTTGCGCTGGAGGAGGGGCACTGGAGCAAGATCCCGCAGATCGGCGGCGTGCTCATCGGCGACGATGTCGAAATCGGCGCGAACACCTGCATCGACCGCGGCGCGCTGGACGACACCGTGGTGGAAGACGGAGTCAAACTGGACAACCTGATCCAGGTCGGCCATAACGTGCACATAGGCGCGCACACCGCCATCGCGGGCTGCACCGGCATCGCCGGCAGCACGCGCATAGGCAGGCACTGCATGATCGGCGGCGCCGCTTCCATCGTGGGTCACCTCGACATTGCCGACCGGGTGGTCATCCTGGCTGCCGCGGTGGTCACCAAGTCGATCCGCAAAGCCGGAACCTACAGCGGCCATCCGGCCGAAGACAGCCGCAACTGGGCGCAGCACATGGCTTCGCTGCGCCATGTACACTCTTTGCGCGACCGCTTGCGCGGCGTGGAGCAAAAACTGACAACGCGGGAGAATAAAGCTTGAACATCCAGGATATCCTAGAGTACCTGCCGCATCGCTACCCATTCCTGCTGATCGACCGCGTGATCGAGTGCGAACTGGGCAAGCGCATCCGGGCGCTGAAAAACGTCAGCGTCAACGAGCCCTATTTCAACGGCCATTTTCCGTATTACAAAGTCATGCCCGGGGTACTCATCGTCGAAGCCATGGCGCAGGCGGCGGCGATCCTGTCGTTTCGCACCATGGGGATCAAGCCTGACGACAAGTCGGTGTACTACTTCGCCGGCATCGACCGGGCGCGCTTCAAGAAGCCGGTCATGCCCGGGGACCAGTTGGTGCTCGACGTGAGCATCGAACGCACCGTGCGCAACGTCGTCAAGTATGCCGGCAAGGCCTATGTGGGCGACACGCTGGTCGCCGAGGCCGAACTGCTCTGCACCCTGCGCCCGATATAATGATTCACCCGAGCGCCATCGTTCATACCGGCGCCAGGCTGGGCGGGAACGTCAGCGTCGGCGCCTACAGCATCGTCGGTGAGCATGTGGAGATCGGAAACGACTCCTGGGTCGGCCCGCATGTGGTGATCGAAGGCCATACCCGCATCGGCAAGGGCAACCGCATATTCCAGTTTTCGTCCCTGGGCGCGGTGCCGCAGGACAAGAAATACGCGGGCGAGCCGACGCGGCTGGAAATAGGCGACGGCAACACCATACGCGAATTCTGCACCCTCAATTGCGGCACCGCGCAGGACGCCGGCGTCACGCGCATCGGCAACGAAAACTGGGTCATGGCCTACGTGCATATCGCCCACGACTGCCAGGTCGGCGACCATGCCATCTTCGCCAACAATGCCCAGCTTGCCGGCCACGTGCATGTGGGCGATTACGCCATCCTCGGCGGCTTCACCGGCGTGCACCAGTTCGTGCGCATCGGCGCCCACAGCTTTACCGCCATCGCCACCGTGCTGGTGCATGACCTGCCGCCGTACGTGATGGCGGCCGGAGACGGCGCAAAACCCTACGGGATCAATTCCGAAGGACTGCGCCGGCGCGGCTTTTCCAGTGCGGCGCTGACCGAGATAAAGCGCGCGTACAAGACGCTCTACAAGTCGGGCCTGACGCTCGAGCAGGCGAAAGCGCGGCTGGCTGAACACGCCAAGGCCTGCGCCGAGATCGGCCTGCTTGCCGAATTTCTGCAAAGCTCGACGCGCGGGATAGTGCGCTGAAGTGAGCGCGGCGTCGCCTACTATCGGCATGGTCGCCGGCGAGGCCTCCGGCGACCTGCTGGGCGCGCATTTGATCGCGGCTCTGCGCACGCATCTGCCGGACGCCCGGTTTATCGGCATCGGCGGGCCAAAAATGGAATCGCAGGGCCTGAGCAGCCTGTATCCGATGGAGCGCCTGGCGGTGCGCGGCTATGCCGAGGTACTGCGCCACTATCCCGGCCTGCTGCGCATGCGCCACAATCTGAAGCGCGCCTTGATCGAAGCCCGCCCGCAACTGTTCATAGGCGTGGATGCGCCCGATTTCAATCTCGGCCTCGAAGCCGGCCTCAAGCGCGCCCGCGTGCCTGTGGTGCACTACGTGAGTCCTTCGATCTGGGCCTGGCGCGGCGGCCGCATCCGCGCAATCGCAGGCGCGGTAGACCATGTGCTGACCCTGTTTCCGTTCGAAGCGCAGATCTACGCCAAGGCGGGCATCGCCGCGACCTATGTAGGGCATCCGCTCGCCGACCTGATCCCAGAACAGGATCAGACGGCAAGCACGCGCGCCCAGCTCCGGATCGGGCCCGAGCGCAAGGTGATCGCACTGCTCCCGGGCAGCCGCCAGTCGGAGCTGCGCTACATGGCGGACACATTCATCGCCACGGCCAAGCTGCTGGCGCAGAGGATCGATCAGCCGCTGTTCCTGGTGCCCCTGGTCAGCCGCGAAACGCGCGAAATTTTCGAGTCGGCCCTGTATCGGGCCAACGCCGGCGAGCTGCCTCTCACCATCCTGTTCGGCCACGCGCGCGATGCGCTCGCCGCCGCCGATATCGCGCTGGTGGCCAGTGGCACCGCCACGCTGGAGGCGGCGCTGCTGAAGAAACCCATGGTGATCACCTACAAGATGGCTGAAGCCAGCTGGCTGCTGATGCGGCGCATGGGCTATCTGCCCTATATCGGCCTGCCCAATGTCCTGGCAGGGGAGTTCTTGGTGCCGGAGCTGCTGCAGCACGATGCCACCGCGGAGAATCTGGCGCAGGCCCTGCACAACGCGCTCGGCGACAGCGTGGTGCGCGCGCGCCTGCCGCAGCGCTTCGCCGCCATTCACCGCGAGCTGAAGCGCAACACCGCGGAACAGGCGGCGAGGGCGGTGCTGCCTTTTCTCGCACCCGCGGCGGCATGAGCTGGTCAACATGACTGTGGCGATCGCCAACCTGGTTTGCGGCGTGGACGAAGCGGGGCGGGGACCGCTAGCGGGTCCGGTCTATGCCGCTGCGGTAATCCTCGATCCGGGTTCGCCCATCGCCGGTCTGGCCGATTCCAAGGCCCTGTCCGCGCCGCGGCGGGCGCAATTGGCCGAGCAGATTCACCGTCACGCGCTCGCCTGGGCGGTTGCATCGGCCTCGGTGACCGAGATCGATGCCATCAATATCCTGCAGGCAAGCTTGCTCGCGATGCGCCGCGCGGTGGAACTGCTCTGCGCCGTCCCGACGGAGGTGCTGGTCGACGGCAAGCACTGTCCGGCGATCCGCTATCCGGTCAGGGCCATCGTCAGGGGGGACAGCACGATCGCGGCGATTTCTGCGGCATCGATACTGGCCAAGACCGCGCGCGACGCGGAGATGCTGCGGCTGCATCAGCTCTATCCGGCATATGGCCTGGACCGGCACAAAGGCTATCCGACGGTCGATCATCTGGCCGCGCTGGAACGCCATGGCGTGTCCGAAATTCATCGCCGCAGCTACGCTCCGGTACGCAGGCTGCTGCAGGGCTGAACGCAGGTGCGCGAACGGGAACAGAAGCTGATTCGGTCGCGCGAGAATCCGCGCTTCAAACTGCTGCGCCAGCTCGCCACCTCGACGCGCGAGCGGCGCAAGGCGCAGCTGGCGCTGCTCGATGGCGTGCACCTGATCGCCGCCTATTGCGCCGCAGGCGGCGTGCCCGAGCAGTTGATCCTGCGTGAAAGCGCGGCGGCCAATGAGGAAGCCGCCGCGCTGGCGGCAGGCGTCGATGCGCATACGCTGCTGGTACTTGGCGATCCGCTATTCAACGAGATCGCCCAGGTGTCGACTCCGACCGGCATCGTCGCACTCATACGCACGCCCAGTCCCGGCGCCCTGCCGCCGGTGATCGAGCATTGCGTCATGCTGGAGAACATACAGGATGCGGGGAATCTGGGTTCCATCCTGCGCAGCAGCGCGGCGGCCGGCATACGCACCGTCCTGCTGTCCCGCGGCTGCGCCTTCGCCTGGTCGTCCAAAGTGCTGCGCGCCGGCATGGGCGCGCATTTCAACCTCGATATTTTCGACAACGTCGATCTCGCCGCGGCTGCAGAGCGGCTGTCGGGGCGCCTGATCTGTACCAGCGGCAGTGCGCGAAAATCCCTTTTCCAGGCCGATCTGCGCGGGCCGCTTGCCTGGGTATTCGGCAACGAAGGCGCGGGTGTAAGCGCGCAACTGAGCGCTTTGTCCGCCGAGCAGCTGTCCATCCCAATGCCCGGAAAATCCGAATCGCTCAACGTCGCGGCGGCGGCGGCGATCTGCCTGTTCGAGCAGGTGCGCCAGAGTATCTAGAGACCGCACTAGCTCTTGCTGCGCGAACGCATCAGGCGCTGCTTCTCCCGGTCCCAGTCGCGCTGTTTTTCGGTTTCGCGCTTGTCGTGCTGCTTCTTGCCGCGGGCGAGTCCGATGTCGATCTTGATTCTCCCGTTCTTGTAGTGCATGTCGAGCGGCACCAAGGTGTAGCCGGCGCGCTCCACCTTGCCGATCAGGTGCTGGATTTCCTTGCCATGGAGCAGGAGCTTGCGCGTGCGCACCGGATCGGGATTCACGTGGGTGGAGGCCGTCGGCAGAGCGCTGATGTGCCCGCCCACCATGTAAATTTCCGCGCCGCGGATCAGGACGTAGGCGTCCTTGAGCTGCACCCGCCCCGCGCGTATGGCTTTGGCCTCCCAGCCTTCGAGCACCAGCCCGGCTTCATAGCGCTCCTCGATGAAGTAGTCATGGAAGGCTTTTTTGTTCTGGGCGATTTTCATGGGAACAGTATTGATACAATCGGTCAATTTTAACAGTTGCGTCCCGCCCTCATGGCCATGGTCGAAAAATCGGTTCTGATCGGACACAGCGCGGCCCAGATGTACGCGCTGGTCGCGGATGTGAACGCCTATCCGCAATTCCTGCCCTGGTGCAGTGGCACCGAGGTGCGCCAGATCGACGCCGGGAAGGCCGCGGCAACACTGCATGTCAATTATCACGGCTTGCGCCTGCATTTCACCACCGAGAACCGGATGGAGAAGGGCGCATTGATCGACATGAAGCTGGTGCACGGCCCGTTCAAGCACCTGGACGGCTACTGGCGCTTCATCCCGCTGTCCGAAGCCGCCTGCAAGATCGAATTCCGGCTTAGTTACGAACTCTCGGGCAAGCTGGTGGAAAAGATCGCGGGGCCGGTGTTCAACCACATCGCGAATACTCTGGTCGAAGTCTTCGTCAAACGCGCCGTGATTCTCTACGGAGCGGGATAGCCATGCGCATCGAAGTGGTCTATGCGCTGGCGCAAACGCAGGAACGGGCGCTGCTCGAGCTTGCTCCCGGCAGCACCGTGCGCGACGCCATTCACGCCAGCGGCTTGCTGCAGCGCCTGCCGCAGCTGGAGCTGGCCCGCGTCGGGGTCTGGGGACGGACGGTCGGGCCTGATACGAAGCTGCGCGATCGCGACCGGGTGGAAGTCTACCGGCCTTTGACCACCGACCCGAAGGAAGTCAGGCGCAGGCGCGCGGCGAAAGCCCGCAAATAAGCTTCACTTGCACGCGTCGGCGGCTTCCTGGCGCGCCTGCGCCGCGGCGCGCGCTATTTCCGCATCGCTCAGGAAGGCGCGTTCCCCCTTTTCGTCGATGCGCGTCTGCCGTCCACCCAGTTCCAGATTGGCCAGTGCGGCCTTTGCGCGCTTGCAATTTTCCGCCCGGTCGCGCACTTCAGTCTCTTTTTGGGCCTGTTCCTGCTCCGTCTTGGTCTCCTCGGCCTGGCGCTTGCGGAACGCCTGTTCCTGTTCGGCCACGCTCTTGGGCCCGGTCTTGGCCGTGTCCTTCTGCGCCCCGTCCTTGGGAGCGCTGGCCGCGGGCGCGCTTGCCGGCTGGGCAGGGGTGCGCAGCTTTTCCGTCTTGACGTTACCCGGCGGGGGCTTGTCCGAATAGTGTATTTTCCCGTTCGAATCCACCCACTTGTACATCTGCGCGGCAGCCGGAAGAGCAAGGCACAGCGTCAGCCCGATAGTCATCCAAAGTCGTTTCATGCGCTTATGCCTTCTATTTGCTCAATTACTTCAAAAATAACGGCTTTCCGCCACCGCGTCAATTGTAGTTAACGCGGCAGCGCGGTTCCGGTTTCAGGCGCCCTCATTTGCCGGCCTTCCGGACCCGCGTATAATGCGACTTTGCGGCCAGGAGTTTTGCTATGCGCGTCATTCAAAAAGCGCTGACCTTCGATGATGTCCTGCTGGTTCCCGCCCATTCCACCGTCCTTCCACGCGACGTTTCCCTGAAGACCCGGCTGACGCGCAGGATCAGCCTCAGCATACCCCTGGTATCGGCTGCGATGGACACGGTGACCGAAGCGCGACTGGCAATTGCGATAGCGCAGGAAGGCGGCATCGGCATCATCCACAAGAACCTCAATCCGAAGGCGCAGGCGGCCGAGGTGCTGAAGGTCAAGCGCTTCGAGTCGGGCGTGCTGCGCGATCCGATGACCGTCACCCCGGATATCACGGTGCGCGAGCTGCTAGAGCTGACCCAGCAGTACCGCGTATCGGGCTTCCCGGTGATCGACCAGGGCAAAGTGGTCGGCGTTGTAACCAATCGCGACTACCGTTTCGAGACCAACCTCGACGCGCCGGTGAGCGCGATCATGACGCCGCGCGAGCGCCTGATCTACGTGAAGGAGGGCGCCAGCGCCGAGGAAGCGCGCGCGCTGCTGCACAAGTACCGCCTCGAGCGCGTGCTGGTGGTCAATGACAGTTTTGCACTGCGCGGCCTGGTGACGGTGAAAGACATACTGAAGGCGACCGAGCATCCATTCGCGAGCAAGGACGAACAGGGCAAGCTGCGCGTCGGCGCGGCCGTGGGCGTGGGCGAGGGCACGGAGGAGCGCATCGAGCACCTGGTCGAGGCCGGCGCCGACGTCATCGTGGTCGATACCGCCCACGGGCATGCGCAGGGCGTGCTCGAGCGGGTGCAATGGGTCAAGCGCCATTTTCCGGACGTCGAGGTAATCGGCGGCAATATCGCCACGAGTTCGGGTGCGAAGGCGCTGGTCGATCACGGCGCCGACGGCGTCAAGGTCGGCATCGGCCCCGGCTCCATCTGCACCACCCGGGTCGTCGCCGGCGTGGGCGTTCCGCAGGTCACCGCGGTGCAGAACGTGCACCTCGCGCTGAAGGATAGCGGTGTCCCGCTGATTGCCGACGGCGGCGTGCGCTATTCGGGCGATGTCGCCAAAGCGGTTGCCGCCGGGGCCGACGCGGTGATGATGGGCAGCATATTCGCGGGCACCGAGGAAGCGCCGGGCGAGACCATTCTCTATCAGGGGCGCTCCTACAAGCTCTACCGCGGCATGGGATCCCTGAGCGCGATGCAGGAGGGCGCCGCCGACCGCTATTTCCAGGATCCCGCCAACAATGCCGACAAGCTCGTAGCCGAAGGCATCGAAGGGCGCGTTCCCTACAAAGGCAGCGTCGTCAGCATCATCTTCCAGATGGTGGGCGGCCTGCGTGCGAGCATGGGCTACTGCGGTTGCGCCACCATCGAGGACATGCGCACCAGGACGGAGTTCGTGGAAATCACCTCGGCCGGCATGCGCGAGTCGCATGTGCACGATGTGCAGATCGTGAAAGAGGCGCCCAATTATCAAATAGAATAGGGCCGCCGTGTACGGGGGCCTGCCAAAAAACCGGAGGCCGATCGTGCCTGGAACGGCGCGACCGGCCTCTAATTTATTGAAAGCCAGAAGATGCACCAGAAGATTCTCATCCTCGATTTCGGCGCCCAGTACACGCAATTGATCGCGCGGCGCGTGCGCGAAGCGCGGGTCTACTGCGAAATCCATCCCTACGACGTCAGCGAGCAGTTCGTGCGCGAGTTCGGCGCCAGCGGCGTGATCCTTTCCGGCAGCCATATGTCGGTGACCGAGGATGCATCCGCGCGCGCGCCGCGAGCGGTGTTCGAGCTGGGGGTGCCGGTGCTGGGCATCTGTTACGGCATGCAGACCATGGCGGGGCAACTCGGCGGCAGGGTCGAGGCGGGCAAAGTGCGCGAATTCGGCTATGCCGAGGTGCGTGCGCGCGGCCATACGCGGCTGTTCGATGGCATCGAGGATTTCCGCACGCCCGAGGGGCACGGCATGCTCAAGGTGTGGATGAGCCACGGCGACAAGGTGACCGAGATGCCGCCGGGCTTCAAGCTCATGGCCTCGACCGAGGCCTGTCCGATCGCGGCCATGGCCGACGAAGCGCGCCGCTTCTATGCAGTGCAGTTCCATCCGGAGGTCACGCACACGCTCCAGGGCGCGGCGATGCTCAGGCGCTTTGTCAACGGCATCTGCGGCTGCGCCGGCGACTGGAACATGCCCGATTACGCATCGGAGGCCATTGCGAGAATTCGCGAGCAGGTGGGCACGGACGAGGTGATCCTCGGACTTTCCGGCGGAGTCGATTCCTCGGTGGCCGCCGCGCTGATCCATCGCGCCATCGGCAAACAACTCACCTGCGTGTTCGTCGATCACGGGCTGCTGCGCCTGAACGAAGCCGAGCAGGTGATGGCGACCTTTGCGCGCAGCCTCGGCGTCAAGGTGATCCACATCGACGACAGCGCCAGCTTCATGGGCAAGCTCGCCGGTGTCGCCGACCCGGAACAAAAACGCAGGATCATCGGCCGCGAGTTCGTCGAAGTATTCCAGCGCGAAGCGGCGAAAATCAAGAACGCCAAATGGCTGGCGCAAGGCACCATCTACCCCGACGTGATCGAGTCGGCCGGCGCCAAGTCGAAGAAGGCGACCAACATCAAGTCGCATCACAACGTCGGCGGCCTGCCCGATACCCTGCACCTGAAGCTGCTCGAGCCGCTGCGCGAGCTGTTCAAGGACGAGGTGCGCGAACTGGGTGTCGCACTGGGCCTGCCACACGACATGGTCTACCGGCATCCGTTCCCGGGGCCGGGGCTGGGGGTGCGCATCCTGGGCGAGGTGAAAAAGGAGTATGCCGACCTGCTGCGCCGCGCCGACGCCATCTTCATCGAGGAGCTGCACGCGGCGCGCGATGCGGAGGGGCGCAGCTGGTATGACGCCACCTCGCAGGCGTTTGCGGTGTTCCTGCCGGTGAAAGCGGTGGGCGTGATGGGTGACGGCCGCACCTACGAGTACGTGGTGGCGCTACGGGCGGTGCAGACGCAGGACTTCATGACTGCGCACTGGGCGCACCTGCCGCACGAGTTGCTGGGCAAGGTGTCGAACCGCATCATCAACGAGGTGCGCGGCATCAATCGCGTGGTCTACGACATTTGCGGCAAACCGCCGGCGACGATAGAGTGGGAATAGCCGCGCGCAGAGCGCAGCGGCGACAACAGGACCGGCGATAAATCCGTGGCTGAGGACGAAGCATTCATGCAGGCTGCGCTGGAGCAGGCGGGCCGGGCGCAAGCCGCGGGCGAAGTCCCGGTCGGCGCGGTCGTCGTGAAAGACGGGGTAGTTGTCGGCGCCGGCTTCAATGCGCCGATCAGCCGCCACGACCCCTCGGCGCCTG
>JAANCK011363738.1_pt1 | contig 17531 bp, 16 predicted proteins | sample 7277841 | NCBI WGS metagenome assembly JAANCK01 (sample SAMN14222788, study PRJNA588281) | permafrost metagenome | isolation source: Arctic cryosol methane SIP | place: Canada:Nunavut | collected 2015-07 | reverse complement strand
TACCAGCGGCGTGTACGGCGACTGCGGCGGCAACTGGGTGGCCGAGACGCGGCCGGTGGCGCCGGTGAACGGCCGCGCAATGCGTCGGGTCGACGCCGAACGCCAACTGCGCGCCTGGGGCGAGGCGGTGCGGGTGCAGGTGAGCATCCTGCGTGCGCCGGGCATCTATGCTGCCGACCGCCTGCCGCTCGCGCGCATCAAGCGCGGGACCCCGGCCTTGATTGCCCAGGACGACAGCTACACCAATCACATCCACGCCGACGATCTGGCGCGGCTGGCATGGGCGGCGTTGTTTCGCGGGCGTTCGCAGCGCATCTATCACGCGGTCGACGCGCATCCGCTGAAAATGGGCGACTGGTTCGACAGCTGTGCCGACGCGTTTGATTTGCCGCGTCCGCCGCGGGTGAATCGTGCGGAAGCCGAGCAGGTTTTGTCCGAGGCCTTGCTGTCTTTTTTGCGCGAATCACGCCAGTTGTCGAATGCGCGCACCATGCGCGAATTGCGCCTGAAATATCGCTATCCGACTTCGGACGATCTGCTGCGGGAAATCAGGCAGGCGCGCGGGCAATTGACGTTGTTTTGAGTGGAACAAGCAGGCGCTGGGCGACGTCGACCGAGCGGCTGTTAACGATCCGTTTCCTGTTCGCTGGACGCGGACGGCAACACATCGAGCAAGCTGACCGTGGCATCCGTCTGGTTCAAACGTTTGAGCAGGCCGAAATTTGCCAGCTTGGCATTGATGCGGGGATGCGCCTCGCATAGCAGCACCTGCACCCCGCGCTTCTGGAAATGGCGGATCAGATCGTCCAGGGTTTGCATGGCGGTCGCGTCCGCCATCGGCACCTGACCCAGCCGCAAGATCAATACGCGCGTCTGGTCGTGCAGCCCGGCCAGGGTGCGCTCAAAAGTGGCGGCGGCACCAAAGAACAGCGGGCCGTCTATGGAGTAGATCTGCACCCCCGGCGGCACGCCGACCGGGCATACGCTGGCCAGCGTGGCTTCGGTTTCGCTCTCGATCGTCACTGTCTCGCTCATGCGTTTCATGAACAGCAGCGCGGCAAGCAGAACCCCCACATTGACCGCGATCACCAGATCGGCGAACACGGTCAGCAGAAACGTGATCAGCAGCAGCGATTTGTCAGGCTTGGGCGCGCCTTTCAGCAGGTCGATGAAATGCCGCGCTTCGCTCATGTTCCACGCCACCACGAACAGGATCGCAGCCAGCGCGGCGAGCGGAATGTTCGCGGCCAGCGGCGCCAGCGCAACGATCACGGCGAGCAGCGTCAGCGCATGTACGATGCTGGCGAGCGGGCTGTCGCCGCCGTTGCGGATGTTGGTCGCGGTGCGCGCGATCGCGCCGGTGGCGGCAAAGCCGCCGAAAATCGGGGTGACGATATTGGCGATGCCCTGGCCGACCAGTTCCTGATTCGGGTCATGGCGCGTGCCGATCATGCCGTCGGCGACCACCGCGCACAGCAGCGATTCGATCGCGCCCAGCATGGCGATGGTGAAGGCCGGGCCGAGGAGTTCCAGCACGCGCGCGAAGCTGACCTGCGGCAGATGCAGTTCGGGCAGGCCAGCGGGAATGCCGCCGAATGCGCTGCCGATGGTGGCGACGCCGTCGAATTGCCAGTAGGCCTGCGCAAATGTGACGGCGAGCATGGCGATGAGCGGACTGGGAATGCGCCGGGTGAGGCCCGGTGCGATCACGACGATTGCGAGCGCGCCGGCGGCAAGCAGGGTAGTCGGCAGGTGCAGGCCGGGCATGGCCTCAATTAGCACGACCAGCTTTTCGTGGAAATGGGGGCCGGATGCGGCGGGATGGAGGCCGAAAAAATCCTTCCATTGCCCGACCCAGATGATGATTGCGATGCCGGCGGTGAAACCGGTGATCACCGGCGTAGGGATGAAACGGATGATTCCGCCGAGCTTTACCAGCCCCATTGCCAGCAGGATCAGCCCCGCCATCAGGCTGGCAATCTGTAAGCCATCGATGCCGTATTTCGCGGTAATTCCAGCGAGAATGGCAATGAACGCACCGGTTGGTCCGCTGATGGAAACCCGCGAACTGCCGAATAGCGCGGCCAGCAGGCCGGCGACAATCCCGGTGTAGATGCCCTGTTCCGGACGCGCCCCGCTGGCAATGGCGAAAGCCATTGCCAGCGGCAGCGCCACCACCCCGACCACCAGACCAGCGGCGAGGTTGCGCACGAAATGACGCCGGTGGAATAACCCGGCTTGCCAGGACTCCAGCGCGGCGATCATGTCAGCGTCTAAAACTCATTGCGGATGCGCCGGTAACCCTTGACCAGTTCATTGTTGGCCTGAGCGACGCTTTCGGAAAAATCGGCTGCATCGGGTGAGACACGCTCGATGCCCGCCAGTTCGGCATCGGAATGGATGTTGACGGTGGACGGAATGTAGAAACCCGGAGGCACGGTGCAGCCTTCTACAACCGAGTTGTGGCGGATGACCGAGCCTTCGCCCACGATGCAGTTGAAGAGCACCGAGTTGAAGCCGACGAACACATTGTCCCCAACGGTGCAGGGGCCATGAACGATGGAACGGTGCGCGATGGAGGAGCCGCGTCCGATGTTGACCCCACCGCCAGCCTTGCAGTGGATGACCACACCGTCCTGGATGTTGGAATTGGCGCCGATGACGATCGGCTCCATGTCGCCATGTTCATCCACCTCGTCGGCACGGATGACCGCATAGGGTCCGATGAATACGTTTTCCTCGACGATGATTTTGCCGCACAGAATGGCGGTGGGATCGACAAAGGCGCTGTCATGGACAACCGGCAAATGTCCGGAGGGGTTTCTGCGAATCATGTTTGAGCCTCAAGCAACTGCGGATAAACAAAGAGCCGGAAAATCCGGCTCTTGAATTTTACCATCGCACCAGTCGCTGTCCGAAGCCGAATTACCCGGCCACGCCGACCGCATCCGTATGCGCAATGTGTTGCTTTTTGTGTTCGCGCATGCCCGTTAACAGCGATTCAGTAGGGTGTACGCCCAGAATCAAGGCCAGTGCCAGGACGCCGTCGCCCATACAATTGAGCGTCTGCAAGGCAGCTACCGGCAGCTCGAATAAACCGGGATGTAATGAAGCGCGAGAACAGCACCGTACAATCCTGCCGTCATGACGCCCCAACCGAGCGCCCGGCAACGTGCAATGTCCCTGCGAATTCGATTTATGCAGTGCGTGTCTCTCCGTTGGGCAGATGCGTCTGGCAGACGGGGAAAGCACGCACGGGACAGTTGCGGCAAATCTCGTTGTCGAGCTTGCCATAAATGACCGACATCGGGCGAGTCTTGGCCGGAAACAGATTTTCCTCGCCGATGTCGTCCATGAAGTGCCCGCGCTTCAGGGTTTCATGGAGGCTGTCCTTCATGCGGTAAAAGTACAGATTGCCACCGATCTTGCGACGCTGGCGCGCCGCCTCAGCCAGAAATTCCGCCCCCGCGAGGTCAACAAAATTGATGCCGCTGGCCATGATGACCAGATGCTTGCGTTCCGGTTCCTGCTCTTCAAGCTCCTGCAGTTGCTGCTGCAAATGCGCGACAGCGCCAAAGAAAATCGAGCCGTTGAGCCGCAGCATCTTGACTTGCGGGCATTCCGGCCGGCCGTCGAGGGGGCCGTAGTGGTAGTTGCTCGGATCGGGATCGGGCAGTACGGGTTCCAGCATGGGCCGCGAGGTGCGATACAGATAGAAAATCAGCGACAGCGCGATGCCGAAGAAAATGCCCTTTTCCAGATCGATCAGGGTGCCGATCAGGGTGACCCACAGCACGATGGTTTCCTGCTTGTTGATTTTCGGCAGCAGACTGATGTGGTGGAAGTCGATCAGGCCCCAGGCCACCAGAAACAGGATGCCGGCCATCGCCGCATTGGGCAGATAGGCGGCTAACGGCGCCACCAGCAACAGAATCACCACCAGGAACAGGGAAGCGAACACGGCGGCCAGAGGGGTCCGCGCACCTGCTGCGTAGTTAACGCCGCTGCGGTTGAACGAGCCGCTGGAGGCGTAGCTGGAGAAAAAACTGCCGACCACGTTGGACAGACCCTGTCCGACAAACTCCTGATTGCCGTCGATGTGCTGGCCGGATTTGGTGGCGATGGCACGCGAAATGGATACCGCTTCGGTCAGCGCCAGCATGGTAATGATGAGCGCGGGGAACAGCATCTGCTCCAGCGCGCCAAAAGAAAGGTCCGGCGCCGACAAGGGCGGCAGGCCCGCGGGCAGCGCACCAACGGTCTTGATGTGGGTGACGTCAACACCGTAATGATTGTTCAGGAACAGTGCCAGAAAGCTGCCCACCAGCATGGCAGCGATCATGTAGGGAAACTTGGGGAAGAAACGCTTGACCAGAATGCCCGAGATCAGCGTGGTGGCGGCCACTGCAGTGACGTAAGGATCGATGTCGCCAATATGCCGGGCGAACATGGACAGGGTTTCAAAGAAGGGTGTGCCGCGCGGGATAGCCAGGCCGAAGAAGTTCTTGATCTGGCTGCCCGCGATGAGCATGGCCGCCCCTGCGGTAAAGCCGATCACCACGGTATGGGAAATGAAGTTGACCAACACGCCCATGCGCGCCAAACCGAGAATCAACTGGAACACCCCGGCCATGAAGGTCAGCGTCAGCACCATACTGATGAATTCCGGCGAGCCAGGTGTGGCAAAGGGGCTGACTGAGGCAAATACAGCGATGGAAATTGCCGTGGTGGGGCCGGATACCAGATGCCACGACGACCCCCACAGGGCGCCGACAATTGCGGGCATCATGGCCGCATACAGACCGTATTCAGGCGGCAGGCCGGCGATGGTTGCGAAGGCTACCCCCTGCGGCAACACGATGAGGGCGCCGGTCAGGCCCGCCATCGCGTCGGTGCGTGCGGTACCGGCGTTGACCGAAGGCCACCAGCGCAAAAAGGGAAAGAGTTTGTAAACCCAGAGCGGGCAAACCTGGGCGAATTTGGTCAGGGTATTGGACATGGTGCGCGCATTTTAATGCATTCATGCCCGATGACCCAGTGCAGCGAACCGACAGGATCGGTTGCTTTAACGTGGTGAGTCTTCTGTCCTGGTCTTGCTGTGCAGGGTAAGAATGGTGGCAGACGTGTCCGGCCTGTCGCGCCCGGCGAGGTGTAGCAAGGCTTGATGAAACTCGCCGGGCAAACGCTTCATGGTGTCGGCCGCCTGCGGCAGGTAATGCGCTACTTCGAATGGCACGCGTTCATCGAGCGAGGTACGCGCCTTCGGTTGAAAGCGCTGCCAGGCCAGTTCGACCCAGGCCTTGTTCTGGCTGTCGACGAAGATGAATTCTTCCGCGTCCAGCACCGCCATGTATTGCATGGAGCGGATCGGCACAAACAGGCATTTGCCGGCGCGCGCCAGCAGGGTGTGCGCGAGGTTGTATGTGGCTGCGGGAAGAAAGGCGGGCAGCCGCGCGATTTCCGGTTCGCGATAGAAACGTTCTTCCATGGCATAACGTTAGCAGGCTTGACCTGATTTGGGGAGTCCGGGCTTGACCCGAATACGGTGCGCTGCCTGCGGCGGGTTTGAGGCAAAATGGCGGCACTTTCCGGATCACTTCCCCATGGCAGACCTGATTTTCGATACCCACCTGGAGTCCTTTGAGCGCGACGTGATCGAGGCTTCGCACGCGCGCCCCATCCTGGTCGACTTCTGGGCCGACTGGTGCCCGCCCTGCCGCGCGCTGACGCCGGTGCTGGAGCGCGTCATCGCGCATTACGCCGGCAAATTGCACATGGCCAAGGTCGAGGTGGACGAGGGCGCGAACATGAAACTGGCCGGCCGCTATGGACTGCGCGGATTTCCCACCGTGCTGCTGTTCGTCAAGGGCGAAATCGTCGGGCGTTTTTCCAGCGCCCACCCCGAACACTGGGTGCACGACTTCATCGCCGAACACGCCGGCATTGAATAACGCCCGTCCGGAGCAACCGCTTTGGGTGCTCGACACCAATGTGGTGCTCGACCTGTTTCATTTCGACGACCCCGCCACGCGTCCCCTGGCGGACGCGCTGGAAGCCGGGCTGATCCGTTGTGCGGCGAGCCCGGCCACGATGGCGGAATGGCGGCGCGTGCTGGGCTATCCCGGATTCGGGCTGGATGCGGCGGCGCAGGCGGCGATCGATGCACGTTATATTGCCTGCGTGTCATTGGTTGCGGAGCCGGGAACGGGAATGGGTTTGCCGCGTTGTCGCGATGCCGATGATCAAAAATTCCTGGAGCTTGCGGCCGCGATCCCGGCCGTAGCGCTGGTGAGCAAGGACCGCGCCCTGCTCGATCTGCGGCGTCGTTGCGCGCCACAATTCCGCATCATGTCGCCTGCCGAGGCGGTGCGCTGGCTGAACGCGCCGTTGCGGCATCAATCCACGTCCGCTAACTGAAACCGGCGCCGCGCTGCCTCGCTCACGGCCAATACGGCCGGATGGCTGAGTCGCCGCTCGACTGAGATGACAAAGAAGCGTTCGCGTATGTCCAGTGTCCGCCCCAGTTCGATCACGTCGTATTGCCGCATCACCTCAGGCGCGGTGGTCAACGGCACCGGGAACACTCCCGCGCCGGCCTGGCCAAAGGCGCTCATCAAGGCGCTGTCGTCGAATTCGCCGACGATGGTGGACTGCAGGCCCTTGCGTTCGAGCCAGCGCAAAAGGGGGGCGCGCAGTGCGCTGTCCTCGCCGGGGATCAGCAGCGGCGTACCGTGCAGGCAGGCGGGAAAGCCGGGTGCCAGTGTGCTTGCCAGGCTGCGAGCGGCCAGAAAAGCAATTCCGCATTCACCCAGCGGGTGGCTGTAGCCTTTAATGTCCATGGTGGGCGGCAGCGGGCGATCCGCCAGCACCATGTCGAGCCGGTGGATCGATAGTTCGGCGGCGAGCTGCTCCAGCCGGTCTTCCCTGCATACCAGCTTGACCGGTTCAGCCAGCGTGAGGGCCGGCGCCAGCAATTGATAGGCTATGACTTTGGGCACGACGTCAGCGATGCCGACCCGGAACGGGTGAATGCGCGTGCCTGCGGTGTTCTGCAACGCATCCTCCAGCTCGGCGCCCACCTGGAAAATTTCGTCTGCGTACGTCAGCGCGGTGCGCCCGGCATCGGTCAGCTCGAGCCGGCGTCCGGTGCGCCTGAACAGGGTTACGCCCAGACGGATCTCGAACGTGCTGATCTGGCCCGACAAGGTTTGTGGCGTCAGGTGGAGTTTCTCGGCGGCGCGGTTGATGGCACCCGCTTTGGCGACGGTACGGAAATAATGCAGGTGCTTGTAGTTGAGCATGGTGCATCTCAGATCGATAAAACCGAACAATAGCAGTATAAAAATCGAATTTTATTGTTATTGCGCAATCTATACTCTGTTCGGTACTCGTAAGAGCATTGCCTGCTCGAACACACTCTTGGCAATAACTGGAGAAACGCATGAAACGTATTTTTCTATTCCTCGCCACCAATATGGCCATCGTGCTGGTGCTGTCCATCACCATGCGCATTCTGGGCGTCGAGCCCTACCTCACCGCGCAAGGGCTGAACCTGACTTCGCTGCTGATCTTCGCGGCGGTGATGGGATTTGGCGGCTCGTTGATTTCGCTGGCGATCTCAAAATGGATGGCCAAGAAATCGATGGGGGTGCGGGTGATCGAGACGCCGTCGAATTCGACTGAATTCTGGCTGGTCGAAACCGTGAAGAAATACGCCGCCGACGCCGGGATCGGCATGCCGGAAGTGGGCATTTTCGATACGCCCGAAGCCAACGCGTTCGCCACGGGCATGAGCAAGAACAACGCGCTGGTCGCGGTGTCGTCCGGTTTGCTGCAGGCGATGACGCGCGCGGAGGCCGAAGCGGTGATCGGCCACGAAATCGCCCACGTCGCCAACGGCGACATGGTGACGCTGGCGCTGATTCAGGGCGTGGTGAATACCTTTGTCATGTTCTTGTCGCGCGTGATCGGTCATACCGTGGACAAGCTGATATTCAAGACCGAGCGTGGTACCGGCCCGGCGTTTTTCGTCACCATGATCATCGCCGAGATGGTGCTCGGCGTGCTCGCCTCGATCATCGTCATGTGGTTCTCGCGCCAGCGTGAGTTCCGCGCCGATCGCGGCGGCGCCAGCCTGGCCGGCAAGCAAAACATGATCGGCGCGCTGGAGCGCCTGGGCAGTCTGCACCCGGCGCCACTGCCGGAGAAAATGGCGGCCTTCGGCATCAGCGGTGGCGGCGCGTCCGGCATCAAGCGCCTGTTCATGACGCACCCGCCGCTGGAAGAGCGCATCGCCGCATTGCGTGCGGTGCAGCCTTAAACCAGACCGGGACAAAGCATGGACGCTGCGCTGCATATCGGCGAGCCCTGGATGTGGGGCGCATTTGTCGGCTTCGTGCTGGTGATGCTGGCCATCGACCTGTTTCTGGTCGGCGGCAACAAGGCGCACAAGGTCAGCTTCAAGGAAGCGGCAGCCTGGTCGTTCATCTGGTTTTCGCTGGCCATGCTGTTCAACCTCCTGCTGTGGTGGCACCTCAAGGACGCATACGGCGCAGAGATTGCCGGCGCCAAGGCGATGGAGTTTTTGACTGGCTACCTGATCGAGAAATCGCTCGCGGTCGACAACATTTTCGTCTTCCTGATGATTTTCAGCTTCTTTGCCGTGCCTGCGGAATACCAGCGGCGGGTGCTGATTTACGGCGTCATCGGCGCCATCGTGATGCGGGCCGTGGTGATTGCTGCAGGTGCGTGGCTGGTGCAGGAATTCCACTGGATCCTGTATCTATTCGGCGCGTTCCTGGTCATCACTGGTATCAAGATGCTGATGGCTGCCGAGGCCGCGCCTGACATGAGCCAGAATCCGCTGCTCAACTGGTTCAAGCGCCACCTGCGGCTGACACCGGATTATCGCGGCGAGAAATTCTGGGTGGTCGAGAATGGCGTGCGCACGTTTACGCCGCTGTTCCTGGTGCTGATCATGATCGAGTTGTCCGACCTGATTTTTGCGGTTGACTCGATCCCGGCGATTTTCGCGGTCACGACCGATCCCTTCATCGTGTTCACCTCGAACATCTTCGCCATCCTTGGCCTGCGCGCGATGTACTTCATGCTCGCCGGCATGGCCGAACGCTTCCATTTGCTGAAATACGGCCTGGCGATGGTGCTGGTGTTCGTCGGATCCAAGATGCTGATTGTCGATTTCTACAAAATCCCGATTGGGTTGTCGCTCGGTATCGTCGGCCTCATCATTGCAACTTTCATGTTCGCCAGCCTGTGGGCCACGCGCAAACCGTCCGTGCCGCGCTGATGCGCGGTGCCCGCTGGCAGGCCTGACGAGGCCCCATGCCGACCAACATCGACTCGCCACTCGCACGCCGCATCGCGGCCTTTGCGTTTCTGGTCTTCATTTTTGGCAGCACCTTCTGGGTGTTGTCGCCGTTTTTCGCCTCGCTGGCATGGGCCGGCATCCTCGCCTACGTCACCTGGCCACTGCATCAGCTTGTCAATCGCCGTTTGCCGGGGCGTGAGAACGTCGTTGCCCTGCTGATGACGCTGGGCGTGGCGGCCACGTTGTTGCTGCCGCTGTTGTGGGTGATGTTCGCAGTGGCGATGGATGTGGCATCTGCGACGGCGGCATTGAAACAGCTGGCGACTCAGGGTTTGCCACCGCTGCCCACAGTCGTGCGGACCTGGCCGGGTGGGGAATGGTTTGCCGGGCAATACCTGCGGGTGGAGACCGATCCGGTTTGGCTGCGCGCCCAAATCGAGGTGTTTGGACTGACTGATGCAGCTTCGCTCAAAGCACTGGCCGGCGGTGTCGGGCGCATCGCGATGAAGTTTGGCCTGGCGGTATTTGCGTTGTTCTTTCTGTATCGCCATGGCGACGAGTTGCTGACGCAGTTTCGCCAGGTGGCCACCCGCTGGCTGGGCGAATCGGCGCGTGGCTATATCCTGGCAGTGGGTGTCACCGTGCGCGCGGTGGTGTTCGGTATTGTGATGACCGCCTTGGCTCAGGGCGTGCTCGCCGGCCTGGGTTACTGGGCGGCGGGCGTCCCCGCGCCTGCGTTGTGGGGCGTGCTCACCGCCTTGATTTCGTTGATTCCGTTCATCGGCCCGGTGGTGTGGATCGGGTTGTCGCTGGGCCTGCTGGCGCAGGGCGAAACCCAGGCCGCGCTGGGCCTGTTTTTGTGGGGCGCGCTGGTGGTGAGCTGGATCGATAACCTGATCCGCCCGCTGGTTATTAGCGGACCGACGCGGATTCCGTTTTTGCTGGTGTTTTTGGGCGTGCTTGGCGGCCTCAACGCCTTTGGCCTGATCGGCCTGTTTCTGGGGCCGGTGCTGCTCGCGGTGTCGGTCGCCATCTGGCGCGAATGGCTGGTGCACGCGCGGTCGGAACAGGCTTGATGATATCCTTGGGGCCTATCCGTAGCGTGTCGCCATGACCCCCGCCAAAGACAGCACATTCTCGCTTTGGGCGCTCGAACTATCCGGCGTGTTCGAAGTGACAACGCTGATCCGTGCCGGGGCCGGGGCAGGCCAGACACGCTTTCCCTGTGACGAAAACCCCAAGGGTGACCGGGAGAGGCTTGCATGAGCGCCAACCCTGTTCCCCGTTAACCGGCTTCCCCTTCCTGATGGAACTGACTCCTCACCTGTTACAACTGGCTACCCAGGCGCTCGATCTGGTGCTGGATTTCAAGCGTCCCGCCGACGCGGTGTTGTCGGCATTTTTTCGCGAGCACAAAAAGCTGGGCTCGCACGACCGTGCATTTGTCGCCGAAGCCGTGTTTGGCGTGCTGCGCCGCTATCGCTATTTATCGGTGGTGGTGCCGGCCGCCAATCCGCGCACGCTGATCGTCGCCTGGCTGATCAAGGCGCGCGGCATGAGCGGCGCGACGCTGGAACAATTCGCCAAGCCCGAGCTCATTGCCCATATCCGTAACGCCAAAACCGACGATTTGCCGCTGGCCGACGCGGCCGAGTTGCCTCAATGGGTGGTCGAGAAATTGCAACCGTCGATGAGCGACGCCGACATCCTCGCGCTCGGCCGCGCCCTGCAACTGCCCGCGCCGCTCGATGTGCGGGTGAACACGCACAAGGCCAATCGCGAGAGCGTGCTGGCGCAGTTGCAGGCGGAAGGCTTTGCGGTTGAGCCGACGCCGTATTCGCCGTGGGGCATCCGCTTCAAGGAGAATCCGGCGATCAACCGCCATCCGCTGTTTATCAACGGCAGCCTCGAAGTACAGGACGATGGCAGCCAGCTGCTGGCCTTGCTGCTGGGTGCGCGGCGCGGCGAAATGGTGTGCGATTTTTGCGCCGGCGCGGGCGGCAAGACGCTCGCCATCGGCGCGATGATGGCGTCGAGCGGGCGGCTGTACGCGTTCGATGTGGCGGAAAAACGCCTGGTCAACCTGAAACCGCGACTGGCGCGCTCGGGGCTGTCCAACGTGATGCCGCAATTGATCGCGTCCGAGAATGACACCCGGGTCAAGCGGCTGGCGGGCAAGCTTGACCGCGTGCTGGTCGATGCGCCGTGCTCGGGGCTGGGCACGCTGCGCCGCAATCCCGATCTGAAATTCAGGCAGTCGCCGGAAAGCGTGGCGGAGCTGACGCAGAAACAAGCCGCCATCCTGCGTGCTGCAGCAAAACTGCTGAAGCCGGGCGGGCGTCTGGTGTATGCCACCTGCAGTCTGTTGCCGGACGAGAACGAAGCCATCGTCGAGTCGCTGCTGGCAGAGGGCGGCTTCACGCTGCTGCCGGTGAACGAATTGCTGGCGCAGCAGCACATCGCGCTCGATACCGGACCTATGCTGAAACTGTCGCCCGCGCTGCACGGCACCGACGGCTTTTTTGCTGCGGTAATGATCAAGGCAGCGATGGTCAACCCAGCACCGGTCAAAACCGACGCTTGAGTGGTTTTGTTGAGCGTGCGATGACCGCTGCATTTCATCCCGATACGTTAGGCACGCTGTACGGGCTGTTTCGCGCGCGCGTCGCAGCGATGCCGGATCGCGTCGCCTACCGTCAGTTTGACGAGGCGTCAGGTGCGTGGGCCGCTTACACCTGGGCGCAAGTTGCCGCCGAGGTGACGCGCTGGCAGGCCGCGTTGGTGAATGAAGGGCTCGTGCCCGGCGACCGGGTGGCGGTGATGCTGAAAAACTGCGTCGAGTGGGTGATCTTCGATCAGGCCGCGCTCGGCCTCGGTCTGGTGACCGTGCCGCTGTATCTGGATGACCGCCCGGAAAACGCTGCCTACATTCTCGACCACGCCGATGTCAAACTGCTGGTGATTGAAGGCAAATTCCAGCACCAGAAACTCGCCGAGATTGCCGGTTCGGTGGCGTGTCTGCAGCGCATTGTCAGTCTGGTTGCGCCGGAAGGCGGCGTGGACGAAGGGAATCTGCACCTTGTCGTCGCCGCCGACTGGCTGGCGGCGGCGGCCGGCACAGCCGTTCCCGAGCAGCCTCTCAGCGCTGAGCTGCTGGCTAGCATCATCTATACCTCGGGCACGACCGGGCGCCCCAAAGGCGTGATGCTGACGCACGCCAACATGCTGTGGAACGCGTATTACGCGACGCAATGCGCTGACTTCGGCGAGCACGCGGTATTCCTGTCGTTTTTGCCGCTGTCGCATACGCTGGAGCGCACCGCGGGTTATTACCTGGCGATGCTGCTGGGCGGCGAAGTGGCCTATGCGCGCTCGATCACCCAGCTGGCCCAGGATCTGGAGGCTATCCGCCCGACGGTCCTGATTTCGGTGCCGCGTATCTACGAACGGGTGTACGGACGCATTCAGGACGGGCTGGCGAAGAAAAAACCGCTGGCCAAAAAGCTGTTCGATCTCGCGGTGCAGGTGGGTTGGCAGCGTTTCGAGCGCGCGCAAGGGCGCGCGGGCTGGCACCCCGCGTTGCTGTTGTGGCCGTTGCTCGACCGGCTGGTGGCGCGCAAGATCGTGGACAAGCTCGGGGGGCGGCTGACGGTGGCGATTTCCGGCGGCGCGGCGCTGTCGCCCGACATCGCACGCGTGTTCATCGGGCTCGGGGTGCCGCTCTATCAGGGCTACGGGCTCACCGAAACCAGCCCGGTGGTGTGCGTCAACCGGCCCGAGTCCAATATGCCTGCCAGCATCGGTCAGCCGATGCCGGGTATCGAGGTGAAGATCGGTGACAAAGAAGAGCTGCTGACGCGCAGCCGGTGCGTCATGCGCGGCTACTGGAAGGACGAAGATGCCACCCGTGCAATCATCGATGCCGACGGCTGGTTGCACAGCGGCGACAAGGTGCGGCGGGATGAGCAGGGGCATTACACCATCATCGGCCGGATCAAGGACATCATCGTGCTGAGCAATGGCGAGAAGGTGCCGCCCACCGAGATGGAGTCCGCCATCCTGCTCGACCCGCTGTTCGAGCAGGTGATGCTCGTTGGCGAAGGCAAGCCGTATCTTGCCGCGTTGATCGTGCTGAACGAGGCGCACTGGCAGGATTTCGCCGCCGGTCTCAACATCGATCCGCATCAGGCTGCGGCGCTGACCAGCCCCAAAGTGCTCAAAGCACTCACGCAGCGTGTGGCGGCGCAACTCAAGCACTTTCCGGGCTACGCGCAGATTCGCCGCCTGCATCCGAAGCTTGCGCCATGGACGATCGAAAATGGTTTGTTGACGCCCACACTGAAAATCAAACGTAACCTGATACTCGAGCGTTATCGTGCGGAGATCGAGGCGATGTATGCCGATTTCGCGCGATCATGACTTCACAATACCAAGGGAGAGATTCATGACGATTCGTTTTAACCAACTGGCTGGTGGCTTGACGCTGGCCGCGGGCGCCAACCTTGCGTCCGCTGCGGGATTCGCGCTGATCGAACAGAACGCCAGCGGTCTCGGCAATGCCTATGCCGGTCAGGCTGCCAGCGCACAGGATGCCAGTACGATTTTTTTCAACCCTGCAGGGATGACGCTGCTGCCGGATAGCCAGCTTGTCCTGGTTGCTCACCTGATCGATCCGCAGGCCAAATTCAGCGGTACGGTGAGCCCCGCGATTGGCGGCGGAAACGGCGGCGACGCGGGCGGCCTTGCCTTTGTGCCCAACGCCTACTTCGCATCTCGGGTGACGCCCGACATTCGTTTGGGCGTGGGCCTGAACGCGCCGTTTGGCCTGAAAACCGAATACGACAGCAGTTGGAAAGGCCGCACCCAGGCGATCAAATCCGAGCTGAAAACGATCAATCTCAATCCTGCAATTGCCTGGCAGGCCAGCGAATCGCTGTCGCTTGGCGCAGGCGTGAACATTCAATATGTCGAGGCGACGCTCAGCAATTTCGCGGGCGCGCCGGGAGTCGCCACCGTCAAAGGCGATGATTACGGCTGGGGCTTTGATCTGGGCGCATTGTGGCAGGTGAGTGAAGCCACCCGGGTCGGCCTGGCGTACCGTTCCGAGGTCGACCAGACGCTGGACGGTAATCTGTCGTTCAGTGCGTCGCCGAGCGTGATCCCCGTGACGGCCAAGGTAACCCTGCCGGATTCGGCCTCGCTGAGCCTGTTCCAGACACTGGGCCCACGCTGGGATCTGCTGGCCGACGTCACCTGGACAGGTTGGAGCGATTTCGATGAATTGCGCATCGTCCGGGCCGTCGGTGCGCCGCTGGTCACGCCTGAAAACTGGCAAGACAGTTACCGCTATTCGGTGGGCGCCAACTACCATCTCGACGACAAGCTGACCCTGCGCGGCGGCGTGGCGTATGACGAAACACCGGTGTCCGACGCTTTCCGCACCGCGCGCACCCCGGATGCAAGCCGCACCTGGCTCGCGTTTGGCGCGCAATACCGGCTGTCAGCCAAGAGCATGCTTGACGTCGGCTATGCCCATCTGTTTTTCGAGGACGCGCGGATCAACAAAACCGAGAACGGAATCACCCTGGGCGGTACTTACGCAAGTTCGGTCGATATCCTGTCTGCGCAGTTGACGCTGGATTTCTGACCATGTCGCAACCCATCCCTTTCGATAATTTGATCACCCGGCTGATTGCCGACAGCCACGATACGTGGCTGTGGTGGCAGGTCGGTGTGCTGGTGCTGTGTGCGCTGGTCGCATGGGGGGTGCGGCGGCCGGTACGTTCATGGCTGGACGAATCCGCGTATGCCGGAACGCCTGGGCGTGAAGGGATGCGGCGCATGGGTTTCCCGCTGCTGATGCTGCTTGCATTGCTGGTGGGGCGCGAGGCGGCGGAACTCGTCATGCATGCAACGCCGTTGCTCGATGTGGCGGTGCCGTTGCTGCTTTCGCTGGTGCTGGTGCGCGGCGTGATTTTTGCGCTGCGCTATGTGTTCGAACCGCGCGAATCCCTGAAAGCGTGGGAGCGCACGGCGTCCTGGCTGATCTGGGGCGCGTTCGCCTTGTACCTGACCGGACTGCTGCCGCGCATCCATGCGGCAATGGAGGCCCTGTCGTTCCAGTCGGGCACCCATCGCTTCTCCTTGTGGTTGCTGGGACAGGCAGCGGTGGTGATTGTGGTGGCGGTGATTTTGGCGCTGGCGCTGGCGCGTCTGCTCGAGAGTCGCCTGATGGGGCTCACGGACATGAACCTGTCGCTGCGCATGGCCTTGGCGAAAGCCGCGCGAACTGTATTGCTGGTGGTGGCGGTGCTGGTGGCCTTGCCGACGGTGGGAATCGATCTCACCGTGCTGTCGGTGCTGGGTGGCGCGATCGGCGTGGGCATCGGCTTTGGCCTGCAAAAAGTCGCCAGCAACTATATTTCAGGATTCATCATCCTGCTCGACCGTTCGGTGCGCATCGGCGATCTGGTGACGGTGGACAACAAATACGGTGAAGTCAGCCAGATCAACACGCGCTATACCTTGCTGAAAGGGCTCGACGGCACTGAAACCATCGTGCCGAACGAGACCTTGATCACCCAGACCGTGATCAATCATTCGCTGTCCAAACCCAATGTACGCATTGGGATTCCGGTACAGGTGTCGTATGAAGCCGATTTGGAGCAGGCTCAAGAACTCATGCTGGAAGCCGCGCGCAGCCAGGAGCGGGTGATTCAGGACGAACCGGAGTACTTGCCCAAGGTGTTTCTGCGGGAGTTTGCCGACAATGGGATTCGAATGGAGCTGGGTGTGTGGATACGCGATGCCAGTGAAGGACAGGGCAACCTGCGCTCGGATATCAACTGGGCGATCTGGCGCGGATTCAAGACAGCCGGGATTGAAATTCCCTACCCGCAGCGTGTAGTTCATCTGGCAGGACTGGTCGACCCCGCAACAAGTGGCCATTGATTTTTATGGCATTTACGTGTATAATTAAAGACTAATTTGTCTTGTTTTGGACCCCAAAATTATGCTCTCAAGCCTGTTGGCTTTACCGGGTTGGAACCTGCAATGGTGGCAGTACGTGCTGATCACCCTTGCACTGACCCATGTCTCCATCGCAGCTATCACCATTTTCCTGCATCGCTCACAGGCTCACCGGGCCGTGGATCTGCACCCCATCGTCAGCCACTTTTTCCGGCTCTGGCTGTGGCTCACCTCCGGTGTCGTAACCAAGGAGTGGGTGGCGATTCACCGCAAGCACCACGCCAAATGTGAAACCGTCGAAGATCCGCACAGCCCGCAGACGCGCGGCATCAAAAAAGTTCTTTTCGAAGGTGCCGAACTGTATCGCGCTGAAGCAAAAGTGGCCGCAACGCTGGAAAAGTACGGCCACGGCACGCCCGACGACTGGATGGAGCGCAATGTTTACAGCCGTCATTCGGTCTTGGGGGTTGCGCTGATGATGATCATCAATCTCGCTTTGTTCGGCCCGATCGGTCTGACCATCTGGGCGGTGCAGATGGCATGGATGCCGATCATGGCGGCTGGCATCATCAATGGCGTCGGCCACTACTGGGGCTACCGCAACTTCGCCTGCGAAGATGCCAGTACCAACGTCTTGCCGTGGGGCATCCTGATTGGCGGCGAAGAGCTGCATAACAACCACCACGCTTACGGCACCTCGGCACGCTTGTCGAACAAATGGTACGAGTTCGACATTGGCTGGTTGTACATCAAGCTGATGTCTTATGTGCGTCTCGCCACGGTTCGCAAGCTCGCGCCGAAAGTGAAGTGGTTGCCCGCCAAGCCGCTGTGTGATCTGGATACGCTGCAAGCCGTTATTACCCATCGCTACGATGTGATGACGCGTTTTGTGAAAAGCGTGCGTGATGACACGGCGGCCGAAATCGCCAAGCTGAAAGCCGGCTCGAATGTGCCGCAAAACTGGAATCTCGAAAGTTTTCGCGGCTGGCTGTACAAAGAGCCGAGCGAGCTTGCCGCAGCCGACAAGGCTGAACTGGACAAGCTACTGGGCAAGAGTGAGCGCCTGCAAACGGTTTATCGCATGCGCCAGGAACTGTCCGCGATCTGGGGACGCTCGACCGCCAGCCGTGAGCAGTTGCTGGAGCAACTGCAGGCTTGGTGTAAACGCGCTGAAGAAAGTGGTGTGCAGTCGCTGAAGGATTTCTCGGTGCGCCTGCGCTGCTACGCCTGAGGT
>JAANCK010005687.1_pt1 | contig 17571 bp, 16 predicted proteins | sample 7277841 | NCBI WGS metagenome assembly JAANCK01 (sample SAMN14222788, study PRJNA588281) | permafrost metagenome | isolation source: Arctic cryosol methane SIP | place: Canada:Nunavut | collected 2015-07 | reverse complement strand
TACGAGGAGTCCATCGAGGAGATGCGCCACGCCGACAAGCTGATCGAGCGCATTCTTTTTCTGGAAGGCCTGCCAAGCATGCAGACGCTGAACAAGCTCTCCGTCGGCAGCACCCTGCCCGCGTGTCTGGCGGGCGACCTGAAGCTCGAGCGCGGCGCTCACGCTGACCTCAAGGCGGCGATCGCCTACAGCGAAGGCAGCGGTGACTACGTGTCGCGCGAACTGCTGGACGATATCCTCGCGGATACGGAGGAACACATAGACTGGCTGGAGACGCAGCTCGGCCTGATCGAAAAGGTCGGGCTGCAAAACTACCAGCAGTCGCAAATGGGTGCGGGCTCCGGCTCCTAGTCCCGCACTTCGGCGCGCCTGGGGCCGCCCATTGTTCCGCCGCCGGCGCAATGCGCCGGCCGCCGCCATCCGAGGAGCCTCATGTCCGAATCGGTAAGCACGTCAATTCGCGTCACGCCCGATCTGCTGCGCAAGTACGACCGGCCGGGACCGCGCTACACCTCGTATCCGACCGCGGTCGAGTTCAACCCCGCCTACGACGCGCAGGCGTATTTCGGCTCGCTCGAACAGGCGGCAGCGCGTGCGGACGATCCGCTTTCGCTCTACCTGCACCTGCCTTTTTGCGAGCACCGCTGCACCTTCTGCGGCTGCAATGTGGTGATCACGCGGCACCGCGAGGTTGAGCAGAAATACCTGACTTACCTGCATCGCGAAATTCGCGAAGTGTCGCGGCGCCTGGGGCGGCGGCGCAAGGTGGTGCAGTACCACTGGGGCGGGGGCACGCCGACTTATCTGGCGGTGGAGGAGATGCGCGCGCTGCAGCAGGTCGTGACCGAGTGCTTCGACATCCAGCCCGACGCCGAGTCGGCGATCGAGGTCGATCCGCGCGTCACCAGCCGCGAGCAGATCGATCTGCTGCGCGCGATGGGCTTCAACCGCCTGTCGATGGGGGTGCAGGATTTCGACCCCGAGGTGCAGGCCATCATCAACCGCAACCAGACCGAGCGCCAGACGCGCGAGCTGTTCGCCTACAGCCGGAACGCGGGCTTCGGCTCGATCAACGTCGACCTGATCTACGGCTTGCCGCTGCAAAAGCCCGAGACCTTTGCCAAGACCCTGGATGCGGTGATCGAGCTGCGCGCCGACCGCGTCGCGGTTTACTCCTATGCCCACGTTCCCTGGCTGCGCACCCAGCAAAAGGGATTCGATCCCGCCATGCTGCCTTCGGGCGAGCAAAAGCTGGAGCTGTTCTGCATCGCGCGCGAAGCCTTCGTGCAGGCCGGTTACCGCCAGATCGGCATGGACCATTTCGCCGTGCCCGAGGATGAGCTGGCCAAGGCGGTGGAGTCGCGCACGCTGTCGCGCAATTTCATGGGCTACACGGTCAAGTCTGCGCCGGACATGATCGGCCTGGGTGTTTCCGCGATCGGCGACGTGGCCGGCGCCTACGCCCAGAACCAGAAGAAGCTGCCGCGCTATTACGACGCGCTCGACCAGGGCCTGCTGCCGATCGACCGGGGCTACCGCCTGAGCGCCGACGACCAGCTGCGCCGCTTCGTCATCACGCAGCTGATGTGCAATTTCCACCTGGACAAGCGCGCCGTCGAAGCGCGTTTCGGCATCGTGTTCGACCAGGCCTTCGAACCTGAGCTGGCGCAGCTGGTCGCTCCCGATGGCCTGATCGCGGCCGGATTCGTCAGCCTCAGCCGCGAAGCGCTCGACGTGGAGCCGCTCGGGCGACTGTTCGTGCGCAACGTGGCGATGCTGTTCGACCGTTACCTGGCGGGCAGAAGCGCCGGCGCGCCGATATTCTCCAGAACGATATAGCTGGGACGACTCCAGACGGCGTGCGAACCGCAGGCCGAATGGCCCTGCAGGATTGCGCTCAACGGCGCGTTCGCCGCGCCCCGACCTAGAGTTTTTTCAGCAGAACCTTGGAGCGCCGCTGCAGGTTGTAGAGTGATTTCTTCGGCTCGGGCAGGGCGCCGACCTCGGTCTCGGTGAAGCCGCGCTCGATGAACCAGTGCGACGCGCGCGTGGTGAGCACGAACAGCTTCCTGTAGCCGAGCTGGCGCGCCTCGACTTCGCCGTGATCGAGCAGCTTCTCGCCGTAGCCGCGCCCCTGGTATTCGGGCCGCACCGCGAGCGCCGCGAGTTCCGCCGCCTTGCCCGCGAGCGGATAGAGCGCGGCGCAGCCGACGATCACGCCATCGTGCTCGATCACGAAGAAGGTCTGCACCTCGCGCTCGAGCAGCTCGCGTCCGCGGTAGACCAGCGTGCCCTCGACTTCCAGCGGTTCGATCAGCTGCAGGATGCCGCCGATGTCGTCGATGCTCGCGGGGCGCAGGCGCTCGAGCTTGTCGGCGGTGATCATGCTGCCCGAGCCGCCTCGGGTGAACAGTTCAAGCAGCAGCGCACCGTCCACCTTGTGCGACACCACGTGCGCGCGCGCCACGCCGGCGCGCACCGCCTCCACCGCATGGCTCAGGTACAGGCGCGTGTCCGGCGTCAGGTTCTTGCCCTTTGCCAGCAGCAGATCGGCCTCCGCCGCAGACAGCTCCGGCATCAGGCGCCCGCGCGCATCCTCCACCGGCGCGTCGCTGAGGAACACCAGCTTGGTCGCCTGCAGTGCCTTGGCGATCGCGATCGCGACGTCTTCCATCGACAGATTGAACACTTCGCCGGTGGGCGAATAGCCGACGCTCGAAATGATGACCAGGTCGTCCACCGCGAGGCAGGCCTCGATCGCCGCGGCATTCACCTTGCGCACGGTCCCGGTGTATTGCAGGTCGACGCCGTCGAGCACGCCCATCGGCTGGGCGGTGATGAAATTGCCCGACACGGTGTTGATGTCGGCGCCGGCCATGGGCGAATTGGGCAGGCCCTGGGACAGCAGCGCGTCGAGCTCGACGCGCAGCAGGCCCGCGGCCTCTTTCACGCAGGCGAGCGCCACTGCGTCGGTGATGCGCAGTCCGGCGTGATAGCGCGAGCGCGCGCGCCGCAGTTTTAGCTGTGCTTCGATCTGCGGGCGCGAGCCGTGGACCAGCACCACGCGGATGCCGGCGCTGCGCAGCAGATTGATGTCCTGCGCCAGCACGCCGAACTTGCCGTCGGCCACGATCTCGCCGCCGAAGGCGATGACGAAGGTTTTGCCGCGGAAGGCGTTGAAATAAGGCGCCGCTGAGCGGAACCAGGCGACGAACTGGCTGTGGACGTTGGTCGGCATGCGCGCGTAACCGGGAGCGAAAGCGCCATTCTAAGAGCTTATTTCAAAACGAGGGAATACTTCCCCTCGTGCCCGGCTGTGTCAGAGGCCATTTCGCCAAATCTGAAATAGCCTTTAAGACCGTCGCCGCCGGCTTCCCGCGCCTCATTGTCGCAGGCGAGGGCGGCTGCCGCGCCGCCCGGCCGCGCGCTTGCGGTATCTAGCGGAAACGCCCGCCGCGACCGCCGCGGCCGCCAGCGTAGCCCTGCTGGCAGTATGCGGGACCGTAGCCGCCGAAACTCTGGTCTGCGATCTGCTTCTGTTCCGGCGTGAGCGCTGCGTAGAGATTCTTCAGCGCGGCAGCGCTGGCCTGCAACTCGGCCTCGCGCTGCTTCATGAACTCGGCTTGCTGGGCGGCGAACTCCGGCGCCGAGCCGGCGCTGCGCGCCTGCTGCATCTTGGCGAACCAGGCTTGCCGGCTTTCGCTCTGCTGCTTCGCGTTCTTGGCGAACGCCTGCCATGCACCGTCCTGCTTGGCGGTGATCCCCAGCTGTTCCTTCAGTCCGGCCAGATTCTCATCTACATTGCCGAAATTGCCGCCGTACATCGCCTGCGGACCCATGCCGTAGCCCGGACCCATGCCGTATCCCGGGCCATGTCCGCCCATCATGCCCGGACCCCTGCCATAGCCGGGACCGTAGCCGCCCATCATGCCGGGTCCCGGGCCGTAGCCGCCCATCATGCCGGGTCCCGGACCGTAGCCGGGGCCACCGGGACCGTAGCCATAGGGATTCGCGTTCACCGCCGCGGCGGCGAGCCCCAGCGATACCGCCGTGCCGGCGGCGAGTGCAATTTTCGTTATGCGTTTCATGATCAATTCTCCATTGGGTAATCTTGCTCAGCCTGCGTAGCCCGGGATCGTGCATTGAGTCGTCCCGTCGCATCGGTACCCATTTCAGCACGCCGGTGTATGTTCCATGTTGTCATGTTGTACGCTGCGGTAGCGCCGGGCCGGCGTGTTACACGCCGCTACAATTTCGCGGTTCGGCGGCGTCGGAACGTCGCGATACGCCCTGTCGGCACCCGCCCAAGCGGCCGGCATTTGATCTGTATCAAACGCGGTGCGCCCGGATGTAATTAGTCTGGCGGCGGAAACCCTGTAACCATGGACTGCGCATGACCGAAGTGTCCGCGATCGCACTGGTGACGGCATTCGGCGCCGGCGTCGTGTCGTTTCTTTCGCCCTGCGTGCTGCCGCTGGTGCCGGGCTATGTTTCGTATATCGCCGGCGACAGGATGTCGCGCGGCCATGATATGAGCGACTCGACCTGGCGCATGTCGGCGCTCTGGCTGAGCTTTTGTTTCGTATTGGGTTTTTCCACCGTATTCATTGTTCTCGGGGCCGGCGCTACCGGCTTCGGACAAATGCTGCTGCGCTACAAGTACGAGGCCAATATCGCCGGCGGCGCCATCGTCATGAGCTTCGGCCTGTTCATGACCGGCCTGCTGAAGCTGAACTGGATGCAGCGCGACCTGCGCTTCCACGGCAACATCCGCGGCGCGCGCCCCGCGGGCGCCTATCTCATCGGTCTCGCGTTCGCGATCGGCTGGACCCCCTGCATCGGTCCGGTGCTCGGGGTGATACTCACGCTCAGCGCCGTGACCGCGACGCTGTCGAGCGGCGTCGCGCTGCTCGGCGCCTATTCGCTCGGGCTCGGGCTGCCGTTCATCGCAACGGCGATGTTCACCGACAACTTTCTCGCTTGGCGCAAATCGATCGCGCGCATCGGGCGGCCGATGCAGATCGGCGCGGGCGCGGTGATGGTGGTGATGGGCCTCGCCATGATCACCGGGCAGCTGACCCAATTTGCATTGTGGCTTCTGGACACGTTTCCGGGTCTGGCGACCATTGGTTGACAGGATGCAGAACAGGACGTCCGAAGGACAGGAGTTGTAACTGCAATTCTGGTGCCCAAGCGGCAGTTCGAATCATTGCGTGTTGCCCGGAGCACGCGGGCGCTATGCAGGTCGGAAGTCTCGCTCCTGGTGTCGGCGGCGCCCCGCGCTCATTTCATGACGCTTGCGCAACCTTGTTCGGCTGCTCGGGCCGGTTCGTCGTGCGGGTGCGCCGCGTCAATGTGCGAGCACGCCGCAGGAAACGTGGCTTCGAAACGCGTCAATCCATTCGCGGAGAATGCCTGGATGGTTCCCGCGTGTGCCGCGATGATCGATCTGGTGATCGCGAGGCCAAGTCCGGCGCCATCGCCGCGTGCTTTGTGGCGCGCCGGATCTGCGCGGTAAAACCGGTCGAACAGCCGAGGCAGATGCTCCGGCGCTATATCCTCCCCCGGGTTTTCGACCGTCAACTGAATTTCTCCTGACTGGTGTTGCTCGATGGCGACGTTCACCGATTCGCCGCGCGGCGTGTGCCTGATTGCATTTGAAAGCAGGTTGCTCAAGGCGCGTCGAATCATCAACCTGTCACCGCGGACGGGCGCTGCCCCCCTGAGAGTGAGGCTGACGCCCTGATCCTCTGCAAATGCTTCGTAATAGCCGAATAGGTCGCGCACCTCAGCGGCCAGATCCACCGATTCGCTACTCGGCACGATCAGCCGGTTGTCCGCCTTCGCCAGGAACAGCATGTCGGCAATCATGCGCGCCAGCCGTTCATACTCCTCGAGGTTCGAATACAGCACTTCACGGTACTGGTCCGCCGACCTTGTCTGGGAAAGCGCCACCTGCGTCTGGGTCATCAGGTTGCTCACCGGGGTACGCAGTTCGTGCGCCAGATCCGAGGAGAAGTCCGACAATCGCCGGAACGAGCCTTCAAGGCGGGCGAGCATGTCGTTGAACGCAACTGCCAGATCGATCAGTTCGGGCGGCACCGATTCCGGCGGCAGGCGCTCGCCGAGGCGACTCGCGGAAATGCCGTGCGTCAGCCGCGCCAGATTGCGCACCGGCGCGAGTCCCCGGCGCGCGGCGATCCAGCCGAGCAATGCGGTCAGCGCAATGCTTGCCGCGATGGCCAGCCACAGGCGCTCGTGGAACGCTCGCATGAACAGGCGGTGATGCTCAGTGCTTACCGCGACAGCCACCGTCAGCGGCACCTGTCCCGTGATTCCGGTGAGCGCTGCTCCGGCAATGCCCAGGTATCCCTGCCCGTCCCGTTCCCATACCACCGCCCTTGCGCGCGTGGATGGATCTTCGGGCGGCCGGCCTTCGAGCAAGGCGGCGGGAAAGACCGCGCCTGGCGATTCGAACAGCAGCTTGCGCTCCGTTCCGACCACGGCGACCGACAGGCCGTGATGTCCCACCAGGGCGTCGGAAAGATTCTGCGGGACATTAGCCATGCCGGCCGGCGTGCGCACCTCGGCCAGCGTGTGGCGCACGAGTTCCAGCTTGCCATCGAGTTCCATCAGGTCGAGTTCCTCGAAATGCGCCTCCACCAAGGCGCCGATCAGGTAGCCGATCACGATAAGCACGGCCGTCGAAGCCGTGGAGAAGAACAAGGTGAGGCGGAAGGTGATCGACTGGGGCCGCATCATGCCGGCGCCGGAATTTCGAGTACGTAGCCCATGCCCCTGACGGTGCGGATGAGTTTCACCTCGAAATCGTCGTCTATTTTTGCGCGCAGGCGCCGCACCGCGACTTCGATCACGTTGGTATCGCTGTCGAAATTCATGTCCCAGACCTGGGAGGCGATGAGCGAGCGCGGCAGCACCTCGCCCTGGCGGCGCAGCAGCAGTTCGAGCAGCGCGAATTCCTTGGCGGTGAGATCGACGCGCTTTCCCGCACGCGTCACGCGCCGGCGCAGCAGATCGAGTTCCAGGTCGGCCACCTGCAACAGCTCGGGCTCGCTGGTCCTGCCCCGGCGCAACAGCGCACGCACCCGCGCCAGCAGCTCCGAGAACGCAAACGGCTTGACCAGGTAATCGTCCGCGCCGAATTCCAGTCCCTTGACCCGGTCCTCGACCTGATCGCGCGCGGTCAGGAACAGCACCGGCAGGTGCTTGCCCTTGCGCCGGATCTCCCGCAGCACCTGCCATCCGTCGAGTTTCGGCAGCATGACGTCGAGCACGACGAGATCGTAGTCGCCGGTCAGGGCCAGGTGCAGGCCGTCGAGGCCGTCGCGCGCGAGGTCGGCCACGAAGCCGGACTCGGACAGGCCCTGTTTCAGATAGTCGCCGGTTTTCTGTTCGTCTTCGACGATCAGGATTTTCATCGTTCTTCCTTGCGGCGGTGGTTGCGCATGCCAATTGTGCACGCGACCGACCCCGATTGCCGAAGATTACAAACTTGTAACGGCGCTGTCATCTATTCGTTGGGCGCCTGAAAGCTAAACGGCGCCCGGAAGAAGTAGATCCAAGCGCCGACTTCGCCGGTACGGATTTCAGCCCGAGTGGGTCGTTCGATCGGCCAGCGATGCCGCAAACTGACGGCAATGTAATCGTGCCGTCATGTCGGAGACGGGCGGGGCAGCGCAGACTGAGCTTGTCGGAAAAGAACGGATGAGCACATTACCGACATTGCAGCAGTTCCAATTAACCTGTCGATGGAGATATCCATGAAACTCAAACCCCCCCTCGCTGCGAGCCTGTTCGCCATCATGGCGGCGCTCGCTTTCAACGCCAACGCCGCAGCGGACACCCCGACGGATGCCAAGGTCGAAAAGACAACCCCCAAGAAGAAAATGAAGCCTCATTCCCACATGGAGGAAAAAACCGGCATTGCGCAGAGAACCCCTGACGCCAAGCCGGACAAATCCAGCGCCGCCAAAGACAAGACCAAACATTTCCATCCCCGGGACGGTAAGTAAGCCTCCGCCGGGAAAGCAAGGCGCAAGCCCGGCTTTCCCGTATTACCGCATCAACCGGGAGCGCGCCATGGGAGACCGGTGGCACTCGAACCGCGCAGCCTGCGACTGCGGCACGCCACCCGCGCGTCGTTGTGAACTCGGCGCAACAACGGGGCATAACAGCGCTGTGTGCGATGCCGCACGGACGATCAAACCATTTGCATCTACAAGCATTGTTCGTGCGATTGGTCTTGCCGGCGCCTCGCCCGGACGTCGCGCCAGGCGGTCGTCGATGTGTTGCCTTGCGCTCAGGGTACGCCTTGGCTAACGGTGACTACCAGTAACCGGAACATGATTTTCCTCAACCCTAAAGGAAAGACCATTATGAAAACCTCAATACTCGTCGCGGCAATCATGGCCGGCGCGCTGGCGGCGCCTTTCGCATCAGCGCAGGACAAATCCCTATCGTCGCCTGCCGTGTCAGCGCAGAAAAGAACGGTCCCCGCCAGGCAGGCGATGCGCATGGACATGGACAAGCAAATGTCCCAGATGCAGGAGAACATGAAAACCATGCAGCAGCAGATGGAAAAGCTCCGGGCGACAACCGACCCGCTGGAACGCCAGAAGCTGATGCAGGAGCACATGCAGACCATGCAGGAAAACATGCAGGCGATGCACGGCATGGGCGGCCCGATGATGATGGGCAGCGGCCGGAGCGGCAGTGGCGCAACGAGCGGTCATAAACATACGACACGTGGCGACGTGACGCAGCGCCAGGAAATGATGGAAAGCCGTATGGACATGATGCAGATGATGATGGAGCAGATGCTGCAGCACGATCAGGCAATGCAATCGATGCCCGCCAAATAAGCGCGAACTTTGAAAGGAGGCGATTTATGTACGGATTCAGCACTACCATAAAGCCACCGTTCGATGCCGCCGTCGCGAAAGTCACCGAGGCCCTGAAGAAGGAGGGATTCGGCGTGCTCAGCGATATCGATGTCAAGGCGACGCTGAAGGCCAAGCTCAATATCGAGCATCGGCCGTATCGCATACTCGGCGCGTGCAATCCCCCGCTCGCCCACCGCGCGATCGAAGCCGAACCGGACATCGGTTTGTTGCTGCCGTGCAATGTGGTCGTGCGCGAGGAAGCCGATGCAAGCATCACGGTTGCGTTCATGGACCCCGAGGCGGTATTGAAGCTGGTCGACAAAGCGGAAGTGTCTGCCCTGGGCAAGGAAGTGCGGGCACTGTTGCAGCGGGTCTGCGCCAGCCTCAAGGCGTGACACACGGATTGGGCGCTGGCGCGCAGGATTAGAGGACGTTCCACGCACCATGATGATGCCCGGCGTTATGGCGCGCGCGGCGCTTTGGTCGACACTCGCTTTCGTCTTGAATCTTGCGTGGGAAATCGCGCAGATCAGGCTGTATACGATCTGGGCTGATGCGGATAGCATGACCGTCGCCTGGGCACTACTGCATTGCTCCATCGGCGACGTCCTGATCGCACTCGCGACGTTCGCGCTCGCCGGATTGGTCCTTCGGCGTGCGAACTGGCCGGCATCGCGCCCATGGGCGGGCGGCGCAATTTTCGTGATCAGCGCGATTGCTTATACCGCATGGAGCGAGTGGTACAACGTCTATCGCGCCGGCAGCTGGGGCTATACGGCGGGCATGCCGCTGATTTTCGGCATTGGACTTTCGCCGCTGCTGCAGTGGCTGATCCTGCCGCCGGTATTGGTGCTCTCCTGCCGAACGCTGGTGCCGGTGCTGTCCGGTCAGAACAGCGCGCGCAGCCCTATTCCGACCGGCAATTCTACGAAGGGCCAGACATGACGACAGGCATGAACCAGTCGCAGCAGGCGCACGCGCATACTCCTCCGCATATGGCTTCCACGTTCCCAGACGCCGCGGCGGCAGTGAGCGGCACCCGCTACACCTGCCCCATGCACCCGGAGATCGTGCGTGACGCGCCGGGCAGTTGTCCGAAGTGCGGCATGACGCTGATACCGATACGCGAGGCCATCGTGCACGCCGCGGAATATACCTGCCCCATGCACCCGGAAATTCGCAGCCCTCAGCCCGGCAGTTGCCCCAAATGCGGGATGGCGCTGGTGCCGGTCGCTGGCACGGGGGAAGCGGACGATGCCGAACTGCGCGATCTCACGCGGCGGCTGTGGACTGGTGTCGCGCTGTCGATCCCGCTGGTGGTGCTCGCGATGTCGCCGATGGTCGGCATCCATGATCTGTTCGGGCTCCAGCCGCGGCCGCGCGGCTGGATCGAGTTCGCGCTCGGCACGCCGGTTGTGCTCTGGGTGGGCTGGCCGATCCTGCGCAAATTCTGGTTCTCGCTCGCCCATCGCGCACTCAATATGTACACCCTGATCGGGTTGGGGGTGGGACTCGCCTACCTGTTCAGCCTCGCCGCCGTGCTGGCGCCCGCCTGGTTTCCGCCGGAGTTCCGCGAGCACGACGGCGCGGTCGGCACCTATTTCGAGGCCGCCGCCGTGATTGTGACGCTGGTGATGCTCGGCGACGTGCTGCAGCTGCGCGCCATGGGCAAGACCAGTCAGGCGATCCAGCAGTTGCTGCAGCTCGCGCCCAACCTCGCCTGGCGCGTGCGCGCCGACGGCGTCGAGGAACAGGTGCCGCTAGCCAGCGTGGCCGTCGGCGACCACCTGCGCGTCAAGCCGGGCGAGAAGGTGCCGGTCGATGGCACTGTAATCGAGGGCGCGAGCAGGGTGGACGAAGCCATGATCACCGGCGAACCGATGCCGGTGGCAAAGGCGGTTGGGGACAAGGTCACCGGCGCCACCGTGAACGGCAATGGCTCAATGCTCATTCAGGCCGGCCGAGTGGGCGCGGATACGTTGCTGGCGCGCATCGTTCACATGGTGAGCGAAGCGCAGCGCACGCGCGCGCCGATCCAGCGCCTCGCCGACATCATCGCGGCCTACTTCGTCCAGATCGTGGTCACCATCGCCATCGCAACGGCGCTCGTTTGGTGGTTCTTCGGCCCCGAGCCAAGGTTTGCGTACGCGTTTATCAATGCGGTCGCCGTATTGATCATCGCCTGTCCCTGTGCGGTCGGTCTGGCGACGCCGATCTCGATGACTGTCGCCATGGGGCAAGGTGCGCGCGCCGGCATCCTGTTCCGCAATGCGGAGGCGATCGAACGCATGCGTGACATCGATATCGTCGTGGTGGACAAGACCGGCACGCTGACCCTCGGGCATCCGGCGCTGACCGATTTTATCGCCGAGGGCATTGCCGAGGCCGAAGCCCTCGCGCTGGTCGCGGGTGTGGAGCTGCTTTCCGAGCACCCGATTGGGCTCGCGATCGTCGAAGGCGCAAAGGCGCGCGGACTGACGCCGCGGCCAGCCGGCGCATTCGACGCAAGCAACGGCCTCGGCGTGCAAGCCGAGATCGAGGGCAAGATCGTCCTTGTGGGCAGCCGCAACTATCTCGCGCAAAAAGGCGTCGATACCGCGGCGTGGGAGGGCCGTGCGGAGGCCTGGCGCGCGCAAGCCAAAACCGTGGTGTTTTTTGCCGTGAACGGCGTGGCCGCGGGCATCGCAGCGGTGGCCGATCCGATCAAGGAAAGCACAATCGGCGCGATCGCGGCGCTAAAAAAGTCGGGCGTGCGCGTCGTCATGCTGACCGGCGATTCGAAGCGCACGGCCGATGCGGTCGCGCGGCAGCTCGGCATCGACGAGGCGCTCGCCGAAGTGCTGCCCGCGGACAAGGCCGGTCACGTGAAGCGCCTGCAGGCCGAAGGACGCAAGGTCGCGATGGCGGGTGACGGCATCAACGATGCGCCGGCGCTCGCCGTCGCCGACGTTGGCATCGCCATGGGCACCGGCACCGACGTGGCGATGGAGAGCGCCGGCGTGACATTGGTCAAGGGCGATCTGCGCGGCATTGCGCGTGCCGCCGTGCTGTCGCGCGCGACCATGCGCAATATCCGCCAGAACCTCACATTCGCATTCGGCTACAACGCGCTCGGCATCCCGGTTGCCGCCGGCGTGCTCTACCCGGTATTCGGCCTGCTGCTGTCGCCGGTGTTCGCCGGTGCCGCCATGGCATTGAGTTCGGTGTCCGTGGTCACCAACGCGTTGCGGCTCAATCGCGTCAAGCTTTGACCTGGGCGCAATAACCGACCCTAGTGCATTCCGCCCATCATCACATTTACCGTATTCCCGGCGGCCGTAACCGTCATTCCCGCATTTTGCATTGCGGTTTGCATGGATGCGGACGAAGTCATGTCAGTCAGTTGCGCGCCAATAGTTCCATCCGCTTTGAGGATGGGCATATTCACACTGGTTGCGTTCTGCGCGTTCAATGCGGCAAGCACGTTTGCCGATTTGGTTGCATCGGCCGTAACGTAACTGTTCATTACGCCTGCCATTGCGGTAACCGCGCACGCAATTTGCTGTGAGGTCGTGGTGCCTGCGGCATTGCAGGCAACCCCGTTCGCATCTTTGAGCAAATTGGAGTTCTTCGCCGCCATTGCTACCCTGGCTAGCTGTTTGACCATATTGGATTGCAGGGTCAGCATGGCTGGATCGGAGCCATTGTCCTTCAGGTCCATCATCGGCATGACGCTCATATCGACACCGAGCGACAACATGGTGGATTGAACCGCGTCGATGGATTGCCTGATTGTCGTCGCATCGATAGTCGTCTTGCTCACGGCACTGGCGGCCATTTCGCTGAACGGTGTTACGTAAACGGTGGTCGTCGTTGAAACCGCGGGAACGATCGCGCGCATGGTCATGTTGTAGGCAATGTCAGTTCCGGTGGTTTCGTCCATCATCGTGCTCGCCGTCCCCGGAATAACCTTGACCATCGCCGGCCCGGCATAGCCGTCGCTAAACGTAACGCGATAAGAGCCATCGTTTCCTGTAGTAGTCGAAGCGCAGGACGCATCGGGTTCCGGCACGCCGTTGACGACCCGGCAGACCAGCACCTTGGCCTGCTTGATGATGCCCTTGGCCGCCGTGCCGCTCACGGAAGTTGACGTTACGGCGGGCAAGACCGCGGCAGCAGGGCCGCTGCCGCCATCGCCACCGCCGCAGCCGCCCAGAGCAAACGCAGTGGCTAAAGCCATTCCGGTAATCTTGTGCATGGTTCGCCTCGCAGTGAAAGTGAAGAAAGTTGTTGATTAATCTTGTAAGCGATCAAAAGCCTTATGCATTTCCTATCTGTGCTGCAGCGAATATAGGTGGGTGAGGCCCTCGACCGTTGACCTGGATCAAGTCGCGCCATTGGGACCGGCAAGATTACAAAGATGTAATGCTGGCGACAGCTTTATGTCGGTTCCAGGATCGATTTGGACCGCGGATTGCCAATTCGATGCCGTGGCGGCGTTTGGCGGGAGCGGCACCAGCAGTATCGCCAATATGAAGACGGCCGATGAAGCAAAGCTGCGTTCGCTGCCGCACGGACGCCGGCACAAGGTCAACGTAGATTCGCCTCGACGGCACGGATTCCTAAGATCTTTGGTTCCATGCTGCAGCGGCCAAGAGGGTGGGTGAAGTGGGACTGGTGAAGTGCGGCGCGCGCTGTCCGGATGCGCCGGCAGGTGTGACGCGGTTTCAGGCTGACGAGCCCTCTGCCTAAGTGGCTACTAAGTGGCATCGTTTCGATCAGGAAAATTCATGAAGGCCTTGCTTGCTGTTGTTGGTGGTGCGGCGACACTGTTGGACGCCGGCGTTGCGTTGGCACAAAGCGGCAACATGATGAACGGCGGCGCCGGGTACAACGGCTGGATGAACGGATACGGCGCGATGGGTGGATACGGTGGGCCGTGGGTGCCGACTTTGCTTGTCATCGTCGTTGTCGGCCTCGTCGCATGGGTCGTCACGCAAAAGCGCAAGTGAACGGCGGTATACGGCCTATTCGATCTGCGCGCTTGGACGCCGCATTCGATTGAGGGCATGACCGTCTGGAGGGATGCATGGCGCTCTTGATCGACCCGAAGAAGGCCAAGGTATTGCGCGCCGCGCCGCGGCTAATGCAGATTCTCCGCGTGCTCGCCCGGCACAAGTTCCTCGGCGCTCTGTTCGGCAGGAACCATTGGCCGTCGCCGAAGGAGGTGCGCGAAACCTTCGAGGAACTGGGGCTGGTGTTTCTCAAACTCGGGCAAATACTCGCGTTGCGGCGCGACCTGCTGCCTGCGGCCTACATCGATGAACTGCTGTTGCTGCACGACCAGCTGCCAGCGATGGACATCAATGTCGTGCGCGCGACGGTCGAGCGCGAACTGGGCGCCCCGTTGACGAAATTGTTCTCCGCATTCAGCGAGACGCCGCTGGCCGCCGCCACCATCGCCCAGGTGCATGAGGCGACGATGCAGGACGGGCGTCACGTGGCCGTGAAAGTGCAGCGGCCCCGCCTTAAAGCCATCATCTCCACGGATATAGCGGCATTGAATTACCTGGTAGGATTGGGAGAGGGACTGTTCCCGAGTCTGCGCGCCGTCGATCTTCCGATTGTGGTGCGTGAATTGGCGAAGAGTCTTCACCGGGAAACCGATTTTGGCCGCGAAGCGCGTTCCATTGTGCTGATTCGCGCCGCGCTGGCCGATGTCCCCGATCTCTGGATACCGGACGTTATCGCGGAGTGCTCGGGAGATACTGTGCTTACGATGGAATATTCAGCGGGTGAACGCGCCGACGTCTACGCCAAGACGCACCCGGAAGCGATGCCGCGGGTGGTCAACACGCTGGTCAAGCTGATGCTGCATTCGATCTTCGAAGAAGGTTTGTTTCACGCCGATCCGCATCCCGGCAATGTGTTCGTTCTGCCGGACGGGCGGCTCTCGCTTCTCGATTTCGGCAATACGGGCGATCTGGACGAGCCGATGCGCGAATCGCTGACGCTCCTGCTCGAAGCCGTGGTCAAAGGCGATGCCCGGGCCGCCACCGAGGCTTATCTCGAAATGGCGCCGGCGAGCGAAAAGGTCAATCACGTTGAGCTATTGGTGGACATCAAGGCGGTGCTGTATGAAATCCGCAGGACCAATCTGGCGGATGTTTCCATCGGCAATGCGTTCGAATCCCTGCTGCGCGCCGGAAGCCGCAACGGGGTACGCAACCCGGGCGAGTTTGTGCTGCTGACGCGTGCTTTCGTCATTCTGGAGTCGATGATAGGCCAACTCGCTCCGGGGTATAACCATATGGACTCGTTTCGGGAAGAAATCGCACGCCTGAGCGCGCAGCACTTCTCGCTGGCGCGGATCAAGGGAACGACAACCAAGCTGGCACGGGAGTTGGAGCGCTTGATCGTCGATGCACCCGGCGACACGCGGCGCATCCTTCGGCGCTTCGCCGAAGGCAACCTGGGCCGGCTGCCCGGTCTGGAGGCCCTGGGCCGCAAATTCAGCCGCAATCTCGAGCGCCTGACCGGCGCCATCGCTTTCGCCGCTCTGGTGATCGGCGGCGCGATGCTGCTGATGACGCCGATGGGCGGCTGGCATGATACTTTCGGCGAGATGATGATTTTCAGCGGGTTTGCCGGCACTGTCATTATCTACATTCGCGCCTTGCGCCGCGACCCAGACCAACGCTGACGCGTGGCTGCCTTCGCCGTCGCCGCGACGGTGCTTGGTTCGAGGTCCGTGATCCCCGACGTGCCACGCGTTAAGCGTATCAGGTGTACTGTCCCCCCTCCCCCCTCTGCGCTGCGTGCTTCAACCCTTGGCGCCGGCAAGATTACAGAAATGTAATGCTGGCGTCAGATTCGTGTTGGCCCCTGGGTTGCATGATGCCGGCTGGCGGAGTTGTGGTCGACATTACAATCATGAACTTAAGGATACGACGCATGAAAACCGAAATGCTTATGCTTGCCACGCTCGCATTGGCCCCGATCGCGGTATACGCGCACGACGGTGAGCACCAGGGCATGATGTCCGGCATGATGCACGGCAAAAGCGAAGGTGCACATGCGCAAGACGTAGGGCACGCCGACGGGATCGGCAAGCCCGGAAATCCAAACAAAGTCTCGCGCGCGATCCAGGTGGTGATGAGCGACGACATGAGATTTACGCCCGCAAGCATCGGCGTAAAGCGCGGCGAGACTATTCGATTCGTAGTCAGAAACGCTGGCAGCATCAAGCATGAAATGGTGATCGGGACCATGGCGGAATTGAAGCAGCACGCCGCGCTGATGCGCAGATTTCCCCGCATGGAGCATTCCGACCCGAACATGATTACGCTGGCGCCGGGAAAAAGCGGAGAACTGATTTGGCAGTTCACCCGGGCCGGCAGCTTCGACTTCGCCTGTCTGCAGCCGGGCCATTTCGAGGCCGGTATGGTGGGCGCAGTCTCGGTGAAATGAACGTCGATGCACGACGGATAATTGGCAACTACGGAAAGGGAAAGAAAATGACTCGCAACTCGGTTTTGATCGCGGTTTCGATATTCGGCGCAGCATGGGCATTCCAGGCGGGCGCGGCAGATAGCCATATGCATCATGCAAGCAAGGAGGCGAAGCCGGCCGCAACAGCAGGCGCAGCCTGGGCCGAAGGCGAAGTGCGCAGCATCGACAAGGCCGCGGGCAAGCTCACGATCAAGCACGGCGCGATGCCGAAATTCGACATGCCGCCGATGACCATGGCCTACCGCGTCAAAGACAAGGCCATGCTCGATCGCCTGAAACCCGGCGACAAGATCAAGTTCGACGTCGACGGCGTCGGCGGCGAATTCACCGTGTTGCGCCTGGAAAAACTGAAATAGCCGGCAAGTCTGAGCAAACACGCGGACTTCGCGCGAAAGGGTCGTTATGACAATGAGCTTGATTAGGTCCTGGGGGCGTTTGCCCGCTCTGTTTGCCGTAGCAGCCATTGTGGCTGCCGCTGCGGCGCCTGCACGGGCACAGAATCGGCCGGCAGATGCCGCCGGCGCGCAAACGCTGAGTTCTCTCGTCGACGAAGCGCTGCGCAACAATCCCGAACTGCGCGCGGCATCGAACGAGGCCGAGGCGGCGAAGCAGCGCGTGCGGCCGGCCGGTGCGCTGGAGGATCCGATGTTGGAAGCAGGCCTGCTCAACGCACCGATTCAGCCGTTCAGCCTCAAGCGCGAGGACATGACCATGAAAATGCTCGGGCTGTCGCAGAAGCTGCCCTATCCGGGCAAGCGCGCCTTGCGCGAGCAGGTTGCGGCCAAGGATGCGCAAACGCTCAACTACGGCCTGCGCGAAACCAGCAACCGCGTGGTGCGCGAAGTCAAGATTGCGTACTTCGATCTCGCCCTGACCGATGCAACGGTGCGGCAGCTCAAAAGCAACCGAGACATCCTCGAACAATTCCTGCGCCTCGCCGAGAGCCGCTACTCTGTCGGCCAGGCGGCGCAGGCCGAAGTGCTGAAAGCGCAAAGCCAGATCGGACGCATGAACGAGGAACTGCTGCGCATGGAGCGCGAGCGGCCGGTAACTGAAGCCGAACTCGCACGCCTGCTCGGCCGGCGCACGGACGACGCGCCGATCGCGGTAGAGCTGCCCGCGCTGCGCGATATCGCGCTGAATCTGGACGCCTTGCAGCAGACGGCGCTGCACCAGC
>JAANCK010156312.1_pt1 | contig 17583 bp, 17 predicted proteins | sample 7277841 | NCBI WGS metagenome assembly JAANCK01 (sample SAMN14222788, study PRJNA588281) | permafrost metagenome | isolation source: Arctic cryosol methane SIP | place: Canada:Nunavut | collected 2015-07 | reverse complement strand
CTACAACGTCTATCTCAACGAGGCCGACGAATGGTCGCGCCGGCTCGCCAACGAATTGGCCGAGTGGTCGCTGGAGTTGAACCAGCCGATGCCGGACTCCACAGTGGGCCTGGCGCACGCCTTGGCTGGCAGTTCCGCCACGGTCGGATTCCAGACGCTCTCCGACATTGCGCGCGCCCTGGAAAACAGCTTGCAAAAGACGCAGTCGCTGGCCTACGGAACACCCGAGCATGGACAGGCCTTCACCGTCGCGGCCGAGGAAATCCGGCGCCTGTTGCATCAATTTGCCGCCGGTTTTCTGAAGGAGGCCGACAGTCGCGTGATTGCGGCGCTGCAGGCGCTCGACCAGCTCGAAGTGCCGCGGCGATCGGACGGACAGGACAGCGCATTCGACGTTGAAGAGTTTCAAGACAGCGAGCTCACTTTGCCTGTGCCTGCCGCAACCAGGCTCGAGACCGCAGCTGCCCCGCCCAGCCCGGTTGGGGTCTGGGCTCCTCCGGTGGTGCCGGTGCAGCCCGCAACCGCCGTGCGCACCATCATCGCCGAGGACGAGGACCAGGAGGTCATGGACATCGTGGACGCGATGGACCCGGACCTGTTTGCCATCTTCGAGGAGGAAGCCCAGGAATTGCTGCCGCAGCTTGGAGGCGCGCTGCGTCAATGGGCCGCCCGGCCCGACAACCGCGGTGCTCGCGACGAAGTGCTGCGCGCGCTGCACACCCTGAAGGGCAGCTCGCGGCTGGCCGGTGCCCTGCGGCTGGGCGAACTCGCGCACCGGATGGAATCGGAAATCGAGTCGCTGGGCTCCGATCGCGATTTCTCCACCGCTGACCTCGAGCCCTTGCTGCAACGCTACGACGGGCTGCAGGCCAACTTCGATCGGGTGCGCGCGGCCGGCGTAGCCGTCCAGGCCAGCCCGGCCGAACCGCAGACCTTCGGCGTCGAGGCCGAGGCCCAGGACCAGGATGCAGCGCAAGCCATTCCGGTATACGGACAGGCGGAACCCACGCCTGCAGGCGCCGGCCTGTCGGCGGGACGCGATCTGGTGGCGCGGCCGGCCGTCTCGACCCTGGCGCCGCAACGCGCCGCCAGCAACCAGGCCGTTCGGGTTCGCTCGCAATTGCTGGACCGGCTGGTCAACCAGGCCGGTGAAGTGATGATCACCCGTTCGCGCCTGGAGGCCGAGCTGCGCCAGCTGCGAGTGTCGCTGGGCGATCTGACCGGTAACCTGGACCGTTTGCGCGCGCAGCTGCGCGACATCGAGTTGCAGGCCGAATCGCAGATGCAGTCTCGCCTGGCGCAGGCCCGGGATTCAGCGGCGGGATTCGACCCGCTGGAGTTCGACCGGTTCACCCGGGTGCAGGAACTCACTCGCATGATGGCCGAGTCGGTCAACGACGTGGCCACGGTGCAGCGCAGCCTGCAACGCACGGTGCAGTCCACCGAAGACAACCTGATCGAACAGGCCCGACAGACCCGCGAGCTGCAGCGCGATCTGCTGCGAACGCGCATGCTGGAGTTCGAGAGCATTTCCAATCGCCTCTACCGCGTGATCCGCCTGGCCGCCAAGGAGACCGGCAAGCAAGTGAAGCTGGACATTGCGGGTGGTTCGATCGAGCTGGACCGTGGCGTGCTCGATCGCATGACACCGGCCTTCGAACACCTGCTGCGCAATTGCGTGGCGCACGGCATCGAGACTCCGGAGGTGCGCAGCGCGGCCGGCAAGGACCCGATCGGCACCGTGCTGATCAGCCTGGGCTATGAAGGCAACGACGTTTCGGTCCAGTTCCATGACGACGGTGCCGGGCTGGACTTGCCGCTGATCCGCCAGAAGGCGCTGCAGCAGGGACTGGTCTCGCCGACCCAGCAGTTGACAGACGCCGAAGCGGCCAACCTGATCTTCCTGCCGGGCTTTTCCACCGCTGGCCAGGTGAGCGAGCTGGCCGGACGGGGCATCGGCATGGACGTGGTGCGCTCCGAAGTCAACGCGCTGGGCGGGCGCATCGAAACCAAGACCGCTGGCGGACAGGGCACGACCTTCAAGCTGGTGCTGCCGCTGACCACCGCCGTGACGCAGGTGGTGATGATCCGCAGCGGGAAGCTCACGGTCGGCGTGCCTGCCAACGTCGTCGAGATCGTCCGCCGGGCCACGCCCAAGGAAGTCGAGCAGGCCTACAACACCGGCTTCTACGAGATGGGCGCCGACCGGCTGCCGTTCTACTGGTCCGGCGCGCTGTTGCAGGCTTCGCAGCGCAGCACCGAGCCGCAGGCGCGGACCATGCCGGTGGTGGTGTTCCGCAGCGCCGCGCAACGAATCGCGATGCACGTGGACGAAGTGCTGGGCAACCAGGAAGTGGTGGTGAAGAACCTCGGGCCGCAGCTCGCCCGCCTGCCCGGGCTGGCCGGCATGACGGTGTTGGCTTCCGGTGCCGTGGTGCTGATCTACAACCCGGTCGCGCTCACGGCCGTGTACGGCGAGCAGGCCCGTCAGCTCAGTGCCGATCACGCCCAACCCGAGATGCTGGAGCGCTCCGGTGCCGGCGCCGCTTTGCCCGCGCTTCCGGTCGCACCGCAGATTCCGTTGATCCTGGTGGTGGACGATTCCATCACGGTGCGACGCGTGACGCAGCGTTTGCTGCAGCGCGAGGGCTATCGGGTGGCGTTGGCGGCCGACGGTTTGCAGGCCCTGGAGCGGCTGGCCGAGGAAAAGCCGACGGTGGTTCTGTCGGACATCGAAATGCCGCGCATGGACGGCTTCGACCTGGCACGCAACATCCGCGGCGATGCCCGGCTGAAGGACCTGCCGATCATCATGATCACCTCGCGGATCGCCGAGAAGCACCGCGATCATGCCAAGGAACTCGGGGTCGATCACTACCTGGGCAAGCCGTATTCCGAAGAGGAGCTGCTCAGCCTGGTGAAGCACTACTGCGCCGCTGCGGTGGCCGCCTGATCAGCGCGCCGCTTTCCGCACTATTTGGTAGCGCTTCAACGTCCGCTCCCGCGCCTCGTCGTGCTGCACCACGGGTGCGGGGTAATCCGTGCCCAGTTCGACACCGGCAGCAGCCAGCCCCTGCGCGCTCGCGGCCCAGGGCTCGTGCAAGTCGCGGGTGGGCAGCCGCGCCAGCTGCGGCAGGTAGCGCCGGATGAACTTGCCTTCGGGGTCGAACTTGCGGCTCTGGCCGACCGGATTGAAGATGCGGAAATACGGCTGGGCATCGCAACCGCTGGACGAAGCCCATTGCCAGCCGCCGTTGTTCGCGGCCAGATCGTAATCATTGAGCTGCCGGGCGAAATAGCGTTCACCCCAGCGCCAGTCGATCCCCAGGTCCTTGGTGAGGAAACTCGCGACCACCATGCGCAGTCGGTTGTGCATGTAGCCGGTCTGGTTGATCTGCGCCATGGCGGCATCGACCAGCGGATAACCGGTCCGTCCCTCGCACCATGCGTCGAAGAGCGTCTGCGCCGCTTCGCCTTGTTCCCACGGGATGGCATCGTAGGCGGGCTTGAAGCTGTGGCTGCGGCCACTGCTGTCGGCGACATGCGGGAAATTGGCGAGCACCTGGAAATAGAACTCGCGCCAGATGAGTTCAGCAAGCCAGGTGGCGGCGCCGGGGTCCCCCCCGTTTGCCAGCTCATGGGCCCGCGCTGCAAGTTCGCGAATCGACACGGTTCCGAACCGCAGGTGCACGCTCAGGTAGCTCGGCCCCTTGAGCGCCGGAAAGTCGCGGGCGCGTTGGTAATCGGCGATCCTCGCCATGAATTCCTCAAAGAGGCGGCGGCCACCGGACGCGCCGGTCGCAATGCCGATGCGGCGCAATTCGCCGGACTCGAATCCCAGTGTGCCCAGATCGGGCACTTCAAGGCGCAGGGCCGGTGGCCGCTCGGCCAGCGCCGCAGCGTGGGCACGCACCGGATAGGACTTGAGATAGAACGAGTCGAGCTTGGCCAGCCAGGCGGTGCGGTACGGGGTGAAGACCGAATAGGGCGTCCCGGCCCGGGTCAGGATCTCCTCGCGCTCGAAAATGACCTGGTCCTTGAAGGTGTGGAAGGCGACGCCTTGACGTTGCAGCGCGTCGCGCACCGATTCATCGCGCACCATCGACTGAGGCTCGTAGTCGTGGTTGGCAAACACCGCCTGGATCGCCAGATCGCGGGCCAATCGCGGCAACTCGTCGATCGCAATCGCATGGCGCACGATCAGACCGGCGCCGGGTGACCCGGCCCGCTCGCGCAAGTCGCGGTCGAGTTCCAGCAGTGATTCGCGAATGAACTCGACCCGCCGGTCGCGACGTGGCAGCGGCTCGAGGATGGCACGATCGAAGACGAAGACGCAGTGGACCTGGCGGCACGCCTTGAGCGCGTGGAACAACGCGGCGTTGTCATGGGCCCGCAGGTCCCGGCGAAACCACATCAGGCCGGCGTCGTAGGGCGATTCCATAATATGCAAAGGCGAGGCGATGCCGGCGCCAGCACCCTGCCTGCAGCGCAGGCAACACAAATGCCTGAAAGCCCGGTGGCGCCAGCGCTAAAATCAATATCATGCCTGCCGATGACACTTCGATGAATCTGACGCATCATTTCCTCATCGCAATGCCGGGCATGGAAGACGAGTCATTCGCCCGCAGCGTGGTCTACCTGTGCGAGCACAGCGCCCGCGGCGCGCTGGGGCTGGTGATCAACAAGCCGAGCGACATCAACCTGCGCCATCTGTTCGACAAGGTCGAATTGCCGCTGGGCCGCGACGACCTGGCCCGCACGCCGGTGTTCCAGGGTGGGCCGGTGCAGACCGAGCGCGGCTTCGTGCTGCACGAGGCCGGCTTCGCCGCCGATGCGGCGCCCGATGAGCCGGTGTATGCAGCCACCATGACCATCCCGGGTGGATTGGAGATGACGACCTCCAAGGACGTCCTGGAAGCCCTGTCGACCGGCGCCGGCCCGCGCAAGCTGCTGGTTTCGCTGGGCTACTCGGCCTGGGGCGAAGGCCAGCTCGAATCGGAACTGGCCGAGAACAGCTGGCTCACCGTGGGCGCCGACCTCGCCGTGATCTTCGACACGCCGGTGGAGCAGCGCTACGACAAGGCGTTGTCGCTGCTGGGCCTTGAGGCGTGGATGCTGTCGCCTGACGCGGGGCACGCATGAGGCTAACGGCGAGGGCCCACAGCTTGCTGGGGATCGACGAGCCGAATGCGTGCACGTCGCCGATGCCCAGGTGTTTTGCCGGCCATCGACTTGCTGAGGCGTCAGCATGAGGCTAACGGCGAGGGCCCACAGCTTGCTGGGGATCGACGAGCCGAATGCGTGCACGTCGCCGATGCCCAGGTGTTTTGCCGGCCATCGACTTGCTGAGGCGTCAGCATGAGCCTGGCGGTGGCGCCCGACGTTCCTCCCCAGCTTCATACATTTCTCGCTTTCGATTTCGGCCTCAAACGCACCGGCGTTGCGGTGGGCAACCGGCTGCTGCGCAGCGCGACGCCACAACCGACGATCCGGGCCGAAGGGAAGGCGCAATTGGCCGCGGTCGAAGTCCGGGTGCGGCAATGGGAACCCGATGCGCTGGTGGTGGGCGTGCCGTTTCATCCCGACGGCGCCAGCCACGAAAATACCGTGCGGGCCCAAAGATTCGCGCGCCGTTTGCGCGAGCGCCTGAGGCTCCCGGTCTTCGAAGTGGACGAGCGCTACAGCACCACCGAGGCACTCGCCAACGGAGCGAAGGACCCTGATGCGGGCGCAGCGTGCGTCATTCTTGAACAATTCCTGAGGAGTTTGCCGTGACCACATCGAGCAAAGGGCCGCCACCGGGCGACAACAACCGGGTAACCGGCGGCGTGGGGGCGCTGTTCCTGGATGCCGAAGCGCTGTATCGGGAACTGCTGCGCGGCGTGCAGCAGCTGCGGGTGCCGCAGACGCGGCTGGTTGGCATCACGTCCGGCGGCGCCTGGCTGGCTGAGCGCCTTCAGCAGGACCTGGGCCTGTCCGGCGGCGCCGGCGTGATTTCCTCGGCGATGCATCGCGACGACTTCGCCAAGCGCGGCCTGGCCGGCGCCGGCCAGCAGACGCATCTGGGATTCGATGTCGACGACGCGCACATCATCCTGCTGGACGATGTGCTGTACACCGGCCGCACGATCCGGGCGGTGCTCAACGAGCTGTTCGACTACGGCCGGCCCGGCGCCGTGAAGCTGGCGGTGCTGGTGGACCGCGGCGGACGGGAGCTGCCGGTCTGCGCGGATTTCGCGGCGGCGCGGGTGGCATTGCCGGCCACGCAATCGCTGGCGCTGGCGCGCGACGAAGCCGGCCGGTTCAGCTTCCAGGTGGAGGGGCAATAGAACATGAACCCCCACGTTTGCGACTTTGTCGTTGCAATGCCCCGCGAGGCGGCTCCGGCCTGCCTCGGCGCGGCTCAGCGGAGGCCTTGATGCTTTACAAGCGAAATCCCCAACTCAACAAGAACGGCGAACTGGTCCACCTGCTGTCGGTGGAAGGGCTGCCGCGCGACCTCCTCACGCACATCCTCGACACGGCGTCCAGCTTCGTCAGTGTGAGCGACCGCGAAGTGAAGAAGGTTCCGCTGCTGCGCGGCAAGAGCGTGTTCAACCTGTTCTTCGAGAACTCCACGCGCACCCGGACCACTTTCGGGATCGCCGCCACGCGGCTTTCGGCCGACGTGATCAACCTGGACATCGCGCGATCCTCGGCCTCCAAGGGCGAGTCGCTGCTCGACACCATCGCCAACCTGTCCGCCATGGCCGCCGACGTGTTCGTGGTGCGCCACAGCGAGTCCGGCGCGCCCTACCTGATCGCGCAGCATGTGGCCCCGCATGTGCACGTGATCAACGCCGGCGATGGCCGGCACGCTCACCCGACCCAGGGTCTGCTGGACATGTACACGATCCGCCACTACAAGAAGGGTTTCGCCGACCTCACGGTGGCGATCGTGGGCGACGTGCTGCATTCGCGCGTCGCGCGTTCCGACATCCATGCGCTCACCACGCTGGGTTGCGCCGAGGTTCGCGTCGTCGGTCCCAAGACCCTGGTGCCGGCCGACATGGCGCAGATGGGGGTGCGGGTGTGCCACTCGCTGGAAGAGGGCATCCGGGGCTGCGACGTCATCATCACGCTGCGGCTGCAGAACGAGCGCATGAGCGGGGCCCTGCTGCCGTCGTCGCAGGAATACTTCAAGAGCTATGGGCTCACGCCCGAGAAGCTGGCGCTGGCCAAGCCGGATGCCATCGTCATGCACCCCGGTCCCATCAACCGCGGTGTCGAGATCGATTCGGCGGTGGTCGACGGCAGGCAGAGCGTCATCCTGCCGCAAGTGACCTTCGGTATCGCGGTGCGCATGGCCGTGATGAGCATCGTGGCGGGGACGGAAAGATGAAAATCCTGATCAAGAACGGGCGGGTGATCGATCCCGCATCCAATTTCGACGAGATCTGCGACCTTGCGCTGGCCGCCGGTCGGGTGGTGGGGATCCGGAGCATCCCGTCCGGCTTCGCTGCCAGCAAGGTCATCGATGCCAGCGGTTGCCTGGTGGTGCCGGGGCTGGTCGATCTGGCGGCCCGGCTGCGCGAACCGGGCCACGAGCACGAGGGCATGCTGGAAAGCGAGATGGCCGCTGCCGTGGCCGGCGGTATCACCAGCCTGGTGTGCCAGCCCGACACCGATCCGGTGCTGGACGAACCCGGATTGGTGGAGATGCTGAAGTTCCGTTCGGAGAAGCTGCACCAGGCCCGCGTGTTTCCGCTGGGCGCATTGACCCGCAAGCTGGAAGGCGAGGTGCTGACCGAGATGATGGAGCTGACCGAGGCCGGGTGCGTCGGTTTCAGCCAGGCGGAGGTGCCGCTGGCCAGCACCCAGGTGCTGCAGCGCGCGCTGCAATATGCGTCGACCTACGGCTACACGGTGTGGCTGCGGCCGCAAGAGCTCCATCTCGGGCGCGGTGTCGCGGCCAGCGGGGCGCTCGCCACGCGGCTGGGATTGTCGGGCGTTCCGGTCGCAGCCGAGACGATCGCGCTGCACACGATTTTCGAGCTGCTGGAGGGAACGGGCGGCCGGGTTCATGTGTGCCGTCTCAGCAGCGCCGCGGGCGTGGAGCTGGTGCGGCGGGCCAAGGAGCGCGGCCTGCCGGTAACCTGCGACGTCAGCGTCAATTCGCTGCACCTCACCGATGCCGACATCGGTTATTTCGACAGCCGCATGCGGCTCAATCCGCCGCTGCGCCAGCAACGCGACCGCGACGCCTTGCGCGAGGCGCTGGCGGACGGGACCATCGACGCGCTGGTGTCGGATCACAACCCGGTGAGCGAGGATGCCAAGACCTTGCCGTTCGCCGAGGCCGAGCCCGGCGCCACCGGCTTCGAGCTTCTGCTGGGGTTGGCGTTGAAGTGGGGCGAGGAAAGCGGACTGGGCCTGCTCCGCGTGCTGTCGGTCCTCACCTGCGAGCCGGCGCGGGTGCTGGGCGCTTCGCTGGGCACCTTGCAGGCCAGCGCCGGCCAGTTGGTGCAGGGCGGGATCGCTGACCTGTGCGTGCTGGACCCGCGCGCCGAGTGGACGGTAACGGCCGACGCATTGCGCAGCCAGGGCAAGCACACGCCATTCTCCGGTTACGAGTTGCCGGCACGGGTCCGCTGCACCATCGTGGGGGGCCAAGTCGCCTTCGAAAGCTGGGACCGGACCTGACGCGATGGCCCCCTCGCTTCCTGCCTGGTGAGCGGCCTGGACGCGTAGCCGATGAAATCCTTGCGCGCCGCGTGGCGGCTGTGGCGGGCGCTGCTTCACGCGCTGGTGGGTCTGGCCACCATTGTGTTCGCCTTTCCGCGCATGAACGAACCCCAGCGCGAGGCCGAGGTGCAGGCCTGGTCGCTGAAGATGCTGGCGCTGCTCGGGGTGCACCTGGAATTGCACGGCAGCCCGGCCCCGGCCGGCCCGGTGCTTCTGGTGGCCAATCACATCTCGTGGCTGGACATCCTGGTCATGCACGCGGCGCGCTACTGCCGCTTCGTCTCCAAGGCCGATGTCAAGCGCTGGCCCCTGATCGGTACTCTGGCCACCGGTGGCGGAACCATCTACATCGAGCGTGGGTCCCGGCGCGATGCGCTGCGAGTGGTGCACCGCATGGTCGAGAGTCTCCAGCGCGGCGAGGTGGTCGCGGTCTTTCCTGAGGGGACCACCGGTGACGGGGCGGCGCTATTGCCGTTCCACGGCAACCTGATCCAGGCGGCCATTTCCGCGGCGGCACCGGTTCAGCCGGTCGCGCTGAGCTTTCTGGATGCCGCCAGCGGTGCCCTGTCGCGAGGGCCATCGTATGTCGACGACGATACGCTGCTGGGCTCGCTCTGGCGCACAGTGGCCGGACCGGCCATCACGGCCGTGGTGCGATTCGGGGAGCCGCAGGAGGCGCAAGGCCGCGGGCGGCGCGAGTGGGCGAGGGATTTACGCCTGGCGGTCGACGTCTTGCGAAAAACGGCCTGAGCCGCTGCCGGGCAGGACCTTCGCGGCGCCGCGTTTGCGAAAAATTACTGCTGCCGCGCTTCAGGCCTCGTCATTGAATTCAGCGCGAACCGCGCCGGGTTTCCGAAACACGACTTCACCGGTGGGTACATGGACCACCCGGATCTCCTGGCCCGAAGGTTTGGTAGAGCTTTTCGCAGCCATCGCAACCGCCAGGGCGCGGTCGCTGAAGAAATACTGTTGGGAACCGGAGACCGGCCACAGCCGGCCCGATATCGGATGATTGCTTTCCACGCGGAAGTCAGCTGGGGACATCAAGATACCTCTTCCTTAATTGTCTCGTTGCTCTTGCCCGAGTCTTCGCATCGGCAAGCACATGGTAGACAGCACGTTGGGCGGCGACGCATTTCGCTTGCAAGCTCAGGGTCACAGCTGTAACCGATCGCTTTGGTGCGTCGCAACACGTTATTGGTTGAGCGCTTTGTCTGTAAGACGTGGTCCGGTCACCGCGTAGGACAAGGATGGCGCGGGGCATGACCGGTTGCCTAATCGGCAACCGGTGGCGCCCCCGGCGGGAATCGAACCCACATCTAGCGCTTAGGAGGCGCTCGTTCTATCCATTGAACTACGGCGGCCAAAGAAGTGCGCCATTGTAATGGCGCACTTCTTTGGCCGCCGGCTCGGCCGCATTTGGGCTCCCCCATCCCGACCTTCCCCCTCCGGGAGGGGGAAGATGACCGCCACCCAACTATTTCGAAAGCAGCCGCATCGCCTCTTCCAGGCCCTTGATTGTCAGCGGGTACATGCGGTGATTCATCAGTTGCTGGATCACGCTGATGCTCTGCCGGTACTGCCAGACTCCCTGGGGTTCCGGATTGATCCAGCTGAACTTGGGGAAGGCATTGGTGAGGCGCTGCAGCCATTCGGCGCCGGCTTCCTCGTTGTTGTACTCGACGCTGCCGCCGGGCTGCAGGATCTCGTACGGGCTCATGGTCGCGTCGCCGACGAAGATGAGCTTGTAGTCCTTGTTGTACTTGCGAATGATGTCCCAGGTCGCGAACTTTTCGGAGAACCGGCGCCGGTTGTTCTTCCACATGAAGTCGTAGACGCAGTTATGGAAATAATAGAACTCGAGGTGCTTGAACTCGGTCTTGGCCGCCGAAAACATCTCCTCGACACGGTGGATGTGCTCGTCCATCGTCCCGCCGACGTCCATCAGCAGCAGGATCTTCACGTTGTTGTGCCGCTCCGGCACCATCCGGATGTCCAGGTAGCCCGCGTTCGCCGCCGTCGACCGGATGGTGTCGTCCAGATCAAGTTCTTCCTCGGAGCCTTCCCGTGCGAACTTGCGCAGCCGGCGCAGCGCGATCTTGATGTTGCGCGTGCCCAGTTCCTGCGAGTCGTCGTAATCTTTGTAGGCCCGCTGGTCCCAGACTTTCACCGCGCTGCGGTTGCGGCCCTTGTCCTGGCCGATGCGGATACCCTGGGGGTTGAACCCGTAGGCGCCGAACGGCGATGTGCCGCCCGTGCCGATCATCTTGCTGCCGCCTTCGTGGCGTTCCTTCTGCTCCTCAAAGCGCTTCTTCAGCGTCTCCATCAGTTCGTCCCAGCCCATCTTCTCGATCTTGGCTTTTTCCTCCGGACTGAGCTCGAGCTCGAGGTTCTTGCGCAGCCACTCCAGCGGGATGTCCTGGGTGAAGTCGGCGATCATTTCGACGCCCTTGAAATAGGCGGCGAAGGCGCGGTCGAACTTGTCGTAGTGCTTCTCGTCCTTCACCAGCGCCGCGCGGCTGAGGTAGTAGAAGTCGTCGATCTTGTAGCCGTCCTCACTGTTGGGACCGACCACGCCTTCCTTGATGGCCTCGAGCAGCACCAGGTATTCCTTGACCGAGACAGGCAGCTTGGCGCTGCGCAAGGTGTAGAAGAAGTCGATCAGCATGGTGGAAGCGGCGAGAGCCTGGTGGGCCATTATCCCGCGGTGAGGCTCCGGGCGCTCGGGCCGGGAGCAACCCGACCCGGCGCGACCAGGGTTTGCTGTCGCACCGCCACGGCCAGCAGCGCGAGTGAACACAGCAGGCTGAGGCCCACCGCCACGACTGACGCCTCGGCGCCGAACGAGCCGCCGGTCAGCCAGTCAGGGCCGCTGCGGGTGGACACCAGCCAGCCTTCGACCTGCGCGCCCGAGACCGGGATGCCGTAGACCGTGCCTTGCGCGAAGTTCCAGCCCAGGTGCATACCGATGCACAGCGGCAGCGAGCGGAACACGTGATAGGTGAGGCCCAGCAACAACCCTGCCTCGACCGCGATGGCGACCGAACTCCAGTTCGTCGCGCCGCGATTGGCGATGTGCAGCAGACCGAACACCAGGGCTGAGGCCGCAAGGGCGGCCCAGGTGCCCAGGCCCTCTTCGGTCACCCGGAACAGGATGCCGCGGAACACCAATTCCTCGGCGATCGCGCTACCCAGCCCGCCGACCAGCAGGGACACGACCCACGGAGGATCCGGGTTGATCGCGACCACCTGATAGCCGCCGGCCAGCCACAGCACGCCAACGACCGCGCTGATCAACAGCGCGCCCAGGACCATCCCCGTGGCGCCATCGGGCAACAGCTTGCGCCAGGCCAGTTCGGCCGGTCGCCGCCGCTCGATCCGCAGGACCAGGAAGAGATAGGCGCCCAGCGTCGGCAACACCAGGCTCAGGAAAAAGCCGGTCGCGCGCAGGTGCAGGGGCGCTGCCTTGGCGCTCCACCCCAGGGCGATGACGGTGAGCTGCGCCAGGAATGCCAGGCAGGACGTCACCAGGGCGAAGATCGCGATGCGCGCCAGCGGTGAATAGAGCAGCCAGCGTTTCCAGGGCGCCGCATCGAGGGGCGTGCTGAAAGCAATCAGCGCTCGCGGCGTCCGACCTTTGGGCGCGGAAGACTCCATGCTCACTCCGATGAGGCGCCGGGTGAGCGGGTCGACCGTGGCAGGGACAGCTGGTAGTGCAGGTGCGCCTTGACCTCGGGCCATTCGCCAGCCGCCAGGCTGTACATCACGGTGTCGCGCACGGTTCCGTCGCGCCGCAATGCATGATGGCGCAGGACGCCATCCTTGCGGGCACCGAGGCGCTCGATCGCGCGCTGGCTGGCAAAGTTGTAGTTGTCGGTGCGCCATCCGACCAGCCTGGCGCCGAGCGTCTCAAATGCGTGGGTCATGAGCAGCAGCTTGCAGGTGGTGTTGACGTGGCTGCGCTGCCAGCTGCGCCCATACCAGGTGTAGCCGATCTCCAGCCGCTCGACGACGGTGACGATGTCGTGATAGCGGGTGCTGCCAATGATCTGGTTGCTGGCCAGGTCGCGCACCACGAAGGGCAGCATGTGCCCGTCCTGATAGCCCTGCAGCGCGGTCGCGACGTAGGCGGCGGTTTCGCCCGGAGCGGGCACGGAAGTCACGCGCAATTTCCACAGCTCGCCATCGCGCGCGGCGGCTTCCAGCCCGGCCACATGCTGCGTCGACAGCGCTTCCAGCCGCACGCGCGGCGTCTCGAGTGTCACAGGTTGGGGTTTGAGCATCACACTTCGCAGATCATTTCTGCTTGCGGGAGGCGCGCCAACGGCGTGCCAGGTGCAGGCCGGCACCGCCGCCCAGACCGGCCAGCACGATGCCGCCGATGGCGCTGCCGCCATAGCCCGCCACCAGGGGATCGAGGCCGAGCAGACGCGCGAGGCCCCAGGCGAGCAGCATGCCGGCCAGGAAGCCGATGGCGTCGGTGAGACCTTCCAGCAGCAGCGGATTCACGCGAATCGCCCTTTCGCGGGGTCAGCGGTTCCGGCTCCGGCCGGCGCTTCGCGCCTTAACTTCGCCGCGCGAAGTTAGCCTGTGCCGCAACGCTTCTGAAAAGTTCGTTTTCATCGGTTGTGCCGCTGCATGAACACCAGCTTCTCGAAAAGGGTCACGTCCTGCTCGTTCTTGAGCAAGGCGCCCACCAGTGGCGGCACGGCAACCTTGTCGTCCTTGCTTTGCAGCGCGGCCAGCGGAATGTCTTCGGCCACCAGGAGCTTGAGCCAGTCCAGCAGCTCGCTGGTTGAAGGCTTCTTCTTGAGCCCGGGGAGATTGCGCACGTCGTAGAAGGTCTTCATCGCCGCAGTCAGCAGGTCCTTCTTCAGCCCCGGGAAGTGCACGTCGACGATCAGCTTCATCGTGTCGGCGTCCGGGAACTTGATGTAGTGGAAGAAGCAGCGGCGCAGGAAAGCGTCCGGCAATTCCTTCTCGTTGTTCGACGTGATGAAAACCAGCGGGCGGTGCCGCGCCTTGACCAGCTCGCGCGTTTCGTAGACGTAGAACTCCATCCGGTCGAGTTCGCGCAGCAAGTCGTTGGGGAATTCGATGTCCGCCTTGTCGATTTCATCGATCAGCAAGGCCACCGGGTGATCGGTGGTGAAGGCTTGCCACAACACGCCCTTGACGATGTAGTTGTGGATGTCCTTGACCCGCTCGTCGCCGAGCTGCGAGTCGCGCAGCCGGCTTACGGCGTCGTATTCGTACAGGCCCTGCATCGCCTTGGTGGTGGACTTGATGTGCCACTGCAGCAGCGGAATGTTCAGCGCCTGTGCCACTTCCTCCGCCAGCATGGTCTTGCCGGTGCCGGGCTCGCCCTTGACGAGCAACGGGCGCTTGAGCGTGATGGCCGCGTTCACCGCGAGCATCAGGTCCTGGGTGGCGACATAATTCTGGGAGCCTTGGAACTTCATGGGATTTAAGGAAGTGAAGGCGCGCCAGGGCGCCCGATATAATCAAAGGTTGATTAAAAGACTGACCTCTCTGCCGATTGTGCTCGCAAAATGAAAACGCTGTTCACTACGTTCATTGCCCTGGCTGTCGCTTGTGTGACCGCATTGGCCAACGCCCAGCCGGTCGCGCCAGCATCGGCTCCGGCCACGCAAACGTCGGCCGCGCCGGCCGCCGGCAGCGTTTCGATCAGCGCCAAGACGGCGATGTGCCTCGGTTGCCACGGCATCCGGGGTTACCAATCAAGCTTTCCCGAGGTCTACAAGGTGCCGATGATTTCGGGCCAGAGCGCGAAGTACATCGCCGCCGCGCTCGCCGCCTACAAGAACGGTGACCGCAAGCACCCGACGATGCGGGCCATCGCCACCAGCCTGTCGGAGCAGGACATCAACGACATCGCGGCCTATTACGAGGCCAACGGCAAGGAAGAAGCCAAGGCCATTCCCGAAAAGCTCACGAAGGAACCCAATCAGCAAGTTGCCGGGTTGATGCAGAAGGCGGCCTGCACTTCCTGCCATGGTCCCAATCTTTCCAAGCCGATCGATCCGAGCTATCCGCGGATTGCCGGCCAGCATCCCGACTACCTGTTCGTCGCGCTCAAGGCCTACAAAACCGAAAACAATCCCAGCGTCGGTCGCAGCAACGGGGTGATGGGCGCGATCGCCAAGCAATTCAGCAATGCCGAACTGAAGGCGCTGGCCGCTTATGTCGGCTCGCTGGACAGTGACTTGCGGACTAAGCCGGAAAGCCGCTTTCGCTGAGCGCGACCATCAGCAAGACGCCCCGCTGCCGCGGGGCTTTTTTTATGGCCGGTGCGTTGTCAGTCCCGCGTGGCGGCGCGCTGCACGCAGTCGATGTAGGCGGCGCCGTCCGGCGGCTGGCCCGAGCGCTGGCTCTCCCAGAGCATGCGGCCCAGGCATTCCATGGCCTCGTGGTGCGCGTCATGCAACGAATTGCGCCGCGCGGCCAGCAGCTCCACCGCCTGGCGGATGCCGCGGGGCTGGTCGATCGAACATTGTTCGCTGATCGACAGGTGCATGGACAGGTGCAGGAAGGGATTGCTGTGCCCCTCCTCACCTTGATACGACCGTGCCACAGCTGCATCGGCATCCGTCAGGTCAGAGTCGTATTCGGGGTGTTCGGCCAGCCACTGTCCGGCCAGCGTTTCCAGCGCATCCATGGGCTGTCCGGCCTGCGACTTGGCGCGCACGGCGCAGAAGAAACGGCGGACATCGGATTGCGACGGATGGAACATGCGCGCCAGCGTAGCACGCGTTGTGCGAAGGGGTGACGGGCGGGGCCCTAGAATCATTTCATGATCAACAAGATTGCGCGCACGGTCGCCGAAGCACTGGCCGGGGTGAAGGACGGCGCCACCGTCCTCATCGGCGGTTTCGGCACAGCCGGCATTCCCAATGAACTCATCGACGGCCTGATCGAGCGGGGCGCGAAGGACCTCACCGTCGTGAACAACAACGCCGGCAATGGCGATGTCGGACTGCCCGCGCTGCTCAAGACCGGGCGGGTGCGCAAGATCATCTGCAGCTTCCCGCGCCAGGTCGACTCGTATGTGTTCGACGCGCTGTATCGCAGCGGCAAGCTCGAACTCGAGCTGGTGCCGCAAGGCAACCTCGCCGAGCGCATCCGCGCCGGCGGCGCGGGCATCGGCGCGTTTTTCTGCCCCACCGGCTACGGCACCGAGCTGGCCAGGGGCAAGGAAACGCGCGAGATCGACGGCCGGCACTACGTGCTGGAGTATCCGATTCGCGGCGACCTGGCCCTCATCAAGGCCGAGACCGGGGACCGATGGGGCAATCTCGTCTATCGCAAGACGGCGCGCAATTTCGGACCGGTGATGGCCACGGCCGCGAGCACCACCGTGGCCAGCGTGCACCAGATCGTCGAGCTCGGTACGCTCGACCCTGAAAGCATCGTGACGCCAGGTATTCACGTCAGCAAGATCGTGAAGATCGAACGTCTCGCGACCCAGGCCGGCGGCATCCGGAAGGCAGCGTGATGCAGTACTGCAAGCGCACCAAAGACCAACTCGCGGCCCGCGTGGCGCAGGACATCCCCGACGGCGCCTATGTCAACCTGGGGATCGGGATGCCGACGGCGGTGGCCAACCACATCCGCGACGGCCGCGAGGTCATCCTGCACAGCGAGAACGGCGTGCTGGGCATGGGGCCGGCGCCGCCCGCGGGGCAAGAGGACTACGACCTGATCAACGCCGGCAAGCAGCCGGTCACGCTGCTGGCCGGCGGTGCCTATTTCCACCATGCCGACAGCTTCGCCATGATGCGCGGCGGTCATCTGGACATTTGCGTGCTGGGCGCTTTCCAGGTCTCGGCGACCGGCGACCTGGCCAACTGGAGCACCGGCGAGGCCGGCGACATCCCGGCGGTGGGCGGCGCGATGGACCTCGCGCTCGGGGCGCGGCAGACCTGGGTGATGATGGACCTGCTGACGCGCCAGGGCCAAAGCAAGGTGGTCGCTCGCTGCAGCTATCCCCTGACCGCCATCGCCTGTGTCAAGCGCGTCTACACGGATCTGGCCACGCTGGAGTGCACTGCCCAGGGCCTGAGGCTGGTGGACACCGTCGAAGGGCTGAGCCTGGCGGAATTGCAAGACCTGGTCGACTTGCCGATCGCGGCGCCGTAGTCGGGCAGGCGACTGCCGGTGTAAGCGACCGGCGCGAAAATGCGCCAACACACGCACAAGGAGAACCCCGTGACAAAACAAGCCTTCATTTGCGATGCCATCCGCACACCCTTCGGCCGTTATGGCGGCGCACTGGCCTCCGTGCGAACCGACGACCTGGCCGCGATCCCGCTCAAGGCGCTGATGGCCCGCAATGCCGGCGTCGATTGGGACGCCGTGACGGACGTCCTGTTCGGCTGCGCGAACCAGGCCGGCGAGGACAACCGCAACGTGGCCCACATGGCCAGCCTGCTGGCCGGGTTGCCGGTCGGGTTGGCCGGCGCCACCATCAATCGCCTGTGCGGCTCCGGCCTGGACGCGGTGGGCACGGCCGCCCGCGCCATCAAGGCCGGTGAGGCGACCTTGATGATCGCCGGCGGGGTCGAGAGCATGAGTCGGGCGCCATTCGTGATGCCCAAAGCCGAGAGCGCCTTCGCACGCACCAACGCCGTGTACGACACGACCATCGGCTGGCGCTTCATCAACAAGCTGATGAAGGAGAAATACGGCGTGGATTCCATGCCGGAGACGGCCGAAAACGTCGCCGCCGAACACAAGATCGAGCGCGACGCCCAGGACCGGATGGCGCTGGCCAGCCAGCTCAAGGCCGTGGCGGCGCAGAAGGCCGGTTACTTCGACCGCGAGATCACGCCTGTGACG
>JAANCK010662969.1_pt1 | contig 17598 bp, 15 predicted proteins | sample 7277841 | NCBI WGS metagenome assembly JAANCK01 (sample SAMN14222788, study PRJNA588281) | permafrost metagenome | isolation source: Arctic cryosol methane SIP | place: Canada:Nunavut | collected 2015-07 | reverse complement strand
TCGAGTTCCTTGTACTTCATCAAATACTCCTGGACGCAGGTGATATAGGTAGCGTGGCTCCAGGTTAGCGGGCTGACACTGAGCGGATTGTTATTGTAAGGATGAGTTTGCTCGGCGAGTGTGCCGCTCGGCAGGGCGTGGTCGCAGACCCATTGGAGCAGTTCGAGCGCACGTGGCAGGTCAATCTCATAGACGCTGTCGGTCTTGGGGATCGACTTGAACTTGCCGTCGTGCAGCAGATAGGGGCCGAAGCGGCCATTGTTGGCGACAATCGGCAGGCCGGTGGTCGGGTGATGGCCGACTTCGCGCGGCAGCGACAGAAACTTCAGCGCCAGTTCCAGCGTCGCCTGATCAAGCGGGATTTCCTTGGGCCACGAGGCGCGGCGCGGTTTCGGCGCCTTCTTGTCTTCCGGCATCTCGCCGATTTGTACGTAAGGGCCGAAGCGCCCGGACAGCAGTTTCACATCGAGGCCAGTTGCCGGATCCTGGCCGAGGCTGTTGTCGCCTTCGGCTGTTTCAGCGTGCAGCGGGCGCGTGTAGTCGCATTCCGGGTAGCCGGAACAACCGATGAAGAGGCCGCGCTTGCTCGCCTGCATGAACAGCGGTTTGCTGCACTTGGGGCAGGGCTCTGAAATTGGACAGCCGCGCTCGACGTCCTGCTTGGCCTTCAGTTCGCCATCAAAGCCTTTCCAGAACTCGCCCAGCAACTGCGACCACACGCGGGTGCCGTTGGAGACGTCGTCGAGCTTGTCCTCCAGCTTGGCGGTGAAGTCGTAGTCGATGTATTGCGTGAAATGGCGGGTCAAAAAGCAATTGACCAGGCGGCCGATGTCGGTCGGCTGGAAGCGTTTTTTCTCCAGCACCACGTATTCGCGGTCCTGCAGGGTGGAAATGATGCTGGCGTAGGTGGACGGGCGGCCGATGCCGTGTTCTTCCAGTGACTTGACCAGGCTCGCCTCGGTGTAGCGCGGCGGGGGCTGGGTAAAGTGCTGCTCGCCGTAGAGTTTGTCGACCGGCAGGGTTTCGCCTTCGACCAGCGCGGGCAATTTGGATTCGCCTTCTTCCTCTTCGTCGTCCTGATAAACCGCCAGAAAGCCGGCGAAAGCCAGGGTCTGACCGGTGGCGCGGAAGGTGCCTTCGCCCACCGTGATGTCGGCGGCGACGGTATCGAACTGCGCCGGCGTCATCTGGCAGGCGACAGTGCGCTTCCAGATCAGTTCGTAGAGTTTGGCCTGATCGGCGGTCAGAAACGCCTTCACCGATTCGGGTGTACGCGTCACTGACGTGGGGCGCACCGCTTCGTGCGCTTCCTGCGCGTTCTTGGTTTTTGCCTTGTAGGTGAGTGCGGTCGGCGGCAGGAAATCTTTGTCGAAGTTTGCGCCCACATACTTGCGGATGTCGGTAATGGCTTCCTGCGCCAGATTCACCGAGTCGGTACGCATGTAGGTGATGAGGCCGACCGGGCCTTCGCCGAGATCCATGCCTTCGTACAGTTGCTGTGCGGTGCGCATGACGCGGTCGGTGGTCATGCCGAGCTGGCGCACGCCAGCCTGCTGCAGCGTCGAGGTGGTGAATGGCGCGCCGGGATGACGGGCGCGGCGTTTCTTTTCGATGCGCATGACGCGGGCGTCTTTTGATTCCAGCGTCGCCAGCCATTCCTTGCTGCGGGCCTCGTGTTCGACCGTGAACTGCTCGACTTTCTCGCCCTTGAAATGGCTGAGTTTGGCGCTGAACGGCTGCGCGCCCTTGTGGCTGTCGAGGTGGAGCGTCCAGTATTCGCGCGGGTTGAAGGCTTCGATTTCGAGCTCGCGCTCGACAATCATGCGCAAAGCGGGCGACTGCACACGCCCGGCACTCAAGCCCGGGCTGATCTTGCGCCACAGCAGCGGCGACAGGTTGAAGCCGACCAGATAATCGAGCGCGCGCCGTGCCTGCTGCGCGTCGACCAGGTCGGTCGCGATTTCGCGCGGGTTGCGCACCGCGTCCTGCACCGCCGATTCGGTGATTTCGTAAAAGGCCACGCGCTTCATCGGCGTCTTGACCTTGCGCTCCTTGAGAATTTCGCTGATGTGCCAGGAAATTGCCTCGCCTTCTCTATCCGGGTCGGTTGCCAGCAACACTTCGTCGGCTTTTTTGGCAGCCTTGACAATGGCTTCGACGTGCTTGGCGTTGCGCTCGATGATCTGATATTTCATGCTGAAAGTTTCAGTATCGACCGCGCCGGTTTTCGGCTCAAGGTCACGCACGTGGCCATAGCTGGCGAGGATTTCATAATCCGCGCCGAGGTATTTCTTGAGCGTCTTGGATTTGGAGGGGGATTCGACGATGACGAGTTTGGACATGGCTCTAATGCAGGCGGTCCGGCTCGTGGTTCAGCAACATGTCTTCAAGATGGGTGAAATGCTCGATCAGGCCGCGGCTCCATAGCACGATCAGCGTCATCCAGCGGACATGGTCGGGTTCGATGTCTTCGCCGCCCAGTTCCATCAGCCCGGAAATCACCCATTCGCGCGACTCGGGATCGAGGATCTCGGCGCTGACCAGATACACCAGTTCGGCGCGGCAGGCGTCATTCAGGCGTTCGAGTTCTTCGGGTGCGTAATGGCGGTCATACGCCAGCGCCAGGCGTTCATGGGTGGCGCTGCCGGCAAGATTGGCGTACCAGTCGAGCGCGGCGTTGATGTCGGTTTCTTCAAATCCGGCGGCAAACAGACGCTTTTCCAGCGCGTCACGATCAGGCGTCAGTGCCACCATGCGGAAGCTTTCGTAGAGGTAAACCAGGATATCGAGCATGATCTCAGTGTAATTTTTGGTAACGCCCGCCGGGCAAGGAAGCGATTCGCCCATCCAGTTCAAGCGTCAACAGCTTGGCCGAAAGCGCATCCAGCGTCAACCCGGTTGTTTGTGCCAGACTGTCAAGGGTGGTGGGTGCGCCACCCAGCGCATCCAGCACCGGGTCGACTGGCTGTTCTGGCCATACCGGTGGTGCCAGTCGCTGCGACCAGGCCAGTTCGTCGAGGATGTCCGCGGCGGACTCGACCAGTTTGGCGCCCTGCTTGATCAACGCATGGCAACCGCGTGCCAGCGGCGAATGGATCGAGCCGGGAATGGCGAACACCTCGCGCCCCTGTTCGGTGGCGACCCGCGCGGTGATCAATGAACCGCTGTCTGGCGCGGCTTCCACCACCAACACACCACGGCTCAGGCCGCTGATGAGCCGGTTGCGGCGCGGAAAATGGCCCGGCAAGGGCGGCGTGCCGAGCGCGAACTCGGACACGACCAGCCCGGTTTCGGCCAGTTGATGCGCCAGCGCCTTGTTCCGTGCGGGATAAATGCGGTCGAGTCCGGTGCCGATGATGGCAACGCTCGATCCGGCCCCGGCCAGCCCGCCCCGGTGCGCCGCCGCATCGATGCCGAGCGCGAGTCCGCTGACGATGGTGAAGCCGGCGTCGGACAGGGCGTGGGCGAAGGCTTCGGCGTCACGCAGCCCCTGCGGCGTCGCGTTGCGGCTGCCCACCACGCCGAGACAGGGTTGGCTCAGCAGGCTGCGCCGCCCTTTGCAATAGAGCACCGCAGGCGGATCGGCTATTTCGAGCAGGCTTTTCGGATAATCCTCATCCGCCAAGGTCATCAAGCTGTTGCCGGGCTGGGCCAGCCAGGCCCGGGTGGTTTCAAGCAGTGCGGCGTCGGGTTCGCCCAGTAGCGTGTCGCACTGGGCCTTGGAGAGATGGGCTGACAGCGCAGTGCGTCCGGACGCCAAAACGGCCTCCGGAGAACCGAAGGCCGTTAACAGGCGGATCAGGCTGGTGTTGCCGACCCCGGGGGCGAGCGCCAGGCGAAGCCAGGAATCAAGCACAGCGCAGCCAGGAATCAAGCACAGCGCAGCCTATCGAGGGGGCTCAGGGCGTTTGCACCCGATCGAGCAGATACACTGGGCCATTGGACTGCATGATGAGCCCATAGGACACCCGCTCATACACGCGAAACACCATCACCAGCCCGCTCTGGGCGTCAGGCAGTTTGACGTCGTTTTCGCTGTTGGCGCTGAGGCAGGTTTTGCGGAAGCTGTTGTTCACTTCGGCAACCTGGTCATAGGTGACTTTGCCGTTTTCCTTCAGGCAGCGCACATCGCTGTTCAGCCAGGCACCGCCGTCAGGCGCACCCTTGCCATCAGCCACCCAGGCCACTGCGTTGTTTTCATCGCGGCTTAAGGGTACCGCTTTCCCTTCGCGGTACACGGCCAGAACATGGCCGGCCTCCAGGCCATCCTTGCTGCCACGGTCGATGACCACGGTCTGAAGTTGGCCGCTGTCCGACATGCCGCCATAGGCCGAGATGATGCGGCCACTGATCCTGTTTTCAGGCGCATGCGGAATGTATTCAAAAGCTGAACTGTCATCCGCCGGCACCAGTTTGTCCTTGGGCAGGATTTCCTGTGCCGACTGGGTGATGCGGATTTTTTGCGGGGCGCCTTCAACCAGGGTGCGCGCGTCGCCCAGATATTCGACTTCATACCCCAGCACTTCGCCGGTTGCCGGATCCTTCAGGGCTTTGCCGGGACGCAGCACGTTCCAGCGGGTCACGCCCGGCTTGCCGCCAGTCGCATAGACTTCGTCGCCGGTACCCAACACCACACGTTCGGCGTTGGTGCCCAGAATGAACGGCGCATTATCCAGGGCGCCCGCTGGCACAACGCGCGGTTGTGACAGGAAGGGATAAATCACCCGGCTCGGAATGGCCGGAATCGCCTCGCTGCCAAGCTCGGTCATGCGTGCGCCCGGCGACAGCTTGACTGTCCGCATGTCGCCTTTGTCGTTCTTGACCAGCGACAGCCGTGGCTCCTTGCCGCTTTTGTCGAGCACCACCAGATCGCCCGGATAAATCCAGTGCGGATTCTTGATCTCTTCACGGTTCATGTTCCAGATCTGCGGCCAGCGCCATGGATCCTTCAGAAACTTCCCGGAAATGTCCCACAGGGTATCGCCTTTAACCACGACGTATTTGTCGGGGGCGTTGTCCTGCAGTTTGAGCGTATCGGCCAGCACGGGCGTGGCCAGTAACAGGGCAAGAGAAATAACAAGTTGACGCACGGGAACCCCCTCCATTTAGACTTTGTCTAGATTCGAGTTGAAAATAGCTGCGTAGAAAATATACTGTGCGCCTAGCTTACGGCTATCCCCCACCTTATCTTTAGGGCTGCTCATCACGAACATGCAGATTTTGCATCAAAGTGTGCGCCCAGCCCATTCATTCGTAAAGCTTTTTATGGCCAGACTCGACATTTTGCATTATCCCGATGCGCGCTTGCATACCATTGCCAAACCGGTGGCAGCGGTGGATGCCCGTATCCGGCAACTCGTCGACGACATGGCGGAAACCATGTACGCCGCGCCCGGCATCGGGCTGGCTGCTACGCAGGTCAACGTCCATGAACGGGTGGTCGTGATCGACATTTCCGAAACCCACGACGACCTGCTCGTGTTGATCAATCCCGAAATTATTGCACGCGCCGGCACTGAGGAAAGCGAAGAAGGCTGCCTGTCGGTGCCCGGCATTTATGACAGGATCACGCGTGCCGAGCGGGTCAGCGTGCGTGCGCTGGATCGCAACGGTAAATCTTTCGAACTGGCAGCAGACGGCTTGCTGGCGGTGTGCATCCAGCACGAAATGGATCATTTGATCGGCAAGGTATTCGTGGATTACCTGTCCGGACTCAAACGCACCCGCATCAAGGCCAAGCTGCTGAAGCAGGCGCGCGAGCATCGGCCCGATGCCGCGCCGCGCCGCGCATCGCTCTGAGTTCGGCCGCCCCCGTGCGCATTATTTTTGCCGGTACCCCGCCGTTTGCCGCAGCAGCCCTCAACGCCCTGGCGGATGTCGGGCATGACATTGTCCTGGTGCTGACACAGCCCGATCGTCCGGCCGGACGCGGCATGAAACTGACCCCCAGCGCGGTCAAGCAGGCCGCGCTGGGGCGCGGGCTGCCGGTCTACCAGCCGCCCAGCCTCAAAGCAGAGGAAGCCCAGGCCGAACTACGTGCAGCGGACGCCGACGTCATGGTGGTTGCCGCATATGGCCTGATCCTGCCGCAAGCCGTGCTCGACCTGCCGCGGTTTGGCTGTCTCAATATTCACGCCTCGTTGCTGCCGCGCTGGCGCGGCGCAGCGCCGATCCAGCGTGCGATTCTGGCTAACGACACGGAAACCGGCATCACCATCATGCAAATGGACGCCGGGCTCGATACCGGATCAATGCTGTCGAAAGGCACGTTGCCGATTCGGGACGAGGACACCGCAGCCAGCCTGCACGATGCGCTGGCCATCGCAGGGGCGGCCGCCATCGTGGCGGCATTGGCGAATTACGCCTCGCTGGTGCCGGTGGCGCAGGACGATACGCTCGCCACCTACGCCGCCAAACTCACTAAAGAAGAGGCGCAACTCGACTGGCGTCAGTCTGCCGATACGCTCGCACGCGCGGTGCGCGCCTACTGCCCGGTGCCGGGCGCGTGGACGCTGCTGGACGGCGCGCCGCTAAAAATCTGGTCGGCACAGGCCGTGGCGGGTGCCGGCGTGCCGGGCGAAGTGCTGCGTGCCGACGCCGACCAGCTGATTGTGGCGTGCGGAGAGGGTGCGCTGGCCCTCGGAGAACTGCAGCCCGCTGGCAGCAGGCGGATGGCGGCGGCGGCGTTTCTTGCCGGTCGCGCATTCGCAGCAGGCACCCGTTTGGGCCAGTGAGGTGTGGGCGTTTGCGTGCGCCCCTGTATCATCTGCTGCTTCTCGACGTGGCTGCTATTTCATGAATCGACCCACCTTTCACACCCTCACCCACGATGCGTAATTTGCAAAAACTAGCCGCTGGCATCCTGGAAGAAGTCCTGGATGGCGCAGCCTTGCATCAGGTGTTGCCGCATAGTCTGCAGCAGTTGCAAACGCCCGGCGAACGCGGCGCGCTGCAGGATATTGTGTATGGCAGCCTGCGTCAGCTGGGGCGTCTTGATTGCTGGCTGGCAGCGCTGCTGGAGCGCCCGCTGACCGATCCGCAGCTGGGTTGGTTGTTGCGGGTGGCGATCTATCAGCTGGCTTACACCCGCGCCCCTGCGCACGCGGTGGTGCATAACGCCGTGACCGCAGCGGGCGAGGGCTGGCGGCGCGGACTGGCCAATGCGGTGTTGCGTAATTTCCAGCGCCGGCGCGCCGAACTGGACAAGCTGGCGGAAGACCAGCCGTCGGCGCGCTGGTCGCACCCTGACTGGTGGATCGCCAAGCTGCAAGCCGAGCATCCGGCACACTGGCAGAGCATTCTCGAAGCCGGCTTGTTGCACCCGCCGTTCACACTGCGCGTCAATGCGCGCCACGGCGATGTGGCGAGTTATTTGCAGCGTTTGAGCGAGGCCGACCACCCGGCGCGGCAAACCGGTGAAAACGCCGTCACCCTCGACAAGGCGATATCGGTGCATAGCCTGCCCGGATTTGACGAAGGTCAGGTGTCGGTGCAGGACGCCGGTGCGCAGTGGGCGGCGCGCCTGCTCGATGCGCAGCCCGGCGAGCGGGTACTGGATGCCTGTGCCGCGCCGGGCGGCAAGACCGGCCATATTCTGGAGCGCGCCGATGTGGAATTAACTGCACTCGACGTGGACGCCGCCCGGCTGGCCCGGGTGCAGGAAAACCTCGACCGGCTGCGTCTCAGTGCCCAGCTGGTGGTGGGCGATGCGGCTAACCCCGATACCTGGTGGGATGGTCAGCCGTTTGACCGCATTCTGGCCGACGTGCCATGCAGCGCGTCCGGCGTGGTGCGCCGCAATCCCGACATCAAATGGTTGCGCCGTCCCGACGATATTGCCCAGTTTGCAACCCAGCAGGCGCTGATGCTGGAAGCCTTGTGGCGATTGCTGGCACCGGGTGGTACATTGCTTTACGCCACCTGCTCAGTGTTCAACGAAGAAAACGACGGGCAAGTGCAGGCGTTTTTGGCGCGCCATCCCGGGGATGCCGCGCGCCGCCCCCTTCCCGAACCTTTGTCTGATGGGTCGCTGTTGCCTGATGCGGAACATGATGGTTTCTTTTACGCACTGTTGCAGAAAACCTGACGCCGTCTGGCGCAGGCTGGCCTGGTACTGGTTGGCCGGGTTGCTGCTGGCCGGCTGGCTGGTTACCGCATCGAGTGCGATAGCCGCTGACAAAAGTGCAGTCAAGAAGGCGGTCATTCGCGCCACGCCGCAAGGCTATGTGCTGGATGCAGACGTCGATATCGTACTTAACCCCACGCTGGAAGATGCGCTGAGCAAAGGCATCAATCTGTATTTTGTGCTCGAGCTGGAACTGACCCGGCCCGGCAGCTGGTACTGGTTTGACGAAGACATCGCTGAACCCGTGCGCAAGATGCGGATTTTTTATCATCTGCTGCTGCGACGCTACGTGGTTGAATCCGGTTACGTCACCCGTACCGCCGAAACCCTGAATGAGGCGCTGGCCTTGCTGGGGCGGGTCAACGACTGGCAGGTGCTGGAGCGCGGCGCGTTGAAAACCGGGCGGCGCTACGATGCGCGCGTGCGCGTCCGTCTGGATACCACCCAACTGCCCAAGCCCCTGACCATTGGCGGGGTGGCCAGCGATCAATGGGAGTTGACGACGCCCTGGCACAAGTGGTCGTTTGACGCCCCCGCTGCCCCTGTCATTCCGCCGCCGCCTTGATGCGCAGGTTGATCGCCGCCGCCCTGGTCGTGGCCATCGTGCTGCTGGCATTGCTGTTTTATGCCGGCGGCGACAGCATCATGTTTTCTGACAACCTGTCGCTGCTGTTCATCGGCGGCGGAGTGCTGGGCGCCATCCTGCTGGTGCTGCTGGGCTGGCGGCTGTGGTGGTTGCAGAAGCGCATCCGCCGGGGCGTGTTCGGCGCCAAGCTCACGCTGAAACTGCTCCTCATGTTCAGTGCCGTCGCCATGTTGCCGGGCCTGGTGGTGTATGGCGCCTCGGTGTTTTTCCTCAATCGTTCCATCGAAACCTGGTTTGATGTGCGGGTCGACAATGCGCTGGCTTCCGGGGTCAAGCTCGGCCAGGTCGCGCTCGACGACCTGCTGAGTGAACTGAATAGCAAGGCGCAGCGCATGGCCTTGTCGCTGTCGGACGAAGGCATCGGAACGATCATCACCAGCCTGTCAACGCTGCGCGAACAAAGTTCGGTACAGGAACTGACGCTGTTCAACGAACGCGGCCGCGTCATTGCGCACGTCAGCGGCGAACGCGGTACCCTGCTGCCCGTTTTGCCCGAGCGCAGCGTGCTGTGGCAGGTTCGTCAGCAGCAACCCTACAGCCGCATCGAGGACATTCCCGAGCGCGGCCTCATCATGCGCGTCATCGTGCCGGTGTACACCAGCGAGCTGACCGGTGAAACCCGCGTGCTGCAACTGGTGCAGCCGGTGCCCGCCGGCCTCGAGCACGACGCACAGGCGGTGCGGCTGGCGTACCAGGAATACCAGCAGATCGCGGTCTCGCGGCAAGGCCTGAAGCGCATTTATGGCGTCGCGCTGACCCTGACCCTGATGCTGGCGCTGTTGATGACTTTCGTCATTGCCTATCTGCTGTCGGATCGCCTGGGCGCACCGTTGCGCACGCTGGCACGCGGCACCCGTGCGGTAGCCAAGGGCGATTTTTCGCAGATGCAGCCGATCTCCAGCCGCGACGAGCTGGGAGTGCTGATCGACTCGTTCAACCGCATGACGCGACAACTGTCGGATGCGCGCGAACAGGCCGCGCTCAACCATCAGGCAACCGGACAAGCCAAGGCCTTTCTGGAACGGGTGCTGGCGAATTTGTCCTCCGGCGTGGTGGTGCTGGACGAAAGCCTGAATGTCCTGGCGGTCAACAGCGCGGCTGCGCTGATTCTGGGCGTGGAACCTTCCACGCTGCAGACGCAGAACCTGGCCGCGCCGCAGCAGGCCGACGACGCGCTGCGCGATTTCAGCACGCGGGTGGCCGAGCGCCTGGCCCGTCACGAAGAAGAATGGCAGGAACAGATCGAATACAACGCCAGCGAGGGCAGACAAACTTTGCTGGTGCGTGGCACCCATCTGCCGCCGGGGATGGAGCGCGGCTATGTGCTGGTGTTCGACGATGTCACCAAGCTGATCAACGCCGAACGCAACGCCGCGTGGAGCGAAGTGGCGCGCCGGCTGGCGCACGAAATCAAAAACCCGCTCACTCCGATCCAGCTGTCGGCCGAACGCATCGCGCGCAAGCTTGGCGGCAAACTGGACGCGCCGGACACCGAATTCCTCGCCCGCGCCACGCAAACCATCGTCAATCAGGTCGCGGCGATGAAAAACATGGTGGACGCGTTTGCCGGCTATGCGCGAATGCCGCGCGCCAAGCTCGAAGCGCTTGACCTGAATGCGCTGGTGTACGAAGTGCTGGCGCTGTACGACACCAAGGCGCTGGGTTTGGAGCTGCATCTCGACACGGATTTGCCGCGCATTGCGGGGGACTCCACATTATTGCGTCAGGTGATACATAATCTGTTGCAAAATGCGCAGGATGCGCTGAGCGATCACGCGTCCCCCCATGTTGAGGTCAGCACCCGTCTCAATACCCATATGGTTAATTTGACCGTTACGGACAATGGGGCCGGTTTTCCGGAGCACCTGATGGCGCGGTTGTTTGAGCCCTATGCAACCACCAAATCAAAAGGAACGGGGCTGGGACTGGCCATCGTTAAAAAAATAGTGGAAGAACACCAGGGCAAAATTCAAATAGAAAATCTCAAATCAGGTGGCGCGTCGATACGCGTGTCGCTGCCTGTGTTTGTAGAGGACGGAGAAAGCACGTGAGCGGGCATATCCTGATCGTTGATGACGAAGTAGGGATTCGTGAATTGTTGTCGGAAATCCTCACGGATGAGGGCTATGACGTGCATCTGGCGGAAAACGCCGAAGAGGCGCGGGCGTTCCGCGCGCAACGCCGGCCGGATCTGGTGCTGCTCGATATCTGGATGCCCGATACCGACGGCGTCACCCTGCTGAAGGAATGGGCGAGCAACGGCCAGCTCACCATGCCGGTGGTGATGATGTCGGGCCACGGCACCATCGATACCGCCGTCGAGGCCACCAAACTCGGCGCCACCGATTTTCTGGAAAAGCCGGTTGCGCTGGCCAAGCTGATCGACAGCGTCAACAAGGCCATCAAACGCGGGGTGACGCCCCCCCGGCGCGCACCTGGCATGGACCTGACCGCGCTCGGTCGCAGCCCCATGATCCTCGAACTTAAAAAGCGTCTCACGCAAATTGGCGGCAATACCGCACCGGTTTTGTTGTCGGGCGAACACGGCAGCGGCTTTGAAATCTGCGCGCATTTTCTGCATCAGCCCGCCAGCCCGTGGATCGAGATCAAGGATCGCGCGCGGCTGCTGTCCGACCCCTTGAGTTTTGCCAGCACGCTGGGCAACGGCACGCTTTATTTGTCCGACGTCAGCGAACTGGCGCGTCTGGAGCAAAAAGGCCTGGGGCTGCTGCTCGACCGGATCGAAGGCAGCGGCGCACGACTGGTGTGCTCCAGCAGCCGCAGTCTGGACACCATGGTGGCAACCGGAGAATTCGACAGCCGCCTGTTTTACCGGTTATCCAGCCTCGTCATTCAAGTGCCGGCGCTACGCGAGCATCGGGAAGACGTCCCCGATATTGCCAACTTCATGCTGACGCAACTGGTGGAGTCGGGCGTTTGCCCCCTGCGGCGGCTGGCTACGCCCGCGCTGAATCAACTGCGACATTTTGACTGGCCCGGCAATCTGCCGCAGCTCAGCAATGTGGTGCGCACGCTGGCGGTCACCGCGCTGTCGAACGAAATCGACGCCACCGACGTCAACCGGGTGCTCACGCCAATGAAGCAATTGGCACCTGCCGTTGCGCATGGCATCCCGCTGGATACGCCGCTGCGCGAAGCGCGCGATGCCTTCGAGCGGATGTATTTCGAGTATCTGATCCAGAAAGAGGGCGGCAGCATGACACGCGTGGCCGACCGTGCGGGGCTGGAACGCACCCACCTCTACCGCAAGCTCAAGCAACTCAATATCCGGCATGGGCGCCGCCTGGACGAAAACCTGTAAGTTCAGAACCAGCGCATGAAAATCATCATCCTCGGCGCAGGCCAGGTGGGCGCCAATCTGGCCGCAAGCCTGATCGCCGAAAACAACGACATCACCATCGTCGACCTCAACAGCGAGCGCCTGTCCTTGCTGCAGGACCGGTTTGATCTGCGTACCGTGCGCGGCCATGCTGCACACCCGTCCGTGCTGCAGCAGGCGGGTGCCGAAGACGCCGACATGCTGGTGGCGGTAACGCAAAGCGATGAAACCAATCTGGTAGCGTGCCGCATCGCCTCCACCCTGTTCAATGTGCCGACGCGCATTGCACGGATACGCTCGGCTGACTTTCTCGGGCTCGACGCCGGCTATCTGGCCGAACAGTTCGGCGTCAACGATGTCATCAGCCCGGAACAGGAGGTGACCAATACGCTGCGGCGCTTGATCGAACACCCCGAAGCCCTGCAGGTGCTCGACTTCGCCGACGGCAAGGTGCGTTTGGTTGCCGTGCGCGCCTATCACGGCGGCCCGCTGGTGGGGCACGAGTTGCAGGATATCAAGCGCCACATGCCGAATCTGGAGTGCCGCATTCCGGCGATTTACCGGCGCGACCGCGGCATTGTGCCCAAAGGCATCACCGTGATCGAGCCGGGCGACGAGGTGTTTTTCCTGGCGCGCAAAAACGATATTCCGCTGGTATTGCGCGAGCTGCGCCACATGGAACGTCCGGTCAGAAAAGTCATGATCGCCGGCGGCGGCAATATCGGGCGGCGTCTGGCGGCACAGATCGAACACGACTACGACGTCAAGATCATCGACCACAACAAGGTCACCAGCAATTTGCTGGCCGAACAGCTTCATCAAAGCCTGGTATTGCAGGGCGACGCCACCGACGAGGAATTGCTGGAGCAGGAGAACATCGCCGCGATGGACGTGTTCTGCGCGCTGACCAACGATGACGAAGACAACATCATGTCCGCGTTGCTGGCCAAACGCATGGGCGCCCATCGCGTGATCGCCTTGATTAACCGGTCGGCCTATGTCGATCTGGTGCAGGGCGGTGAGATCGACGTCGCCATCTCACCGGCGCAGGCCACGGTCGGCCCCTTGTTGTCCAAAATCCGCCGCGGCGACATGGTGGCAGTGCACTCCCTGCGGCGCGGCGCCGCCGAAGTGCTGGAAGTCGCTGTGCACGGCGACGCCAAAACCTCCCGAGTGGTGGGCAAGCGCATCGAGGACATCGGCCTGCCCGAAGGCGCCACCATTGCCGCGGTCATCCGCAAGGGCGATGTCATCATCGCCCACCACGACACCCTGATCGAGGCGGAGGATCACCTGATTCTGTTCGCGCTCAACAAGCGCACCATTCCCAAGGTGGAAAAACTGCTGCAGGTCGGCTTCGGTTTTCTCTGAATCATGCGTCGCGTGCTTCCCATCCTGCATGTGCTGGGCCTGGTGATCCTGATTTTTTCTTTCACCCTGCTGCTGCCGCTGGCGGTCGCCTTCACCTGGCGCGACGCGGCGCTGTATGCGTATGACGAAGCGTTTCTGATCACCTTCTTTGCGGGTCTGCTGACCTGGCTGTTCACGCGTCACAACCGGCGTGAACTGCAGACCCGCGACGGATTTTTGCTGGTGGTGCTGGTGTGGGCCGTCCTGCCTGCCTTTGCCGCCTTGCCCCTGCTGAGTTACCTCCCGGGACTGAGCTTTACCGACGCGTATTTTGAAACCGCGTCCGGGCTGTCCACCACCGGCGCGACCGTACTGGCTGGACTGGATGCCTTGCCGCCTTCCATCAATTTATGGCGGCATTTTCTCAACTGGCTGGGCGGCATGGGCATCATCGTGCTGGCGGTGGCTATTCTTCCCATGCTTGGCATCGGCGGCCGGCAACTGTTCAAGGCCGAAACGCCTGGTCCGATGAAGGACTCGAAGCTGACGCCCCGCATCGCCGACACCGCCAAATCGCTGTGGCTGGTGTATGCGGGCATTACCCTGGCCTGCATCCTGTCGCTCAGGGTTGCGGGAATGAGCTGGTTCGACGCCGTCTGTCACGCTTTTGCCGCCATGGGGCTGGGCGGGTTTTCCACCCATGATGCCAGTGTCGGTTATTTCAACTCGCCGGCGATCGAAGCCGTCCTGATCGTATTCATGCTGCTTGCAGCGATGAATTTTGCCACCCACTTTCTGGCCTACCGCAGCCGCAGCCTGCAAGCCTACCGGGGCGATCCGGAAGTCCTGCCGATGCTGATGCTGGTCGTGGTCAGTTGCATCGGATCCGCGCTCTACCTCTGGCATGCGGGCACCTATGCCAGCTACTGGACAGCCTTGCGTTTCGTAAGCTTCAACCTGGTGTCACTGGCAACAGACTGCGGCTTTGCCAACACTGATTTCAACCAGTGGCCGATTTTCGTGCCCTTGTGGATGCTGTTCCTCAGCTGCGTGACAGTCAGTTCCGGATCGACCGGCGGCGGCATCAAAATGATCCGCAGCCTGGTGATGTTCAAGCAAAGCCAGCGCGAGCTGCAACGGCAAATCCATCCGGCCGCCGTCTTGCCGATCAAGCTGGGCGGCATGCCGATATCCAACCAGGTGGTGTTTGCGGTGCAGGTGTTTGTGATGCTGTATGTCGCCAGCATTGTTGCAATGACCTTGATCCTGGTGGCGAGCGGGCTGGATTTTCTGACTGCTTTCTCGGCTATCATCGCTTGCATCAACAATGCAGGACCCGGCCTGAACCAGGTGGGGCCGGCCACCAACTTCAGTGGGCTGACCGATTTCCAGACCTGGGTCTGTACCTTCGCCATGCTGCTAGGGCGGCTGGAACTGATGACCTTGTTCGTATTATTTACCCGGACTTTCTGGCGTGCCTGATCCCTTAGATAACTTTCTCTCGATGCTTGCCCGCGGACGCGACAACGCGCTGCTGCGATTCTCTCTCGGCAACGAATACCTCAAGCATGGCGACGCTGCCCACGCCGCCGAACATCTGCGCCGTGCGGTCGAGCACGATCCGAAATACTCCGCCGCCTGGAAGCTGCTGGGAAAGGCGCTCACCGATATCGAAGCCTGGAATGAGGCGCTCGCCGCCTACCAGCAGGGCATTGCCGTGGCCGAGGCGCGTGGTGACAAGCAGGCGGCGAAGGAAATGAGTGTGTTCGCCAAACGAATTGAAAAGCAGCTTGGGTTAAAATCTCCCGATTGAATAGTGAAGGAGCAGAAGATGTCCCGCATGGTGAAATGTGTGAAATTGGGTCGCGAAGCCGAAGGTCTGGCGTTTCAGCCGGTGCCGGGTGATCTCGGCAAGAAAATTTTCGAGAACGTATCGAAGGAAGCGTGGAGCGGCTGGCAGCGCCAGCAAACCATGCTGATCAACGAAAATCGTCTCAACCTGGCTGATCCCAGTGCGCGCAGCTATTTGATGGAGCAGATGGAGCGCCATTTCTTTGGCGACGGCAAGGCGGATTCCGCCAATGGCTACGTGCCGCCCAGCAAGTGAATCTTGTTGCTGCGCAATAAAAAAGGGCTCCTGCAGGAGCCCTTTTTTCGTCCGGCTGAAAGTTACAGCACTTCTTTTTCGATCTCTTCCAGCGTGGTGTGGCGCACGTCCTTGCCCTTGACCATGTAGACCACGTATTCCGACATGTTCTTGGCGTGGTCGCCCATGCGCTCGATCGCCTTGGTGATGAACAGAATGTCGATGAACACCGAAATGGTGCGCGGGTCTTCCATCATGAAGGTGATGAGGTGGCGCAGGTTCAGCCTGAATTCCTCATCCACCGCCTGATCCTGGCGCGCAATTTCCACTGCCTTGGTCGCGTCCAGCCGGGCAAAGCTGTCGAGCGCCTTGCGCAGCATGTCGAGCACCAGGTCGGCCATGTATTTCACTTCGCGGAAGCGCGGCAGGCTCATGCGTTCGGACTGGTGAATGAGCTTGGCCATGCGCGCGATTTTGGCCGCCTCGTCGCCGATGCGTTCCAGGTCGGTGATGGTTTTCACGATCATCATCACCATGCGCAGATCCGATGCGGTGGGCTGACGGCGCGCGATGATGTGGGTGCAGTCTTCGTCGATGGCCACCTCCAGCGCGTTGACGTTGTGGTCGTTGGCGTCCACCAGCGTAGCCAATTCCATGTTGCCCGAGATGAGCGCCTCGACTGCATTGGTGATTTGCTCTTCGACCAGACCGCCCATTTTCAGCACGCTGGCGCGCACGGCTTCCAGCTCGGCGTCAAACTGCTTGTAGGTGTGTTCTGACAGCATCATGTTTGCTTCTCCAGTAATCCGTCTCGGATTATATGTTTCGTATTGTGACGAATGTATGAACGGTCGATTTTACCGGGTACTAAAGGGCAGGGCGTAGCGAATGCCGTCGATTTCAAGGTATAGCATCCAGTCGCGCTGTCCGCTGACACACACTGGCAAGGTGATGCGCGCCGTAAATTCGCCGGGCGCGCCGGGATGCAGATCGTAGCGGTTGAATCCCATGTCCATTCTGAGCATCTGGAACTCCGCGCTTATTTTTTGAACGTTCGCTGCCGTGACACTGAGCCCGAACGCTTCCAGCGCGACCGGTCGCGTCAGAAAGCGCACGCTGACGGGTGCACCGTGGTGAATGAAGGTGCAGCCAGCGAGCGGATCAGCACAGGGCACCGCGATGGACCCGGCCGGACGCTTGAGCCAATAGCCCGCAACCGCCACCGCCACCAGTGCGGCCACCAGCAGCAGCGGCAACAGTATCCGCCTCATGTCCAGGCGCCTCGCAAGAGCGCGATGCCGTGCGCGCCATGCGACTGCGCGCACGCCACATCGGCGCGTTCCAGGCCGCCGAGGCCATAAACCGGAAGCGCGCTGGCGGCTGCAAGCGCGGCAAACGTCTCCCAGCCCAGGGTGGCCGCACCCGGATGGGTGAGGGTGGGCAGCACCGGGGACAGCAGGGCAAAGTCAGCGCCGAGGGCGCCGGCGTGTGCGAGTTCAGCGGCATCGTGGCACGACACCCCCACCAGAAAAGAATTAGGCTTGGCGCAGTCGGGACGCGCGGTCAGTTGGGCGGCGGCAGATGAATCGAGATGCACCCCGTCTGCCTCCGCCGTGCGCGCCAGTTCCAGGCTGCCGTTGACCAGCACGCGGGCGCCATGGCGGCGCGCGCGGCGCACGGTTTCGCGGGCGAGTGCCAGACGCGCATCTTCCGGCAGCGTCTTGTCGCGCAGCTGGATCAGCCGCAGCCCGTTGTGCAAGGCGACATCGAGCCGCGCCAGAAAAGTGTCGACGCCGAGTGATTCGGCATGCGAAATCCCCAGCAGCGGCGGCAGCGACAGCGCTTTCAGGACCGGCAAATTGGCCGGCAGCAGCGGGCTGACTTCAACGGCGTCGGGCTGCTGCCAGGAAAAGACCTGTCCCTCATGCGGGTGCGGCTCGCCCTGCCAGTCGAACACGCGAAAAAAATTCAGCCGCACGGTGGCGTGGGGATACTCGAACACCCGGGTGATCCAGCGACAGGATGGGTTGACGACGATCCCCAGTTCTTCT